>Ga0153948_1000954_pt1 | contig 15399 bp, 9 predicted proteins | sample TSNJ032MetaG_FD_104696 | JGI IMG/M metagenome (GOLD analysis project Ga0153948, IMG submission 104696) | Attine ant fungus gardens microbial communities from New Jersey, USA - TSNJ032 MetaG | ecosystem: Host-associated > Fungi > Mycelium > Unclassified | place: USA: New Jersey, Wharton State...
AAGCTCTCGCTGATTGCTAAATTATAAGCCGTCATGATAGCCGTCAGGTGTTACAGAGACTCTAACATTAGTTAGGGTCTCTGTCTTTTTCGTGAAGGGGCTTACTTTAGGTGAGTAATCGTTTCATTTGGTTTGTCAGTAGAAATGAAATTGTGAAGTAACAATTCTAAGCAAATCAGGTGAATTATTAAAATAACGAATAGGTAACGTTATGAGAATGATAGGTGCTTATGCCATGGAGAGTAAATGCAAGAAGAAAATGCTATATATTATGGGTATTGATTGGATGTGGATATATCAAAGACCTCATATACTAGCAGAAAAGCTGAGTCAAGAATATGAATTAACAGTTATCTTTCCGAGAAGTATCCTTCGCGCATATTTAAAAAATAAATATGAAAACGATAACCGATTTCATAAAAGAATCCTTTGGACAATTCCGTATCAGGAGAAAAACAAGGTAATAGAGATGTTGATCCATGGTATCCAACAGAAGATATTTAATGATTACCAGTTATTTGATTATATCTATATAGGCTATCCTTTATATGCAAGATATATTAAAGAAGATTATCAAGGAAAGCTTATATATGATTGCATGGATAATCACGAGGCATTATACTCTGATAAACAAAGAGTACATCGAATTATTGAGCAGGAAAAACAACTGCTCAATAATTGTGATATAGTAATTGTTACATCGCAAGTATTATTTGAAAAAGTCAATAAAATAGCTGAAAAGCAAAAAGCAATATTGATACGGAATGGTGCTAAATTCAATTCCATTTGCGATATAAAAATTCAACAAATAAAAAAACAGTATAAAGTGGGTTATATCGGCACTATTGCACAATGGTTTGACTATAATGTACTGGAATGTAGTCTGAGAAAATCTATTCCGGTAACTTATCATATAATTGGTCCAGTAAAAACAACTGACCGAAAAAAAACAGAAGGTATAGTATACGAAGGAAGTATAGAACATAAATGTCTTGCCGTTTATATATCTGAGTATGATTGCCTGATAATGCCTTTTAAAATTAATGAGATTGTATTATCGGTAGATCCTGTAAAACTATATGAATATATAGCGTTTGGAAAATGTATTATAAGTGTTTTTTACCCTGAAATAGAAAGATTCCGCGATTTTGTGTATTTCTACAATAACATGGAAGATTATTGCCAGTTACTCACTAGGTTATGCAATGAAGGGTTTCCAACAAAATATAATGAAATACAACAGCGACAATTTCTTCATGAAAATTCTTGGGATGAGAGATATGAGAAGTTGATTCAGGTAATTAAAACTGATAAAGCAAAATAAATAATGAAGGAAAAGCAAGGTAAAAAAGTGAAAATAAAGGTTATGAGTATATTTGGCACAAGACCTGAAGCGATTAAAATGTGTCCTTTGGTTAAAGAACTAGAGAAACATGAAAATATAGAAAGTATTGTATGCCTTACCGGACAGCATAAAGAGATGCTACAACAGGTTATAGATATTTTCGGGATGAATATAAAGTATAATTTGGATATTATGCGTCCCAAACAGACACTTGCAGCAATAACCACATCTATTTTAGATGGAATCCAACTGATTCTAGATAGCGAGAAGCCTGATATAGTGTTAGTACATGGTGATACGTCTACTTCTTTTGCAGTTGCACTTGCTGCATTCTATATGCAGATTCCAGTGGGGCATGTTGAAGCTGGATTGCGTACTTACAACAAATATTCACCGTATCCAGAAGAGATGAATCGCTGCTTGACAGGAAGGATTGCAGAACTTCACTTCGCACCAACAGAGCAAAACAGAAAAAACCTTGAGAAGGAAAATATACGGGAAAATGTTTTTGTTACAGGTAACACGGTTATAGATGCCTTTCGGACTACTGTCAAGAAAAACTATGTATATAAAAATAAAAACTTGGCAGAAATAAATTTTACTGGTAAAAGCTGCATCCTTGTAACGGCACATAGACGGGAGAACTTGGGGAAACCTTTGGAAAATATATGTTATGCGGTGAAACGTATTGTGGAAGAGTTTCCAGATATTGAGGTTGTATATCCTGTACATATGAACCCGATAGTTAGAGATACAGTTGAGAAAATATTAGGAGAAACAAATAGAGTACATTTAACTCTTCCCCTGGATGTCGAAGATATGCACAACCTTATGTCTGCAAGTATTCTGGTTATGACTGATTCAGGGGGATTGCAGGAGGAAGCACCTTCCTGTGGGGTGCCAGTTTTAGTGTTGCGTACGGAAACAGAGCGACCGGAGGCCGTGGAGGCTGGTACAGTGAAAGTAGTAGGAGTTAAAGAAGAAGATATTTATCAGAATGTCAGATTGCTGTTAACAGATTCTGCACTCTATAATAGGATGGCTCAAGCAGTCAACCCTTATGGGGATGGACATGCTTGTGAAAGAATAGTAACACATATTGCAGAATGGATGACCAAGAGGGATAAAGAGTGAACACTATAAGGGAATTATATCAATATCGAGAAATGATATACAGCCTTATCCGAAAGGATTTGAGGGGCAGGTATAAAGGTTCAGCATTAGGTTTTTTGTGGACATTTATAAATCCATTGCTTCAGTTAGTGGTATATACCATTGTTTTCTCCGTACTGTTTCCAACTAATATTGAAAAGTTCTATATATTCTTGTTTGTTGGGCTGGTACCTTGGCTATTTTTTAATACCTCGTTGGTGGGTGGGGCGACTTCTATTGTCAGCCAGGAGAACTTAATCAAGAAAGTATATTTCCCAAGGCAAGTGTTGCCAATCTCTTATGTTACCAGTGCTTTTGTCAATATGCTACTTACATTTATTGTTATTTTCGCTGTATTGATAGTTAGTGGATTTGGGATTCGCTTTCAGATTTTATGGGCACTTCCTATAGTTATGATAGTGGAATATCTATTTGCTTTAGGAATTGCTATGATTACTTCTGCATTAACAGTTTATTTCAGGGATTTGGAATATATCCTTGGAATTGTTGCTATGTCATGGATGTATTTAACTCCAATACTATACTCAGTGGAGATAATACCAGAAAACTACAGACACTTGATTTATTTTAACCCGATGACAGCCATTATATTATCTTATAAAGATATTCTGTATTATAAACAGCTTCCTGATTTGAAAAACCTATTATTGGCTTTGGCAATAGGAATTATATTTTTGTTAACCGGATTTATTTTTTTTAATAAAATGCAAAAAAGATTCGTAGAAGAGTTATGAAAAGTTTCTGATATTAAGGGGAGGTTATATATATGGATAAGATACCGGAACCTTATTGGAACAGGATAATGAGACAGGCTGACTCTTGTTTGGAAGGACAAGGGATAGCGATGTTTATGAAAGGCAAAGCTGTTTGTAGGAAATATCAATCCACTTCATGGAACGGCAGATGTAAGTTAACTATTAAGCTTTTAGGGAGGTTGTTAGGAATACACAGACCACTCTTTATAAGTGGATATAGAGAAGATATTGCCATAAAGCAACAGATAGAAGACTTAGAAGTGTATTGTGAGTGCCTTGAGAAAAAGATGATCCAAAGCAAAGATCATGCTTCATTAAAAAAAGTGGATTCATTCAACAACGATAGGGAGCAAGTTGGACGCGGAAGTTACAATGACGATCATAATATGAGGCTTGACATTATTGTACGATTGCTTGCAGTTAAGCTGAAGGAACAAGATTCTTTTCTGATATTGATGGCAGAAAATCTGGATAAAGGCGGATTGGAAGAGGTTGTTCGGACATTAGCAGTGGAATATCATGCCAGAGGTTTACCGGTAAAAGTACTGTGTGCACATGAAGGAGGACACATTGCGAGACAATTAATATCCGAAGGAATAGAGGTAATAATATTTCATGGGAAGAAAGCAATGTTTGATCAATATATTAAGGAAAATAGACCAATCATAGTAAATACTCATTTTGTAGAGAGTTATATAGATGTATTAAGAAAATATAATGTTCCGGTCATAGAAACCATTCATAATATGTATGTTTTTCTCAGTCATGGAAGATGCAGGAAAGAAAATGAGAAAGCAACTAAGGTGAAGGGTTATATTGCGGTATCTGAAATAGCGAAAGATTTTTATATACGAAAAATCATCAGCGGTGATAATCCGAAAATAACAGTGATCGGGAATGCAATCAGCGAGAAGTATCGCATTACAATGGAAAGAAATGATGTAAGAGATTTATTAGGCATTTCGGAAGAAACCATGGTATTTATATCAGTAGGAAGCGTTGATGCGAGGAAGAACCAAATCGGAATGTTACGGGCATTGGATATAGTAAGGAAAATTACCTCTGTTGATAATATGCTTTTACTGGTAGGGAATAGTACGGATATTGAATATGAACACAAACTCCAGAAGATGTTACAAGATAGAGAATTTGGGGATAGTGTCAAATGGATTGGATTTCGTAATGATGTAATTAATATATTAAATGCAGCAGATGTATTTATTCTGGATTCCTATTATGAAGGATGGAGTATGGCGGCTACGGAAGCACTTTGTTGTGGTTTACCGTTGATTCATTCCCGGTGTGGCAGTGGGGTGGAATTGACAGCCGAAGGACATAACGGTATTCTTATAGACAATCCGCTGAAGGACATGGAATTTCTTGATAATGTGGAAATCTATGACAGAATGCATGCAGGAATAAATGAAAATATAAGACAGCTAGTAGATGCTATGCTGGATATGATAGCTAACAGGCAGATGTGGCAGGCAAGAAAATACGATATTAAGGAATACTGCAGACGTAATTTTTCCATAAGTAAAATGATAGAGCAGTACCTTGACGTATATCTGGAAGCGTGCGAAAAAGATGAAATATGATTCATATAGTTGTGAACATGTAAAACATATAAAATGGAGTGATAATGAAAAAAGTAGGGATAGTAATTTTACATTTTAATTCACCAGATTACCTGAGACTGACAATTGAGAGTTTATATATTGCAAAAACAGGTATTTTATTTGAAATAGCTGTTTTTGATAACGGCTCTAATCCGAATGAAAGAGATGCTTGCAGGAAATATGTAGAAGAGCAGAAATCAGTTAGCCAACAGATATTAATAAATTTTTGGGATTCTGACAAAAATCTGGGATTCAGCGGAGGAAATAACGTTTTAATAAGGTATTTTCTGGAGAGAAAAGATATTACCCATATTTGTCTTTTGAACTCAGATGTGATTGTAACAGATTATTGGTTGGATTATTTAGTTGATAAAGACCGAGATGTTATCGGACCAGTAACCAATGCGGCAGGTAATGAACAGACAGTACAGATTGATTACACAATAAAGGTGGAAAGCTCAGCGATTCCGGTAGTGAGTGAATATGCATATAAGAGACATATCAATTATAAGGACTATATGGTTGATAGCGATTTGGTTACTTTCTTTGCTGTCATTATCAAAAGAGAGGTCATAGAGAAAATAGGTCTACTAGACGAACAGTTTTTCCCCGGATCCTATGAAGATGATGATTATTGCGTGAGAATCTTACAAGCCGGTTATCAGATTTCGATTGCGAGGGATTGCTTTCTCCATCATTTTGGAAGCGGATCCTTTTCCAAGTTGAATATGGAAGAAAGGAAAAATATCGGGAATATTAACCGGGAAAGATTTGAGAAAAAATGGAATAAAAAATGGCAGGATAGGACATGGAAATTACTAGAATCTTGCAAGCAGGATATGGATTATCTATTGAAAAAGGAACAGCAGGAGTGGGCTCGTCAACAGATAGGTACTTCTCTTATGGAAATAGAAAAATTAATTGCTGATTGGGGCGAGGCAATTTTATATTTTACATCCCAAACAGATAATACCAGTGTACCCATCTACAACTATTCGGCAAAGCAATTGATTACTATGTTGATTGAAAAAATAAAGAGAAGATGTGGCAGACTGTGGAGAGATAACCGAAAAACAGCGCAAGGATTCCTGCAACTTCGGAAGAATAAACAAACTACCCGGATTTGTATGGACAGGATCTACCAGCTTATCCAAGAAGCAAAGGCCCATGGGCAAAAGCCAATCTGTGTACTCGCTCCTATGTTCAATAAGGAAAATGAAAAAGATGGTTATATACAAAGGATTAAAGCTATTGATGTTACGGTATTAAAAGATATGTGTCGGATATACCTGTATGACGAAGGTGTTGATTGTTTGACCATGCGGTTTGACCTAATTGACCCTCAACATGGTTATATTATATTCAATAGCCATCTTGAAGAGCATTTAGGAGAAGTACTGCGTTTGGTAAAAACATGTGGGATGGTATATACTCATAGTCTTCTCCGTCTTATAGAAGACAAGACCTCCAGAAAATTATGGCAAATATTTGACTATGTTGAAGTGAAGCATTTTTGGGATGTACATGGAACAGTTCCTGAAGAATATGAGTTAGCTGGATATGAGTTGGGAAAACAATTAGCCGCCAACATAGAGGAAATAATGGCTAATAAGGTAGACGTGTTAGTAGTGGTAACGGAAGCAATGGGAAAATATTTACAACAGAAATATCCTTCCATGAACGCGAGCATAATTGTAGTTCCGATTTTTAATGAGGAATTAGCAAAACCTGTGAAGTACGAAAAAGATAGGATGTGCGAGGCTATTAGCATTGTATATGCAGGTGGCACGCAGCCATGGCAGAATATAGCATTAATGCAGGACATAATGAGTGCTACTCACAGTCTGTACCAATATAAGATGTTTGTTCCTGATCCAGAGGAATTTATGAGATTGTGGGGAAGCAGACCGAAATCCGTTGACATGGTTGTAGAAGTCAAACCGACAGAAGAACTATACAAGGAATATGAAAAGTGTGATTTTGGTTTTGTATTAAGAGATTCTCATCCGGTAAATTATGTAGCCTGTCCTACAAAGATAATTGAATATTTAAGATTCGGCATCATTCCTATCCTAAAATCCTCTGATATTGGAGATTTTATGGATTTGGGGATGGAATATGTTTCATATCAGGATATTATGAAAGGAATCAAGTTGTCTCAGGAAGAACGAAAAAGCATGGTTAATAATAATTATAGGGTACTGGATAAGCTGATGCAAGCTTATCTGGAAGGAATAGCGAAATTGAAAGAAATGGTAATGAATAGAGGAGCAGAATAAATGAATATTATAGAATTCTTCTATAGATGGAGAGAAAAGCATAAGACATCTGGTATACCGAAACAGATTAAACAGCTAAGTGAAAAACCCATTATCGGCTTGGTAGTTACCACCTTTGATAAAGGTGGACTAGAACAAGTGGTGTTGAATCTGTACTCGGGATACAAGAGCAAAGGGTACAAAGTATATATGATGTGTCAGGAAAATGTTTTAGGGGTTATGGCCATGCAGATAGAGCCTGATGAAATGCTTGTATTTGATAGTAAACTAGATACCTTTCTAGATTATCTTTATGATAAGAATATTAATGTCTTGCATTACCACTATAATGTGTTCGCATGCAGGGAAGCGAAAGCCAGAGGCGTGCATATAATGTATACCATGCATAATGTATATACTTGGAAAAGCGATTCTGAAATTAAGGAGTATAGTAAACTTCTTAGTGAAATGGGTAAATTAGTACCTGTATCGAATTTTGTGAAAAATTATTATTTAGCTAGAACTTTTACTAAGCAAGATAATATTAAGGTAATATATAATGGCATTGATTTTAAGGAGTTATCCTGCGATATGTTGCCGGAATATATTGGACGCTCTGCGTTGGGGTTGCAGGCTGACGATGTAGTATTGGGGTTTGTGGCATCATTTTATCCGGTTAAATATCAGATTGGTATGATAGGTGTAATGGAAGAGCTGATAAAGCAATATCCAAAGACAAAATTGCTTTTTATTGGCAACAGCGAAAATGATTATTATAAGGAATTTGTCAGAGAATATAATATGTCAACTGCGAAAGAAAATATGCAAGTGGTACCTTATTTTGAACATAAATATATGGGAGCATTTTTGCGTAAAATCATAGATATTTTTACCTTACCCACTCTGCAGGAAGGTTGCAGCAACGCTGTCTTGGAAGCAGTGTTCTGCGATAAGCCGTTAGTGCTGACTAATGTAGGAAATGCCATGGATATAAATCACCTGAAGAGCTGCGAAGTGGTCCATACAGCTTATGATGATGTTATAAAAACAAGTAATGAACAGATGGTCAGGTTGTCTTTATTTAAGGACTCCGGGAACAAGAGAGAATTGGTAGAAGCATTTAAAAAGGTTATCAACCAATTGGAAAAATACAAAAAGGCAGCAATTCTACCTGAAGAGGAAAAGAAACAATATGAGACTGCTTACATGATTGAGCAATATGTGAATATCATTGAAGAAGTGACAAGGCAATAGCATTTGAGGAAGAATATGATGAAAGATGGAAATGTAATTGAAGTTAGTAATGTATATAAAAGGTTTAAGAATTATATAGATAAAAGTAATAAATTAAAAGAAAAAGTATTACATCGTGACCGGAATAGGTTTGAGGAATTTTGGGTATTGAAGGGAATTTCCCTTGAAATCAAAAAAGGGGAAGCTCTTGGTCTGATAGGATGTAATGGAAGTGGAAAAAGCACTACATTGAAACTATTGACGAAAATTATCTATCCGGATAAAGGAGACATTGAGATAAAAGGGCGAGTTTCTAGCCTGCTTGAATTGGGCGCAGGCTTTCATCCTGATTTAAGTGGTTATGAAAATATTTACCTTAATGCAGCAGTGTTTGGCTTGACAAGAAGGGAAATCAATGGAAGAGTTGATGAAATCATAAGATTTTCAGAATTGGAAGATTTTATCAATAATCCTATAAGAACTTATTCCTCGGGAATGTACATGAAACTTGCATTCTCAGTAGCCATAAATGTAGATGCTGATATTCTGCTGATAGACGAGATTCTGGGAGTAGGCGATGTAAACTTCCAAAAAAAATGCTTTGATAAGCTAATTAGCATTAAAGAAAAGGGAACCACTATCGTCATCGTATCCCATTCTACTGACCAGATTGAAAGAATCTGTGATCGGAGTGTCTGGATTGAAGATGGAAAAATTATGCATGAAGGAATCCCTAAAGAAATCCATATCAAATATCTGGATTGGATGGATGAAAAGCGCCTTATGCAAATGAGTAAAGAAGAAAAAGAACGATCCGAAGTTGAAGCGAAGAGATTCTTGAATAATAAAAAATACAGAGAAAATATAAAAGAAAAATTGTTAATGGAAGCGGGAGAAGAAAAAGAAAGACAACAGGAGTATATTGAAAAAATAGAGGCAGAGAAAAAAAAGCAGCTAGAGGTTCAAAAAGGAGTAGATGAAAAAAGGAAAAGACTAATAGCACTGCAGGAAGATGCAATTAGAAATATGAATCAGAGAGATGAGACTATTTACTTCAAAAGTGAGACGGACAGGCTGGAACTGGTGGTACAAGAGAAGGATATGGAATTGGAGAGACTTAATTCTGTCATAAGAGAAAAGGAAGCAAACATATTCCGGTTAGAGTCTGTGCTAAAAGAAAAAGAAAATCAGTTGAATCAAATTGTCTTGGAAAAGGATGCGGAGATTGAGCGATTGGAAAGTGTGATTCGGATGAAGGAAATGCAATGAAAATAAGCAATTATACAGTCGCACATTGGGCGAATTGAAGGGATTAGGTGTCAGGATGAATATATTGTTAGACGCATACTATGATAATAATTTTGGCGATGATATTTTTGTGGATGTTATCACGGGGATGTTTCCAAATTATAAATTTTACTCCTTTTTAGAATTCTATCCTTCAGAAATTTGCAGTCGCGCGGGAAAAATTCCTAATTTATATTTACTTCCGGAGTGTAATGTTCTATTAACTAAAAATATGTTTGATGGGTATATATGCATAGGAGGGGATATATTTCCAGATTATGGCAATTTTAGCAAAAGAAAAGAATATGTAAAGTCTGTAGAACAAATCAATGGCTTTGTTGCTTTTCTTGGATTCAGCCTTTTTCATAAATATAGTGAAGAGACCATATCAGATATACGGGAGATGATGGCAAATGCAGATATTATTGCGCCAAGAGATTCTTTTTCAGCTAAGGTACTACAACAAATAATGCCTGAGAAAGAAATACAAGTGATGTCTGATTTGGCCTTTGAAGTAATATGGGAAAAACACAGAGAGCGTAAAAGGAAATGCATCGGACTTTCAGTTAGGAGACCCAACTATGTTATTGAATCCGATTATAATAAATACTGTAAGGAAATGGCAAACATTATCGAAAAATATCTTTGCAAAGATACAGAACATAAGGTAAAATTATTTGGTTTATCTGATGGTAGTATAAAGGATATAGATGTGCTGGATGATATTAAAAATATACTTATAAATAATAATAGAGTGGAAACTTTTATTTATCAAGGGAATAGGAATGATATAGCAGAACAGATGGATGCGTGCGATGTGATAATCTGTACCAGATTACATGCTATGATTGCATGCATCTGTATGGAGATACCGTTTATTCCTGTCATCTATGAAGTAAAAATGGATCATATTCTGGACGAAATCGGTTATAAAGGTCAAATATTCCGATTTAACCAAACAGGTGGCTTGTTGGAATGGTTAAATATGCTACTGTTTGAGGATCCAGCTGTTATAAATGTTTTATGGGATGAACAGGGTAAGAAGGAATACATAAATAAAGGAAGGCATGTTATCCAAAAATTGAACCAACTTATGAAGGCTTCATGCATGTATTTAAATAAAGGTTCAATTATTGTTAAATCTGACTTCAGTGGAGCATTATGTTTCGAAAAAGAATACGGTAAAAGCCAAGTAGCAATGGTAATTCAAAAAAATAAAGAGTTGGATTGTATGGCTGGAATGGTCAAGCAACATCAATCTATGTTAGAAGAGAACCATGTAGTCATTGTGCAATATCTGAAAACAATAGAAGAATTGAATCAACAGAGGATTACTTTACAAAATATAATAGAGGATACTAATAAGAGAGTGGCAGCATTGGAAAGTGAAAAAAATCATGTTATAGAAGAATTGAACCAGCAAAGAATTACGTTTGAAAATATAATGGAGGAGTCTAATAAGCAAGTTGCAATACTAGAAGAGGATAGGCAATATATTATTAAGGAATTGGACAAAGTAAAAATCTTGGATAAGAGGAAACAGGAAATTTTAAATTATGCAGCGGTTTATTTCAAAGGAAGAAACAGTAAGATATTAAGCCTTTTGACAAGTATAATGGCCAGAAAAGAATCGGAAAGTTGGAACCGCATGGATAAAATTATGGAATATTTTAATGAAAATGACGAATAACTCATTAATATATGTTTAAATAAACATATTTACTAAAAATGACCTGATGGATAGTGTGCTGAATAGAATGATAAAGTGTGCTATGGATAAGGAATGGTACAATTATTAATGATTAAACGAATGTTTGATATCGGGATAATAGTAAATTTTATAATATTGTCAACAATAATAGTAATGGTGACTGGTGGGATATTCAATCAGGAAAAGGAAGCAGAATATTATTATGATGGCGATACACAGGATTACCTAGAATTAAATGGTGATATAGAATATATCTTTAAATTCAGGAATAATTTTCTGGAAATAGATACTATGATGTTGCAATTTACCGAGTGTCTGTATCACAAAAATGGTGATTTGAAAGTTACTATATACGATGAAAAAGAAACTTACTATACATATGAAGTACCCATCCGATTTCTCCAGAGTGATATATTTAGTTTATATATCAACGGGTTGTCTAAGTTGGAAGCGGAGAAAGTGTATTATTTGTCAATAAAGGCAGATGGATTTGAAAATGAAACTATATTTTTACGTAGCATTGAAAAAAGTTATCTGAAGATTTTATTAGCAACAGAAGGAGATAACTATTTATCACAGCAATATCCCATAATTGGTATAAGTGGAAAGCAAGTCACACTTTCAAATAATATTAGATATGTATTGCTAATATGGGGATTTATTAATCTTAGTTTTATAATCACAATTCTATTGCTTGCAGTTAATAATAAGAGTAGTGGAAAGTTAAAGGAGAGCACATTTCTGTTTTGGGAGCGTTGTAAACACTTTACAAAGCATGCAAACATACAGTTTGGGATACTGGGAGTAATTGTACTGGTCACGGTTGTATATGGCTTTAATTATGATGGTGAGCTGAGAGAGCGGAATGAAGTGGAATTTTGGACAGTTTCTTCGGTTTTGCAATATGAATATTTGATGTTAAAAGAAGGAGTTGTGAGTCAGGAGTTTAAAGCCCAGTATGATTCATTGGAAGAATTTATAGTTATATTTGATAATTATAACAGCCAGGATTCAGCGGAAATTCAAGTAGAGATAGTAGATGATAACGGAAATAAATATTATGAGTGGAAGGAATTGATCAGTAATATAAAAACGTCTAGCTTCTATCTGATGGCATACATGCAAGAAAGTTTGAGCAAAGGAACGACTTATCGGTTAAATATATCTTTGGATCAACCAACCAGTAACATAACAATCAGGACAGTTACTGGGGAAGGAATATATGCTAGCTTAGGAGACTTATCTGTTAATGGCGATAAACTGGAGGAAACTATATATATTTATCAGAAATATTCGTATTTTTTTTCTTTTACAATTGTATGGGTAATAATGATAGGAATTTCTATTGTTTTCCTTTTTATTATTAGACAGAGTCAAAAACAGAGGATATTACGAGTTTGTTCAGGATCGCTTATAATATTCATGATTATAGTCGGGTATATTAATATCGAAAGTCTTGGGAATAATTTGGCGACAACCGGAGGTGAAGCATCATTTGTTAATATTGCTGTGATTCTAACGGGATATTGCATCTGCAGGGCTCTGTGTGGAAGAGCTTGGGCATTCCAAATTATTAATTACCTTATACTTATTATGGGTCTTGCTAATTATTATGTATTTCAATTTAGAGGAACAGAACTTAGCATATATGATATAAAGTCGGCTGAGACTGCTTTTACAGTTGCAGGTAATTATAATTTTACTATTTCACCGGTAGTGTATTCAAGTATAATAGCGGCGATACTATTATCCTTCTTGTTTGTTAATTGTGAAAGAAAATTAGTGAAAGCGGATAGAATGTCAAGAATAAAGGGACGTATTTGCTATGGTGCAAGTGGAATTATCTTTGGATTTATTATTAGTGTATGTGTAAAACAAGATAAGTCAGCATTTGATATTTTCAACCTTAGCAATAGTATTTCCCAATATGGATGGCTATATTCCAATGTAATTCTTACTCAATATTCCAGGGTGGAAAAGCCAAAGATATATACAGAAGAGAATATTAAACAGATAATTGAGGGTATTGACAGGGAAGAAGATGGAAAAATAGATCAAATTCTAAATCCAAAAAACATAATTGTTATTATGAATGAGAGTTTATGCGATCTGGAAGTGGTAAGGCAGTTGGAAGTAAGCCAAGATTATATACCTTTTATAAAGTCTCTGGAAAACAATTGCATAAAGGGCAACTTGCATGTATCTACTTTTGGTGGTGGTACAAGTGTTACAGAGTATGAATTTTTAACAGGAAATACGAAACATTTTCTTCCGAATATATCGAGTCCATATGTCAGTTTAAATGAGTCGACCGAAGAGGGGCTTTGTAGAATATTAAAAGAGCAAGGATATTATACGGTAGCTATGCATCCGTTTGAAGGAACTAACTGGAATAGGAATAATGCATATCCCTCTATGGGATTTGATGAATTCCTAACAGAGGAAGATTTCAAAGAATCAGAAAAGCTAAGACATTTTGTGTCGGATAAGGGAAATTATCAAAAAATTATAGATTATTATGAAGCTTATCGACGGGAGGATGGGTTGTTTATTTTCAATGTATCTATGCAAAACCATGGAGGATATGATATTAATAACGGTACTGTGGACATTAGCGTAAAGTTAGAGGATTATGATGACACTCTGATCAATACTTATCTGTCGCTGGTATATGAATCGGACAAAGCATTTGAATATTTAATTTCTTATTTTGAAGAGGTTAACGAACCAACAATGATTGTAATGTTCGGTGATCATTTTCCGAACCTTCCCACCGAGTTTATTACATATTTATATGGTGGGACAGAAAGAAAACATCTCTCTGATGAAGAAAACAGCAGGATGTATATAACCCCCTATATCATATGGACTAATTATGAATCGCATTTTCAAGAAATAGAAGATATGAGTGCGAACTATTTAGGGAGTTTCTTATTGGAATGCGCAGGTTTAGAGTTAACTGATTACAATAGGTTTCTGTTGAATTTATTAGAAGATATACCTGTAGTTGGTTTTTACGGAATATATGATAAAGAAAGGAATTTTATCTCGTATGTGGATGTTGAGGATGGATTGTTGGAGAGTTATCAAGCACTCCAATACTTGCGTATAAAGGATAGGAAATCTTCGCTATATGAAATCTTTTCTCTGCCTTAACATTAATGTGTGAGACTCAGAAATGGATGATGTAAGCAAGTGAAATAGGATAAGTATATATTCCACTACTCGAAAAAGCCGAACAAGCTATAACTGGATGTAATGGAAACCGCATAAAAATAATGACAAAAAAATGGATTTATTAAGATAAGTAAGTTATAATAACATATCCGATATGACATATGATTATAGATTTTTTAAGCAAAATGCATTATAGTTATTATATTATACAAAAATGCGAATACATATATATACCTATAGCAGTCACACATTTCCCATAAATCACATAAATGATCCAATAGAACGCAAAACCAAAAAAGTATTTACGATTAATCTGCGTTAGTATCAGATAGAAAGTACCGCTGGATAAAATCTCCAATATCACAATTCCATGAAAAAATCCATACAACCAGATTACCATTCCTATACCATATGTAAATACTGCTTTCGAAGAAAACAAGAAATAATACCTGTAAAACCGCATATATGCCAAACATATAGTATTTAAAATGAATCAAACTCTTCTTCAACGTTTGATATATTTTTATATCAATTTATACAGTTTTATGTTTTATACACATCTTTCACCCGGCCAATAATCATCTATCATAATCTTCTGTGCCAGAAAAAATAAGGTTAAAATCAACTGTCCCGGATTCCATACACACTCCAACAGTCCAATCAAGACAAACACCAGCCAGACTAAAACAGGAATCAGATTCTCATATCGGCTCGGATCACGCAAGAATCCCTTAACCCCTAACCAACCTGTCGCCAGTATAAGAAAGAAGAACAAAATCCCTGAGGGAATGCCATAATAATAAGCAATCTGGAGAAAAACATTTTGGGCATGCCACGCATG
>Ga0153948_1000956_pt1 | contig 15396 bp, 16 predicted proteins | sample TSNJ032MetaG_FD_104696 | JGI IMG/M metagenome (GOLD analysis project Ga0153948, IMG submission 104696) | Attine ant fungus gardens microbial communities from New Jersey, USA - TSNJ032 MetaG | ecosystem: Host-associated > Fungi > Mycelium > Unclassified | place: USA: New Jersey, Wharton State...
ATAGTTTCCTCAGATTTTCAAGTATTGGCATTTTTCTTCTTTTTAAAGTTTCGATGATAGTTAATATGGAACAGTACATCTCATGTCCACTATCTTTTCGGAACCCCCCTGCCATCTTGTCACTATTCTTTGCCTTTCGCAAATCCCGTTCGCTCATTTATCCTTATATGAGGATAAGCTCATGTTGTCATCAAACGGAACTGCAAAGTCATGCAAAAACAAAAGATGGTTGTGGCTGTATTTTTTCATACGGTTAAGTAGTGCCGTTTCATCTGTTTTGGCATACTTGTAGTCAGTTGTCTTGTTTTCCTCCCTTCCTTTGGCCATAAGCTCCATGTATCGATACTCATATGCAGATATAGAATCTGCCGGAAACGAATCTACACCCTGCTTTATGAGTACCTTCCTTGCCTCATTCATTTCACACAGCAGCGATATCATCAGACCGGACCATGTGTTTCCGGTATCTTCTGTATTTTTACGGAGGTAGCGGATGAGATGGACATTGCATTCAGCATTGTCAGTACCGAAATGATATAGCGCCGTCTCATGATCATGGACTAATGTTCCTGTAAATACTTCCAGAAAATGCAGCTTCTTCATAGAATCAATTGTTTTGTCTTTTAGGGCACGGTAAACGACTGTTTTTCTACGCTGAAATTCCGGATGTACTTCTGTTCCCCGTTAACCGTTACCGGGGTCGCATCCGTTGACACTACGGTCTGGTTAAGCAGATCTTCTGCAAGGTGTTCAATACTTGTCCGAGAAATTTTCGCAAGTTTTTTACAGAATCCATAAATACTTCCGTCAGAAATCCCCAGTTCATCGTTGCTGGTGGCATATAAAAATGCCGCTATTCTGTCATTGGACATGACCCCTTCACTGTACAGGTCAACAGCCAGGGCCTTCACATTTGCTCCATATGTGACATCACTGCGGTATTCCACTGGAATATTGAACTTACCATTCTTATCTGCAAAGATATGTATTTCAGTAATTGCTGTTGCAACATCAAGATCCACGACGTATTTCGTGATATATTTATTGCTGGCCGAATTTCCGATTTCCCTGATTTCATGCCTGCATCTGCCTGATTTAATTTTTTCTTCCACATCAGCTTTGGTAAGGGTTGTTCCATTGTGCCTGTCTGACCTCCTGTTCTCCTGCCTGATTTTTCCCTACCATTATAGGTATTGGCTGGTTTCCCTTCTTTCTGGTCAGTGGACGGGGGAAGTGATGTATTTGAACTGTCATTATTTATGATGCTTTTTAGTCGGGCATTATCATCCCGTAGAAGCTGGTTCTCCTGTGTGAGTTCATCAATCCTGGCACTCAAGCACTTCACATCTTCCTTATGTTCTCTTTTCTCAGTATGTAAATCTCTTTCAATGGTATCAAGGCGTTCCATGACTTCCATAAGCTGGTTATACATGCCTTTTTGATAATTGCCTGCCATCTAGTACGCCTCCTCCCTGTGTTTTAATAACTAAAGTATATCAAAAACCCAGTAAAAAAGCGAATTTCAATCTTCAGGACATTCGTCAAAATGACGGTTGATAACTTTTCCTTTAAAACGAAAAATGTGAATTGAACTGTCCCAGATAAGGTGAAATATAGCAAAACAACTGTTTTTTATAAAACTTATCCACAGGTATGAAATGCTAACCATTTATATCAACAAAACACAACCCAGATGCCTTTATCTGTGGATAATTCGGGTAGTCGGCTTCAGAAAATTTCGGCACTTATACAATAACTTTTTTTACTTACGTCATATGGAAGGCTGAACTGTAACGAACTGTTACGATTGCCCTGAATTTTATTAATGTGGTAGTTACTTTTCCTGAAAATAATGGTATAATTATATTGAAATAAGTCGAAGGGGGGGATACGGATGGTAAGGATTGCTGTTTGTGATGATGAGATTAAAATCATAAAGCAGGTAAAGGGGTATTTACAAGAATATCAGAGAGTACATAATCATGAATTCCGCATAAGTATTTACGATAGTGGTGAAAAGCTTGTAAACAGCACGGCGCACTTCGATTTGATTTTTATGGATGTTGAAATGCCTGTTATAAACGGGATTGAAACTGCACAAGCTATAAGAAAAAAAGGAAGGAGCGTTAATTTTATTTATATAACTCATCATTCTAAATATTCATCTAATGTGTTTGCTGTTCATCCTTTTGACTTTATTGAAAAGCCTGTGACTAAAGAAAAAATCTTTATAGTTTTAGATGATTTTTTTGATATCGAATATAAAAAGCAGTCCCCCGAAAAAATTATTTTTCGATTAAAGGAAACAAGAACAAATACGGTTTTTGATGTTGAAAGCATTATTATGCTTGAATACTTGGAAAACAAGACAATTGTTCTTTATACACTTGATGGTGAGTATAAAATTATTGGAAACATTGACCCAATTTTTCAAAAATTAAAGAAAAACAAAGCTTTTGTTTCACCACATAATTCTTTTATAATTAACATGAATTACGTCAAAGATTCAAAAAATTGCATTATAAATATGAGAAATTCTATGCGGGTATCGATTGCGCAAAGACGGCAGGGAGAGTTTACGAAATTGTTGAGTGAATATATTCATAGTACGATAGAAGGAGATGGTTTTTTTTGATTTTAATTCTAAATTCTATTTCTGCTGTTATAATTTATACAGTATCTTTCATCTTCTTTAATACGATGTATAGCAGGAATGAAAAGAGCAAATGGTTAATGCTCTCCGCTTACGTTCTTGCGGTATTATTGATGGTCAGAGTTACATCGTTAGGTAATTCTATTATTAATATCACCTATTTGTTTTTATCATTTAATATAATAAATAAAGTTTTTTATAAATGTCAATCCCTTATTTTTATAATATATAATGCCCTGTTATCTTTAATTATGGTGGTTACAGATATAAGTGCGGCATTAATCTTATCATCTATCAATCATTTAAGTGTGGGAGAAACTCTAAACAATAAGAGCTTTCATATCATAAGATACTTATTAGCTATGCTTTTACTGTTTGCATGCTTTAGGGTTTTTGTTGCTTTTATCAAGAAAAGCGAGGTTAAAAAAATAAAAATACATGAGCTGTTACTGTATTTAATATTAACTGTTATAGAGGTCTTTACCTTATATTATATATCAAATGAAATTACAATGGATTCAAACGGGATAGAATTGATAACTACGCTCGCTGTATATTTATTCCTTGATTTTTATATTGCCTTTCTTATTTACAGAATTTCAAAGAATAGTCAATTAGAGCATGAACTCAGTTTGGCACGGCAGCAATCTAACATGCAACAGTCGGTCTACAAAGAACTTTTTGATAAGTATCAAATTTCAAGAGGCGTGCCTCATGACATGAAAAAGCATATAAAGTCTTTAGAGGGGCTGATAGATAATAAATTTGTGGACAAAGCTCAGGAGTATACACAATTGCTTAATCAAGAGATAGAAAAGCTTGTACCCGATTATGAAAATGATAATCAGATTTTATCGGTTATTATATGCGACAATCTTATACAGGCTAAGAAACAGAATATTTTATTGGAATTAGACATGCAAAATGTTTCGATGGATTTCATATCTGATTTGGATATAACCGCTATATTCGCAAATATTTTAGATAACGCAATGGAGGCTTGCGATGATTTGGAGGGAATCGATAGGAGAATTAAAGTAATCGTTCAGGAGAGAAGCGGTTTTTTAATCGTCAACGTTTCAAATAAGTATAAGGGAATTATTCAAGAAAAGAAAGGGTTTCTGACAACAAAAAAGGGGCATGAGGGTGTGGGGCTATCCAATGTAAAGAACACAGTAGAAAAATATGACGGGATATTTGACATTGAAACCAAAGACCATGTGTTTAGGGTTAAGATAACTATTCCTATTACAGAGAGTATATAGAATGTAATACAGCATGTGTAAATCGTTGCCGGATTTTGTAATTTGGCAGCGATTTTTATCGTTTTTTCTGCATACAGTTCAAAAAACTTGCGTACAGTGCAGAGATATTGACATTCAAGGTGATAATGGGCTATCGTAGAATAAAGGGAGATAGCACCCCTGTCATCAATAATCATTTACATCTGCGAAAAGACTTGACGGCATTAAATTAAGGTACTTGAGGACGAGCATATCATAGAGTGCTAAAATCGGTATACGACACAAGTTACTGACATTTTCAACAAGCGTATTATCGTATTATTAAGTGATGTGATTTTGCTTATAATTATCATTGCGAAAGAAATCAATTATATATTACTGTTAAAATCAAATAATGAAAAAAAGGAGGTATTATAATGGATAGTAATATTTATACTTCTCCAGTAGTTTCTGGACCTTCGGATACCATGGAGCCTCAAGGGTGCATTGTTGCAAATGAATGCGGTGGTGCATTTGGTACTATAGTAATAGTAGGCGGAGCAGTTTTAGTTGGCGTTGCTGTATATTGTCCTCCCGCTATTATTATTGCTACATTTGCATAGTACGTTCATGAAATGAGCAAAGTAACTTAGCTGTAAGCAATTAGCATACAATTCATATATAGTTGATTTCTTTATATGGTCTATAGTGTGTTCACACTCTTGCTTACAGCTACTGCCTTTGTGCATTTTCTTTACCAAGCGTGTTACTGGTTGCAAAAATGATTCGCATATGTTCAATACTTATTGTTTAAATGGTGCGAACACACTATAATTTTCTGATTTTACACTAAGGAGTGAAAATTGATGCTATTAACAAATATTCCGATAAGAGCTACCGGCACGTGGATGAATGTGGATGGGTATGTAATTATAAAAAATGAGATACATAAAGTAATATTAAATAAACGTCAATCTTATTTATGGAATAAAATTGACGGAAATAAAAACATAGGAGAACTAATAGAGGAATTAAGTGAAAGTAATAATGTAGATAAAGAGTTGCTATTAAATTTTATTGCTAATGCTCTTGAAATACGGATTATTTACTTTTATAAAAATGAATGGGAAGTGAATTAAATGGATAACATTGGGAAAAGAATTATAATTGAAATCAAATCGGGAATTGTATTTGCTGGAGTTCTAAAAAAAATTTTAACAATTGACAATGTAGATGGTTATCTTGTAGAAACGGATTCAAAGAGCAATTTTTGTATTTGGAGTCCGTGTATACAAACGGAAAAAATTACAGTAGTACCAATAGGAAGTGTAAAGTAGCGTATGAAAAACTGGGGCTTAAAAAATTAGCTCCAAAGGAACCTTGAAAATTGCAGATATGTTAAATCGCGGCATCGTCCGCCACTGTTATCGTAGATATATTCATTAGGGACATCGCAAAGGGGGCAGACAGTATCCGTAGGGACATTGCAGTTTTTGCCTTTCTGTGTCTTAACGGGCTTAATAGCCTTACCGTAACGAAGACGGTAGTATTCATTCCAGAGCTGCCAATCCTGTTTGATAAAGGGTTTGATGATGGGTAACCTGTCGGCGAGGAATTTCTGGTACTTGGATCTCTTCATGTGCCCACTGCTTCAAGGGAATGTATCTGCAGATAAATAAGATGAGCCAACAGATTTGTTGGTATTGTTCTTGAATGATGTTAAGCAAATAGGTTATAATGTCCATAAGCAATGAAATCCTTTCGTGTTTATTGGAGCCTGATACTCAACAGTATTCACCCAAAAAGGGGGGCATTGCTTTTTTTATTAAAAAATTGTGAAAACCTTGAAAATATAAGGTTTTATAGATAGCTATCTACCAATAAATGAGGTGATTTGAATGAAAAACAATTATGAATTTCTGGAAACTGACCAGAAAAACAATATTTTAATTAATTCTGAAACTGGGTTTTGGATGGTATTAAATAAAACGGCTAAAATCATAACTGAGAAATTTTTATATGGATTGAATGAAAAAGAAATAATAGATAATCTACAACAATTTTATGATTTACCAAAAAATCAGTTATCTAATGATGTACATAATTGCGTTGATTTAATTAAAATGAAATTTTCTAATTTTGATAAAAATTTAAATATATTTTTAGATAATAATCTTGGATTAGAAAATTTAACTTTAACTATACATATTACAAATCAATGTAATTTGAAATGTCCTTATTGTTTTGCCAATGCACAGCAAAATAAAGGGGAAATAGAACTTAGTATAACTAATATAGTTAACTGTATTAATACCGCTATTAAAAAAGGAGCTAAAAAGATAGTATTTTCAGGTGGAGAACCCACATTGAGAAAAGATTTTTATCAACTTTTATTAGCTATGCAAGATTTTAAGGAAAGTGTAAGTTTTTCAATAATCACGAATGGTACAACAGTTTTAGAAAATGATTGTTTTGAATTGATGTGTAAAACATTTGACATTATTCAAATTTCTATAGATTCTTATTGTGAAGAAAAGAATGCTGCAACGCGTGGAAAAGGTTCGTTTGAAAAAGTATTGAATTTTGTTAGTAGTCTTAGGGAAAACAACTATAGTTCTTTTTATTACGCAACCACGCCGTATACTTCAGGAATGAATTATCCCTCAACAATCAATGACTTGCCACAAATGTTAAGGCTTGCAGCAAATACAGGGGCATTGGGATTATATGTTAATCATTTAAAACCAGAGGGTAGAATGAAAACATGTGATTATATAAAATTTAATGAAGAAGAATATTGGGAAAATGCGGATAAATTATACGAAGAGTATTATTTACTATCAAGAGTTGGCTTTAATGAAAAAGACATGGGTAAGAATTTTACTTGTTTTGTTGCTTCAGATCAAATAGGTATTCTCTCGGCTTACTCTTATAAAACTAATTGTGGTTTGGGAGTAAATGAATTGGCATTAGATTGTCAAGGGAATGTATACCCTTGTAGCTCATTGATGGAAAGCAACTTTCTTATAGGTAACATTTTTTCAGAAAAACTTGAAGATATTATAGATAACGCTAAAGAGATTTATTCAAATAATGATTTTTATGTGGATTCGTTTGATGATTGTAAAGAATGCTATTTTAAGCGATTATGCGGAGGAGGTTGTAGAGCAATGGCTTATTATAGTAATGGAAATATAACCTCAAAAGACCCTAATTGTAGTTATTGTAAAAAAAGGATTTTAAAATGGATGGATGTATCATTGGCAGTTAATATAAATGATAATGGAGATGGCATCAATGAAAATTGAAAATATACTATTTATTGTTCCTTCAACAAATAAAATATGGAAAAAAGAATTGAAAAATAAAATTGGAACTGCACCTCTTGGAGCAGCTTCTATTTCATCGATGTTAAAAGTGCATGGCTATACTGTTAAAGTTATAGATATGTTGGTGGAAAATATTAACGCCAATATGTTTTTAGAGATTATCAATGATTTTAAACCCGATATATTATGCATTAGTGCTTCATATACTGAATCAATTTTAGAAGTATATAATATGGTGAAGTATTTAAAAAAACACATTAAAATACCTATGATAGCAGGCGGCGTGCATGTAACTTATTGTTATGAAGAAGCATTAAATAATGGTTTTGATTATGTAACTTTCCATGAAGGCGAAAGCACTTTAATTGAATTATTAGAATTTTTGAAGGCAGATATTGACGATTTAGAACAAATCAAAAATATTGCATATATAAAAGATGATAATATATGTGTTACATCTAAAAGAAAATATCTTGAATCTTTAGATATTTTACCATTTTCTGATTTAGTGAGCCTTAAATTATCTGAATATGTTACACCTTTTGCGATAGTAACCAGCAGGGGTTGCCCCGGTGATTGTATTTATTGTTCATCTAGAGCTATGTCTGGGAAAAAATATAGAATTAGAAGTGCTGAATCGGTTTTTTCCGAAGTGTTTTATTTAGCGAAACGAATACTATTTGATAATACTCTTATAAAATCTTACATAGCTATATATGATGATACATTTACTGTAAATAAGAATCGACTAAAAAAGTTTTGTAAATATATGATTGATGCAAAAATGAATATTATACCTTGGAAATGTGAATCAAGGATTGATATTCTAACCGAAGAATTAATTGCAATTATGGCGGAGGCAGGCTGTTTTGCATTGCATGTAGGAATTGAAAGTTCTAATCAAAGTATAATTGATTCTTTGAATAAACATATTGATTTTTCTAAAGTCGAACCAGTTATTAAATTATTAAACAAATATGGAATACAACCTTTATGCTCATTTATTATCGGAAATCATTTGGATACACACGAAACTCTGAATAATACAAAAACATTTATTCAACACATTATTAATGAATATAATGCAAAGGTTGCAGTTTCACCAAACACTCCTCTGCCGGGAACTCAATTGTTTGAAAATAGAGAGAAGTATGGTGTTAAAGTATTAACAGATAGTTGGAGCGATTTTTCATTAACAGATGTGATAATATCTACAAGATACCTTACGGCTGATGAAATACGTAATTATTATACAGAGATTAGTGATATGACTATTGATATCGAGGTTAAAAAATGATTGAGTTTATTAATGTTACTAAAATTTATAATAACAATACCAGAGCACTTGATGATATCACTTTTCAAGCGTTTGATTCTGATATTACAGGAGTAATAGGTCATAATGGCTCTGGAAAAACCACAATGTTTATGTTAGCAAATGGGTTGGCAAATGCGACTTCTGGTGAAATCATAGTAGATAAATATAATATGAAAAGTAATAGGACGAAGATTCAATCATTAACAGGTTTGTTCTCAGATACCATGAGATTATATCCAATGTTAACTGTTCGTGAGTGTTTGATGTTTTTTATAGAAGCAAATAGTTTGCCTAAAACACGATATGATTATTTGTGCTCTATGTTTAAGTTGGAAAATTTTCAAAATAAAAAAATAGGTATATTATCAACTGGCATGATGAAAAAGGTCATGTTAGCAGTTAGCATTGTAAATAAACCTCATATATTATTTTTAGACGAACCATTTTCAGGTCTCGATCCCGAAGCTAAACATGACTTCATTTTTTTAATTAAGCAACTGAAAAGTGAAGAAAATATGCATATTATTATATCGACTCATGAATTAATGGAATTAGAAAGCTTAATAAGATATTTGATTGTATTAAAAAACGGTAAAGTAATAATTGCTGAGTCAATGAGAAATTTGTTAGATGTTTATTATCAGCCGCAATCAGTCATTATCCAAGTATTACATGATAATATAGAGACTTTTAATAAATATATGACATTAAATTTGAATAATGAATTAAAAATTGTTAGGCAAAATATAATAAGTAAAAAGTTATGCGAATATGAAGTTGAAATGTCGCATTTCTCATATTTTGTTACCTTACTAGGGGAAGGCGACAAAATACATTCAATATTAGACAATAAGCCTACCTTGGATAATCTTTATTTTAAAATACATTCATCGCTATAAAGTGTTCATATTTATGAAAAAAGGTGATTAATATACTATGAGAAAATTTTTGTGTCTTATAAAAAAAGAAAATATAATTGCGACTAAAAATATACAATCATATATTTTGATATTATTAATTCCGATTATAAGTATAATTGTCAATATATTTATGTCACAGTCTATTAGACAGACTATTTATATAGCTATTATAGAAAACTCTGATAATAGTATAATATCAATTTTCGAATCGTTAAATGATGATGATTCAAACCAGGAATTTATATTTATAAATTATACTACTTTAAATCTTGCGATTGATGATTTAATAAATAATAAGAATTCACTTATAGTTGAAGAAAGTGATTCTAAAAATGTAATCATTCATTATATTGATAATAGGCAAGATTCTAATATAGCTTCTCAATATATTATTAATAAGTTACAATTATATATATCTCAGGATTTAATGAAAAACCATTCGGAGGAGGTATATAATCTACAAATAAAGCAACCATATATTATAAAAACAAATAATGTCATCGATAATTCTGATATAGATAATTCAGAATTAAATTTTATGGTATATTTTGCTCTAATGTGGATAATAGTATTAACACCTTTTAGTAATTCATGTAATCAAATACAACAAGAAAAATCATGCAAAAGTTTGTTTTACTTATATAAATTACCATATAAGAAAACAACAATTCTTTTAGCCAAACAAACAGCGGTTATCGTACAAAGTGTTTTATCTTTGATTATATTAATTCTAATCTCAAAAATATTCGGCATAACACAAATAGCAAACACAGTTAATGGTTTTGCTTATATATTATTATCCATAATCTGTATTAGTTCATTAGGATTTTTCTTTGGATTAGTAATAAACAATTACACCTTAAACACGTTGATAACATTAATATTGACGTTGCCAAACATATTAGTTACTGGGATAAACACTACTACCAAAGTCGATTTTTTACTTAAAATCATGCCATCATATCATATTAGCGAGGTAATTAGGAAAATTTTACTAAGACAAACTATAAGCTTTGAGAATCTAGTATATATTTGTGCTTTTACTATTATATTCTATGTAATTTCAATTTTGATTTTCTCAAAGAAAGAGCCTATTAAGTTATGTGGTAGAATATAACTGATAAATATAGAATAAGCTTATGCAATTGTGGGATAGTTCTTAGGCATAATGCCTCAACATTAAAGTTGCAGGAGGAGCAGGCGCTCAAGAGATACCGTATGATCGCTCCCCTGCTAATGAATCACTGGATCCGGCGAAGAAGCTTAAGCTGAGGGAAGAACTGGCGCTTCAGAATGACACTTCCACACGAAGCCTGTACCGGTACGAAAAAGCATATCTGGAAAACGGTGGTTTCTCTGGGTTAAAACCGTGGAACCGGGAAATGCGCCGCAGCATAATCCTGCCGGAAAACTTCGATGAACTAATAAGGGAGTCCATCCAGCTCAAACGCGAGGTTCCAACCAGGTCGGTGGCACAAATCATCCTGATCCTGGAGATGGAAAGCTGGGTTGGGCCGGGAATACTAAGGCGCTCCACCCTGGATCTGGACACCATCCATTCACGCAGTCAGTTTAACAGGCTCCTTTCCGATTACATCCGTGGTTATAACACCATGTTACATACCGGTATTAACTGCACACCTTTGGAACGGTACCGCTGCCAGTCCATCCGCACCCCTAAGTCCCGTGAATGGCTGGATGAGTGTTTCCTTAACCGTATTTACCGAAAGGTTAACAGGGATTCCACTGTTTCCATTGACAGGGTGTACTATGATGTGCCCATTCAGTTCATCGCATCCAAAGTGGAAATCCGTTTCCTTCCTGACGACATGTCCTCTACATTTATCCTGCAGAAGGAGGGGGGCATTACCCCATCCGCATGACAGACCGGAATGAGAACTGCCGTACGAAGTGCAACAATCCAGCCATAGACTATTCCAAAATGGGAGGGGTATGATGATGTGATGATGTCACTCAGCTTTTACGGGCTCAGCTTTTACGGGCTCTCCTTTAACCCTTTTAACAAACAGATGGTAAAGGAAAAAGACCGGTTCCTGTCCCATGACCTTAAGCAAATGTCCCAGGAACTTGATTACCTTAAGGATACCAGGGGGCAAACCTCTACCACATGGAATATATCTGTCTCTCCGCCATCAGTGTCATGGAATTCTACCGGCAGTTCTGTTCTATCCTCGGGGTGGACCCTAAGTGTGGGAAACCCGGTATGTTTAAATCCATACAGGCACAGATTTACTATTCTCCCTTTGTAAATTAATTAGGCTCAAATCACATTGAAATTCACCGCTTAAAAATAAAAAAGCCCCGAATCTCTTTTACAGAAATTCGAATACGTTAAACGGCATTATATAATGTATAATTGTACAAACTGCTCTTGTAAATCAATCCTTTTTTATAAATCATACAGAAAAGTTCGCAATTTGACGATAATCAAATCTTCTACATTGATAAGAGTTTATTAAAAACAAAAAGCCTCTGCATTCAATATAATTTTGAATTCAAGGACTTTTTTAAAGTAATCATTTTTCACACTCTACCTCTTTACTTTTTATACGGGATATGTTATTACAGCAATATCCGGTTATCAAAAGGAATCCCGAACATAACAGCCCTAAAGATATAATGTATGAAAGCCAGTACTGTTTAAAAATAAAGCCTATAACAATTACCGCTATTTCAAACAATAGTATTAATCGTGTTCTTTTTCGGTATACTCTTGTTTCTGTCTCGTCTAAGGTTTTGTTATCCGTTTCAACAGGCGCAATAAGCCATATGATTATTCCGAATACTATAGTAAATATAGCCGATAAGAGAGAGTAATAAACACTCGGCGTGAATCTTATAGCCGATACCGCCGCCACAAGCATGATAAAAGAAATAAAAAAGCAGTTTAATCTTGATTTGGCATGAAAGCCGCCCGCATAAATACGAAGCGGCTCAAAAAACAGCATAAATATTACCATATGCAATACTCTGTTTGCAATCACACCAATGAACAAAACTACGACATAAAATATGATTTTAAAAAATAGAAGCTCCATACCATAACGGACTACTCCGACATTATCAACCGCTATAGCGTTATTTCTTTCTAATATTTTAACAACCCTATTTACCAGCTTGTCCATAAATTAAAATTTCCTAAGCTTCTTTACCGCTTCAGTAGTTTTCGGCTGATGTCCCCACCACGGACAAGCTGAGTTAGCGTTTTGAACTGCCGATTTGGTTGCCACCGCTGTAACTACCCTCATAAGTAAATTTTTTGCTTTTTTTTCATTTGATTTCATCTCAAAATTCTCCTTATAAAATATTTTTGGACAAGATACTTCCCTTTTAAATCTATAATATTTTAAACACTACAATATTTTACACATTAAGTCAATATGGTCTGCACTGTACGCAAGTTTTTTGAACTGTATGCAGAAAACCTATAGATTTTTATGTATTTTATATATCTGGGATATAGATTATGTAACGTACCCTTCAACCATCCGCACCTTGACAAATCGGGTAGGAGGCTACCCATTAATTGATTAGCCGACCTCCCACACTACCCGGCATACCGTTCAGTACCAAGGCAGTTCTCTAGTTTTCACAGATTTTAAGATAATAGTCCAGCATAGAAATATAACCAAGTTGGGCTATTATTTTGTTTGTCTGAGCACAATTAAGTACCTTTGCCATTCTCCAAATTGCTTTTGGAACCGTTCCTCATACGACTCCGTAAGAATATCCCGGACCCTGTTCTTGACATCCATCCCGTCACTTCTGCTGAACATCACCTTAACTACAGAGTTATTGACACGAAGCTGCAAAACGGGGTTTTCGTCTGCTTTTCTATTCTCCAAATAAGAAGTACCCCTTTCATTATATGAGTAGGTTCGGAAACTCGCAACGCCACATATTTACTGGCTTTTAGCTAATTTCTAATATCTCCTTCACCTCAAATTTTTTCTTGCAATTATAAACTTTTTATTAAATCTACTAAAACCCCTTGACAAATCCTAAAAAATTTTGACGAAGCTGGTTTATTAATACATTTTTTAGGAGGTTCCGCTTATGTTAAGTTCTTGGATGTCACATGATTCGTATTGTTCCTTTATCTCAGAGGGGTTCTATTTACTTTCTTCCTCTGACCAGACACGGCTTAGGTAACAGTTCAGCCTTCCATATGACGTAAGTAAAAAAAGTTATTGTATAAGTGCCGAAATTTTCTGAAGCCGGCTACCCGAATTATCCACAGATAAAGGCATCTGGGTTGTGTTTTGTTGATATAAATGGTTAACATTTCATACCTGTGGATAAGTTTTATAAAAAACAGTTGTTTGCTATATTTCACCTTATCTGGGACAGTTCAATTCACTTTTTTCGTTTTAAAGGAAAAGTTATCAACCGTCATTTTGACGAATGTCCTGAAGATTGAAATTCGCTTTTTTACTGGGTTTTGATATACTTTAGTTATTAAAACACAGGGAGGAGGCGTACCAGATGGCAGGCAATTATCAAAAAGGCATGTATAACCAGCTTATAGAAGTCATGGAACGCCTTGATACCATTGAAAGAGATTTACATACTGAAAAAAGAGAACATAAGGAAGATGTGAAGTGCCTGAGTGCCAGGATTGATGAACTCACACAGGAGAACCAGCTTCTACGAGATGATAATGCCCGACTAAAAAGCATCATAAATAATGACAGTTCAAATACATCACTTCCCCCGTCCACTGACCAGAAAGAAGGGAAACCAGCCAATATCTATAATGGCAGGGAAAAATCAGGTAGGAGAACAGGAGGTCAGATTGGGCACAATGGAACAACCCTTACCAAAGCTGATGTGGAAGAAAAAATTAAATCAGGCAGATGCAGGCATGAAATCAGGGAAATCGGAAATTCAGCCAGCAATAAATATATCACGAAATACGTCGTGGATCTTGATGTTGCAACAGCAATTACTGAAATAGGGTGCAGATATTTTTTATTGGTATTATTGTAAAATAATCTATTTTTATTGTCACCTTGTATCATTGATTTCTTACAACTGTCAAAAAGCTCTTAATACCATATAGTATTAAGAGCTTTTGACATTAGATATTTAACGAGTGATCATAACAATGTTTCAAAAAAGGTATTTCCACATCACGATACCAAAGACCGCTCTCAGATTTGGTTTTTAATGTCAACATTGCCTGGGCGGTTTGCGTATTCCATCTCATACCTGCCCTCTTTAGCCGATCCTGCAGGATGATCTTATTCCCACTTTCAATCGCACCACTGCCGATAAAGTAACCTTTTTGTTCATATGCGGCATAGTCGATATTTTTGATATTGTTTGAAATATAGTTATACAGGTTGACGGGACATCCGTCAGGTTTTTTGTCCTTGTCGGCTTCGAGCTCCTGTAAAACGGATTTGTACTGGCTCTTTTTCAGGAGTTCACAGATGTTTTTAGCCCAAGGCTTGTATTTGGCCTCATCCATTTTGAATAAATATTTGGCATATGTATGGACATTTTCGGAAAGATGGAAAAAATCAAGGATCTGCTGTGCATCTGGAAAACACTCTTCGACCATGTTACGGATCCATGTTGCTCCATCGCTCAATACAACCGTATCCCGGTAACACCCGTATCCGTTGCGCAGGGCACATGCCAGCAGGTGCTTCATGAACTCTGAAGCAGCTCCCACATAGCTGATGTATTCCTTCTTGTTAATCCTGTGTTGGCGGATGCCCTTGTGATCTGTCCAGTAATTTCCAATTCTGATTTCGCTTCTTCCATCCGGGCCACCCTGTTACCTGTAAATGCTATGTTATTTAATATATCCAGTGCTTCCTCCTGCATCTGTGGATCCACATATTCCATGATTTTCAGACCGGCTTTTAATTTTTCGGGATCCGGACGGTTTTCGCTGGTTATTTCCCCTTCATCAATATTGAAA
>Ga0153948_1000961_pt1 | contig 15348 bp, 13 predicted proteins | sample TSNJ032MetaG_FD_104696 | JGI IMG/M metagenome (GOLD analysis project Ga0153948, IMG submission 104696) | Attine ant fungus gardens microbial communities from New Jersey, USA - TSNJ032 MetaG | ecosystem: Host-associated > Fungi > Mycelium > Unclassified | place: USA: New Jersey, Wharton State...
AAAGTGGAGGACAGATCCGCCCGCACTGTCTGGCCGCAATCCAAGCGGATGGTTCCATAGCCGCGTTCATCCACACCTTCCGAATGCCCGGAGATGATATTGTTCTCACCAATAAAGCCAGCCACGAAGACATTTGCGGGTTGCTCATAAAGCTCCTGCGGGCTGGCGATCTGCGTGACCGATCCGCGCTCGAAAATGGCAATGCGATCGGACATGGCAAGTGCTTCAGTCTGATCGTGCGTGACATAAACCATTGTGGTCTTCATGAGTTGATGCAGTCGCTTCAACTCGGCGCGCATTTCCATGCGCAGTTTGGCATCAAGATTGGACAGCGGTTCGTCAAACAGGAACAGCTTCGGGTGTCGCACCAGTGCGCGTCCGATTGCAACACGTTGACGTTGCCCACCAGAAAGCTGCGCCGGCTTTCTATCCAGCAGGTTTTCTATCTGTAGAAGGCGCGCCGCCTCCAGAACAGCTTTTTCCCTTTCTGCGGCTGGCACTTTGCGCATTTCGAGACCGAAGCCAATATTGCGCCTTACATTCAGATTTGGGTACAGCGCATAGGACTGGAACACCATCGCCGTGTCCCTGTCCTTGGGATGAACGCCAACGATAGAACGCTCATCGATGCGAATGTCGCCGCTCGTTGGCTCGGCCAGACCCGCAATAATGTTGAGCAATGTCGATTTGCCGGAGCCAGAAGCGCCGAGCAAAACCAGAAACTCACCACTGGCCAGCGACAGATCGATACCCTTGAGGATGTCGGTCGACCCGAAGCTCTTGCATACATTGCTTATAGTCAGGGTGCTCATGCAAGCGCTCCTTCGGTATCCGATTCATATGCCCGCGGGTTGGTCGAGATTGCCCTAGAAGCGCTGCGTGTAGCGGCTCGCAAACTTGCTTCAACCGGCTGCCCCTTGGCGAAAGACGCAAGGAAAGCCGCGTTGAAGACATCGCCCGCACCGATGGTGTCGATAACCGTCACCTGCGGTGCATCCACCGATATAACACTGCCATCACGCTCGACTGCAAATGCACCATTCGGGCCGCATTTGACGATAAAAAGGGCGCTGTCCGGCATAATCTGAGAAAGGCTGCGTGCAGCCTCTATAGGGTCAGCCGAGTTTCCAAGATTGACTGTCTCAACCTCATTGAACATTGCGAATTTGCAGCGTTTCAACCATGAAAGCGCGCGACTTCGGTTTCGTTCGGTCCAGCCTTCAACAGGCCAGCCAGTATCAAGTGCCACGTCGATATTGTGATGATCAGCCCAATCGAAAAACTGGTCATAAGCATCGGCCAACCTGTCAGTCAGAAAGCTTCCGCACAGCAGCGCCAGACCACCAGACAGAGCCTGACCATCAAGTCCCGCCAAAGTATCTTCAATGGAAAAATGCGGCAGATGGCCGAGCGTCGTGAAGAACGTTCGCTCGCCGTCTGGATGCGTCAGACCAACTGACAGGGTAGTCTTGCCTGAGAACACCGCCCATTGACTGGCATGATCAACAAAATGCTCGGCAAGCCAACGCCCAAACTGGTCTGAACCGGTATTGGCAGCCATCTGAAACGGCACATCAAGCGCCATAAGCGTCAGGGCAGAATTGCCCGCCGAACCGCCGACGCGCAACTCATCATGGCTGACAATGTTCTCGGTTCCCGGTTGCGGCCAGGCTGCAGTGGGACCGAGGATCATGTCGACATTGACGTTGCCGATAATTGCGATTGGCCTCACTCACTCGCTCCGTGTGATTTTGGAAGAGCGGACCGGCGTTCCGGCGTTCTCGACGCGCATGTCGGCGAAAGCTATCATGAGCCGCTGTGCCGCGGGCAGGATCTCGAATATGGCTGCAAGCCCACTCGCTGCGGCAACGGAAATTGTCACCGCTCCCGGAACGGGCGGTTCGCCAGAAGCGTCGAACACCACCAGCTTCGCACCGGCCTCGACAACAGACTCCGCCATTGCTGTCACCAGCGGTGCAGTCGCATCATCAGCTTTGAACAGGACGACGCCAACCTTGGGCGAGAGCATTTCCATCGGGCCATGACGCAACTGACCGCCTTCCAGAGAATAGCTCGGCACGCGCGAAAGCTCCGTAGAGCCAAGAGCGATTGCTTCCGCAACACCTTGAAGACTGCGCCCTGACGTGACAATCGTATCGACACCGGCAATGCAGCCAAGCGCTGCATCGATCACAACAGTTCGAGGCGATTTCAGTACGTTCAGCGCCGAATCCGGATCGTCGCCCAGCGCCGCAAGTATGGCCAGATGTAGCGCAAAGCTGATCGTCAGACTGCGGGTTGCGGCAAATGCCAGCTCTCCGCCGCCATGTCCCACCAGGCAATCAACCTTTTTGCCGAGAAACGACTGAGCGTCGAGCGTCAGGCCAAATATGTCTGCATTGCCCTTCTTCTCGGCAAACCAGCGCACGACCTCGGCACTCTCGCCGGACTGTGATGTGACCAGAACGGTCTTGCCCTCGATGGGCAGAGGCGCACCAAGCTGTTCCGAAAGTGGTATGGCGACCGCATCAATATTTTGGGCGCGATAGAGTGGCTCCACTGCACGGCTGACAGCATGCGAACCGCCCATCCCTAACAGCAACAGTTTGCCAGTCTTACGCAAACTCCCGGCGATCTTTTCGGCAAGATCACGATTGTTCTGAAAGGAAATCAGGGCATCGCCGAACTGGCGCGCCATTTCCTTATCGATTGCGACAAGTCCTTCTGGACGGGGCTTTTGCGTATTCATTATCATCCTTTCACACCACCACTGGTCAGGCCGGATATAAGTGCGCGCTGCATCAAAAGGCCGACAATAACCGGAGGCAGCGCAGCCAGAACGCCAGCGGTTGCAATCAAGCCGTAATCGGAAACACGCCCGCCAGCGAGATCGGCAATGGCAACTGTCAGTGTTCGCGCTCGCTGATCCGACGTGAACAGTAGCGCATAGAAAAATTCATCCCAGCCGAGCAGGAATGCAAACAGGGCAGATGTCGCAACAATCGGCAATGCAAGCGGCAGGGTGATGATGCGCAATGTCTGGAAAAGACTTGCACCATCAATCATGGCCGCCTGTTCAATCTCCTGCGGGATACCATCGAAGCCGGATTTCATCAGCCATGTGGTGAAAGGCGCTAGAATGGTCAAATAAACCAGCGCGAGGCCAAACACCGAATTCAGGAGGCCAAGTTTTGCCAAGACCATGTAGAGCGGAACCGCAAGCGCAACAGGGGGCAGCATATAGGTTCCAATGACCAGTGTTAGCGACCACCCGATGCGCGACGTTCGTGAAACTGCCCAACCGGCAGGAATTGCAACGAGGATCGCGACCAATGTCGCCATGCCCGCCACTCTCAAACTGTTATACATCGATGCGACGAAGGCCGCGCCAGCACTGTTTGGAACAGCGGACAGCAGAGCCTGGTAGCGTGAGAAATCGACCGTTGTAGGCCACCATTTTAACGGGCGCACAGACAAATCCGCCATCGGCGAAATGCTCATGACAAAAAGCCAGAACAACGGCGCGAGGATCACGACTGCCAGCAACAGCGCGGCGACATAAACGAAGAAAGTAGCGATTGGGTTTCGACGTTCCATTACGTTGCCGCTCCCGCCGTTTTACGCACCAGAAGTCCATAGCCCAAAGCCAGAACTGTAACGATCAACGTCACAATGAGCGCCAGCGATGCGCCCGATCCGGCCCGCTGGAAGGAAAAGGCTTCCTGATACACAAGGATAGAAAGTGTTCGCGTTGAATTGGCCGGGCCGCCGCGTGTCATAATCCAGATGATATCAAAGACTTTGAACGCCTCAATCGTGCGGAGCACCAAAGCCACCATCAACGGTCCTGCGAGATATGGCAGAATGACAAACCGAAAGCGGTTAAGCGGACCCGCGCCGTCCACAAGCGATGCGGCCGTTATGTCTCGTGGCACTGCTTGCAGCGCCGCCAGTGCGATGAGTGCCACAAGCGGGAAATTCTTCCAGCAGTCGGCGACAATCAGAGCTGTCATTGCCGCTGACGGTTCACCGAGCCATGACTGATATTCGGAAATAATGCCAAGCTGCGTCAACAGCGAATTGAGGGCACCATATTCAGGATTATAGATGAGACGCCAAAGCGTTGCATTGACCACCGTTGGTAGCGCCCATGGCAAAATGAGCAAAGCGCGCAGAATAGTGCGGCCATAAAACTGCTGGTTCAGCAAAAGGGCGGCCAAAACGCCAAGAACCATTTCGGCCGTGACCGAGATGAGGGAGAACCAGGTCGTGGTCCAGAAGGCGCGCTGGAAATTGGTACTGGACAGCATCTTCAAGTAATTGGCGATTCCAACAAATTCGCCGCCAGTGCCGACAAGCTTTGCATCTGTGAATGACAGACGGACCGTTTCAAACATTGGCCAGCCGATCACGCAGATCATGACGGCGAGTAACGGGAGCATCAGCAACCACGCTCGCATTGTCATCCAGTTGCCGGACATTGTTTGCACCTCAGCCTGTATAAAAGAAGGGAGTGGATGCGTGCGCGCCCACCCCCGTTAGCGTGTTAGAGACCGCTGTTTTCAGCTGCGGATTTGAGGGCATCTTCCGGCGAAGACTGCCCCAGCAGGGCTTCCTGAATGGACTGCTGCAATGCCGTGGACATTTCCTGATACTTCGGCGTCGTTGGACGCGGATACATGGCAGCCAGACCGAGCTTCGCCGCCACGATCAGATCTTCCTGTCCCTTGGACACAGCCGGGTCGTCATAAGAGGATGCCCAGATTGGCAAAGACAGTTTCGCATAATCGTTCTGGACTTTCTGCGACGTCATGAAGACGATGTATTTCCATGCGTCGTCGGGATGTTTGCTGGTGGTCGTCACGCCGAGCCCCATCGAGCCGTTGACCGCCGAGACCTTGCTCTTGCCGTCAACACCCGGTGCAGGCACAACACCCACTTTGCCAACCACTTTGCTTTCTGCAGGATCATTGACCTTGCTATACATATAGGTCCAGTTCAGAGCGAAAGCGGCATCGCCATTCTGGAAGACCTTGCGCACGTCTTCTTCGAGGAACTCTTTCGAATTCGGGTTGCTGAGGCCGGATTTATAGCTGTCCACCATATATTTGAGGGCATCCAGTCCGCCATCCTTATCGAACGCAGGCTTCCCATCCTTCAGGAAGTCGCCGCCATAAGCGCTGACCAATGTGGTGTAATCGCAAATGGCTGCTTCGGCCTGCGCCCAGCTCCAGGCAATTGGCGATGCCAGCAAGCCCTTATCCTTGATGATCTTGGCCTGATCGTTCAGCTCGGCCCAAGTCTTTGGCGGATTGGTTATGCCCGCCTTCTCAAGAATTTCCTTGTTGTAGAACAGATACTTGGTATCCAGAATCCACGGCATACCGTAATATTTATCCTGATACTGAACCGTCGTCCAGGCACCCGGCAGAACGCCCTTCTTCATTTCGTCCGTAATGCGCGAAGAGACATCAACGAGGACATTGTTGCTTGCATATTCGGCTGGCCAGATCACATCGAACAGCACGACGTCATAGCCCTGCCCCGACCCTTGAGCCAGAACCGTTTTATCGTGCAGGCCTTCATAAGGCACGAATTCCAGATTGACCTTCACATGCGGATTGGCCGCCTGAAAGGCATCCGTCATCGCGCGCACGTCTGCTTCGCTATAAGCGGCCTGCGCCATGAACAGAGCGTTCAGGGTCGTCTCGGCAAAAGCATGAGGGACGGAGAAAGCGGATACGGCCAGCGTACCCAGCAGGATCGTGTGAATTGATTTAAGCATGTTACCTCCCGTTAACTTGACTTTGGCCCGTGCAACGTGCCCCGCACATTGCCTTGTTGCCGTGAATTCAGAGCTGTTGTTCCACCGTTAAATGTTCATGTTCTTTATTAAGTCAAATCCATTGACTTAAACGTGTTATAAATATCTATTGGTGTCAAGAGGGATTGAGGATGCCAAGAAAGAGCGACATTCGGGCCACAAGCGGCACCAACCATGAAGGCACAAGTGCGCATAATCGCAGGGTGATTATCGACGCCCTGCGTCAGAACCGGTCGCTTTCACGCGCCGAACTTGCCCGCGCGACAAACCTCACGAAACAGACTATTTCCAACCTCATTGAAGGTCTGGAAAGCGACGGATTGGTGAGCTCGGAGAATGTCGTCAGACAAGGTCGCGGACAACCGGCAACGCCCTATCGACTGGTGTCGGAGGGTGCATTTGCACTGGGGGTTCAGATCGACCGACATTTGACGCGGATCGTCGTCGTCAATCTGACCGGCGATGAAGTGATGCGTCGGGAAGCCGTCCTGCCACCTGATGACCCCGAAAAGGGCTGCGCCATCATTCTGGAGGAAATTGCTGAAGTGCAGGCTGCGCTTGCACGCGAATTTCCCCATGGGCACTACCGAATGTCGGGACTTGGTGTCGCGATGCCTGGACCATTTGGCACTCCGGTTCCCGAGGATGACCGGTGGGTGATGAGCGCATGGCAATCTTTCCCCTTGATTGACAGACTCACCGAAAGCACAGGTCTGACGGTAACGTTGCAGAACGATGCGACGGCCTGTGCACGTGCAGAAAAAATGGTCGGCCTTGCAGACGGGCTCGACAATGTTGTCTGTGTTTATATTGGATACGGCGTTGGCGCCGGTCTGATACTGAATGGAGAAATCTATACAGGCAGCAAAGGCAATGCCGGTGAAATTGGCACTATGCTGATGGCCAATCGGGGTCCGGAGACACCACTGGAACACCACGCCTCTCTTTCGTCACTCTACAAGCATTTGAAACTCGACGAAGCACAGCCCGATTTGTCCGCCGAGCTTGAAACCATATTGCTGCAGAACGACCCCCGAGTCGAAGCATGGCTGGAACGGGCGGCTTTGGAACTCAGATCAGCGATCCATACGATAGAGGCGTTTTTCGATCCCCAAACCGTCATTTTGTGCGGCGGAGCACCGAAGCTTTTGGTCAATCGGCTTGTAGACCGCATCGAACCGCTCGTTTCTTCCAGTGTTGACTATCCAGTGCGAACGCTGCCCCGTTTGCTGGTCGGGATAACCGACATATGGGCAGTAGCGAAGGGAGCGGCGCTGGAGCAGATCAGCAGACATTTCGACCCGCGTTTTGCCGCGCTTTTGAAAAGTGGCTCATCTTCGTAAGGCTCAACGAAAGCCTTTTTGGGTTCTGCTTAACATGCCCGGCATAAACTGATAGGAAAGCTGCCTGAGACGGCTATTATACGCACGCCAAACAAGAGATGTCTGGCGACGTCCTGTGTAATACCGAACAGCTCATATTCCTCTCACATCTTACGCGAACGAAAGGCACCGACAAAATCATATGCGCTTGACGCTCTATACGGACTTTTCGCTTCGCGTCTTGATCCATCTGGCAATTCATGAGGACCGTCTGTGCTCGATTGGAGAAATTGCCAACGCATATTCAATTTCCCACAACCATTTGATGAAGGTCGTCAATGGTCTGGTGAGTGGTGGCTTCATTGAAACTGTTCGTGGACGGAGCGGAGGCCTGCGTCTGGCGCGTGCTGCGAAGATGATATCGGTTGGCGCTGTTGTCCGACATACTGAGGAAGGGCTCCATCAACTGGCAGATTGCCCGGGATGCGCACTTTCACCCGCTTGCGGCCTCACAGGCGTGCTCGCTCAGGGTGTTGAAGCGATGCTTCGTGTCTTCGATAGCTATACGGTTGAAGACCTGCTGACAGACAAGACAGTCATGCGCCGCTTGACTGAACGCAAGCCACCGCTTGGCTTTGACCTGGTGGATTAGTCTGAGGAACGGGCTTTCACCCGTTCCATGTTTTGTCGTCGCACATTATTTGAGAGCGACCTCACGCTGCCAGAAGTTCGTCGGCAGGTCCGAAAAATTCATAGTGAATTCGGTCGGAAGGCACGCCAGCAAGCGAGAGCGCTGACACGGCGGCGCGAAGGAAAAGACGCGGTCCGCAAATATAATAATCAGCGTCCTTCAACGGCGTGTTTGCAACAAGCCACTCATCCGTAATCAGTCCCGCATGATCGTAATCGCCGCCAATTTCCTCACCGGCAAGCGGCGTTTGATGAAAGTCGCTCACGCGAATAGTACTGCCCTTTGCAGCAAGTGCGCGAACGTGATCTCGCATCGCGTGCGTCTCACGATCATGCGTGCCGTGAATATACTGCGTTGGAAGCGCAGGGTGTCGGTCAGCAATGGTTTCCAGCATGGCGACCATCGGCGTAAGGCCCACCCCACCAGACAGCAAAACCACCGGACGCGCTGGGTTTTCTGCAAGGAAAAACTCACCCGCTGGCGCTGCAACCTTGATGACACTACCGACACCGGCCTGCTCATGAAGCCAGCTGGAAGCTACACCTCCCTGCTCCTTCTTGACCGAGATGCGGTAGGTCTTGCCGTTGGTTGCGCTGGAAATGGAGTAGTTCCGCTTGATCGGCGCCTGATTGTCGATTTCAAACCAGAAAGTCAGATACTGGCCCGGCTTGTGCTCCATCGCCGGCCCGCCATCCACCGGGCGAAGAACGAACGACGATATGGTGCTGCTCTCGCGAATGATCTCCTCAATGCGAAAATCGCGCCAACCATTCCAGCCACCATCGGCGACTTTCTGCTCGTCATAGATACGATTTTCCCGGGCCATCAGAATGTTCGCCAGGAACCAATAAGCCTCTCCCCAAGCTTCCAGAATTTCATCGGTTGCAGCGTCGCCCAGAACAGCTTTGATCGCGCCGAGCAGAGCCTCGGCCACATGCGGATAATGTTCCGGCAGGATTTGAAGGCCGACATGCTTTTGCGCAATCCGTTCCACTGCCGGAGCAAGCGCACCCAGATTCTCGATATTGCTGGCATAAGCAAGAATGGCCCCCGCAAGGGCTCTGGGCTGCGATGAGGTATCACCATGATGAGATTGGTTGAACAGGTCCCTAATCTCAGGATTCTGAAACATGCGCGAATACATCTCATGAACAATATCCAGTCCATGGGCGTTGAGCGCGGGAACAGTAGCCTTGACGATAGCAACCGTGTTTTCGTTCAGTGTCTGCGACATGTGTGTCTCCGTATCAAATGCATGTCAGGCGGCCCGATCCTTGTCCGGCCTTGTTGCGCATTTCGGCGGAGGGACCGCCGGAACGCGCGTCACATGATTAAATCACGTATCTGATATGCATCTATATGTCCTCACGAAAACATGCAAATAAAATACTTCTTTATAGGTGCGGCGAAACGTACCTGCATGTCGGGGGCAAAGGGTAGAGAGGTTATTGTTAAAAACTGTCTTGCAGAACCCTGGTCCGACGCGAAATATGCGCGTCAAACCAGTCAGTTACGCTCTGTTGATCAGCGGCCAGCAGGACACCGAAATGACCTGCAAAATCACGCCACCCATCTGCATAAGTATCGCGCACAATGGTCAGAACCGGCACGCCGCGCGCAAACGCGGTTTCGATAACCGCGCGCAAACCATGGCCCTCACATTCGCCCTTGCCAAAGCGATTAACGACCAGCAAATCCGTCGGCATGTCGAGTTCGACCAGCAACTCACCTGCGATGTCTGCAAGCGCTGCCGGATCGAGCCGACACCCTGCAGACCCTGCGCCCAATGGCTGCGAAATGAGCCGCACCTCGCCACTGTCGATATTCTCGACAGATATTGTGCGGCAGCATTCATCGGTTTTAGCACCACGGTACTGAAGAAACCCCGTGACCCGCAGACCTTCATCCCGCGCTCGCGCCACAACATCGACCAGAAAATGATCGACCGGCAAATCCTTCACACAGTGAATAGCAGCCAGACTGGGCCTGTGGTTCATGCATTTCCCCGATCATCCGCCAGAAGATCAATTCCGGTGATTGTAGCATCTGCGGCAAGAATTGCGATATATTGCGAAACAGCTTTCGACCAAGCCGATGCCTCCAGCCAGCCCGCAATTCGGTCCGCAACATAATCAAAGGGAAGCGCCTCGCCATCGACCTTGCGGTCGAGACGGATGATGTGAAAGCCAAAGCGGCTTTCGATCGGTGCTGCTGTGATCTCGCTTGGCTTCAGACGTTCCAGAGCCCGCTCGAATTCCGGCACAGTGCTGCCCCGTGTTAGTTGTCCCAGATTACCGCCTTGTGCACTGGACGGACACGCAGAGCAATCACGGGCAAGCGCAGCGAAACGATCCGGCTCGGCAATCACTGAGGCTGCGATTTGCGCCGCAGCTTCACGCGCGCTATCGCGCTGCTTCTCATCGGCGGGATCAGCAGCAATCAGTATATGACTGGCCTCCAGAATGGGTTCACTGGTGAAACGTTGTCGATTTTTCTCGTAAAAACGCAAGGCTTCATCCTGCGTTGCCGATGGAACTGCAACCTCCTGCTCGATCACCATGCGTACAAGCGCATCTTCATCGGTCTCGCTACGCCCTTCGGCATCTTTTTCGTGCGCTGGCGCGAGGCCAAGCTCTCCTGCCCGTTGCAAAAGAAGTTCACGCACCGCCAGCGCACGCGCTGCAGCCAGTAGCGCTTCCCCGGGATTTTCCGATGGATGGTTTTGCGCCTCTGTCAAAATACTGGTTTCATCAATCGCTACGCCATTGACGGATACAGCGTCGAAGACCGGGCGCGGTTTTGGCGGCACACGCGTATCCGGTTCCTTATAGGTCGTGTAACCTTCCTGATGAACATGAGCGCCATGCGGCTGATCTGATGGCTGTTTCCGATCAAAAAGTGTCACCATGTACTTTACTCCGCAGGCAGGCGCATATGCGAGGGCTGCGCTGTATGGTTGCGTTCACGTACCACCTGATAGCCCGGCCGCCAGATATAACGCACCGGAGCGCTCAACATGTGCACAAGACGCGTGAACGGGAACAACAGGAAGATGGTGAGCCCGAGGAAAATATGCATCTTGAAGACGATTGATGCATCGGTGATATAGCTTGAAGCTTCGGGATTGAAGGTAAAGATACCTTGCGCCCAGTTCATGAACTTCACCATTTCATGGCCATCAATGTGCTGTAACGAGATCGGGATCGAGCTAAGGCCGAGCAGAAGCTGGATCCAGAGCAGAATGATGATCAGCGTATCGCTTGGGCGCGACGACGCGCGAACACGTGGATCGAAAACCCGTCGATGCACCAGAAGTGATGCGCCGATGATAGCCATCACGCCCGCGATTCCACCTGCGACAACGGCCAGTATCTGCTTGGCCTCATGGCTGATGCCAAGCGTGTCAAAAACCAAGATCGGCGTCAGAAGCCCGACAAAGTGCCCGGCAAAGATGAACAATACGCCGACATGGAAAAGCACCGAGCCCCACATAAGTTGCTTGCGCCGCAGAAGCTGGCTCGATCCGGAACGCCACGTATATGGCTCGCGATCGTAGCGGAAGATTGAACCGAGCGCGAGCACGCTGAGCGCAATATAGGGATAGATGCCAAACAGAAACGTATGGATATAAGCCATTTTCCGTCTCCTATAGGTGTGATGGGTTGGACTGGCTTCCGGCTTTTCGTTGCGCAGCACGCATCTGCGTACGCAACCGGTCCGGTCCGCAGGAATTTTCGCCCGCATTGCCGCCGAAGGTCACGACCTCCTCTTCCCATATGCGGTCGAGCGCAGCGAGATCGTTCGGATCATCTTCTTCTTGTCGAAGCAACTCACCGACAAGATTCTTGTCCGGTTTGGCATTGGCGACATGAAGCAGCGCCGCAAAGGCGTTCGCATAAGGCGACTGACGCTTGCGCAAACGTTCACCGATTGCTGCTGTGATATGGCCTGTCTGGCTGAGAAGATCGCGGATTTCTTCCGGCGACCGCGTCGAGAGGAACTCCAGAAACAGCGGCAGATAATCCGGCAATTCCTTGGCGTCCACGACAAAGCCGTTGTCGTCATACATCTTCATCAGGTCAACCATGGCCTGACCACGATCACGACTTTCGCCATGGACGTGTTCGAAAAGATGTAACGACAGCGAACGCGTCCGATCAAACAGATGAACATAACGCTCCTGCGCCTCATAGAGATCGCAGTTGCAGACGTAATCGGTAAGGCCGTCAAGAAGCTTGCGGATACCGGATGAAAGTTTTTCCTCCGCAAGCACATCTTTCAGCTCATGCCCGCCAAGCTGGAGCTCGGCGGTCGGATAGGAAAGCAAAAGCGATATGATTTTCAGGGTCTTGTTCATTACACACGCTCCCTGAAAATATCTGTTGGCGTCTGGACCAGCTTCGGGCGCTTGGAGCCGAACAGGTCTTCTGTCGACGAATCACCTGAACAACCGTTCCCGAAGGTGAAGCCACACGACCCCCGCATATCATAAGCGTCTTCGGTCACTTCGCGATGGGTGGTCGGGATGACAAAGCGGTCTTCATAATTGGCAATAGCCATAATGTGATACATTTCCTCGATCATCGCGCCACTCATGCCGACGCGATCAGCAATCGCCTCATCAAGAACACCGTCAACGGTCTTGGCGCGCATATAGGCGCGCATGGCGAGCATGCGCTCCAGCGCCGAGATGACCGGCTCTTCTTTGCCCGCCGTCAAAAGGTTGGCGAGATAGCGCACCGGAATGCGCATGGAGCGCACATCGGGCAATGGTCCGTCCATGCCGAGCTTGCCTGCGGCGGCGGCCGACTGCAGTGGCGAGAGCGGCGGAACATACCAGACCATCGGCAAGGTGCGATATTCAGGATGGAGCGGGAAGGCAATCTTCCACTCCATCGCCATCTTATAGACTGGCGAATGCTTGGCAGACTCCAACCAGGCTTCCGGCACACCGTCCTTGCGGGCTTGTTCGATCACCGCAGGATCGTTCGGGTCGAGGAAGATGTTGAGCTGTTCCTGATAGAGATCCTGCTCATTGGCCGTGGAAGCGGCTTCAGAAATACGATCAGCATCATAAAGCATGACGCCAAGATAGCGAATGCGACCGACACAGGTTTCCGAGCACACTGTAGGCTGACCGGCTTCGATGCGCGGATAGCAGAAGATGCACTTCTCGGATTTGCCCGAGCTCCAGTTGTAATAGATTTTCTTGTAAGGGCAGCCGGAAACGCACATGCGCCAGCCGCGGCACTTTTCCTGATCGATCAGGACAATGCCGTCATCCTCACGCTTGTAGATTGCGCCCGATGGACAAGCCGCAACACAGGTCGGATTGAGGCAGTGCTCGCACAGACGCGGCAGATACATCATGAAGGTGTTTTCGAACTGGCCGTAAATTTCCTTTTCGACGCCCTCGAAATTGTAATCCTTCGAACGCTTGGCAAACTCGCCGCCGAGAATTTCTTCCCAGTTCGGACCCCATTCGATCTTTTCCATCCGCTCGCCCGAAATCAGCGAACGCGGACGGGCGGTCGGCATGGTCTTGCTCTCGCCTGCCGTCTGGAGATGACCATAATCGAAATCGAACGGTTCGTAATAATCGTCGATTTCGGGCAGGTCGGGATTGGCGAAAATCTTGGCCAGGATGCGCCATTTCGAACCCATCTTGGGCTCGATCTTGCCATTCTTCTTGCGGACCCAGCCGCCGTTCCATTTCTTTTGGTTTTCCCATTCCTTGGGGAAGCCGATGCCGGGTTTGGTCTCAACATTGTTGAACCAGGCATATTCCACGCCTTCACGGTTGGTCCAGACGTTTTTGCACGTCACCGAGCAGGTATGGCAGCCGATGCACTTGTCGAGATTGAGCACCATTCCGATTTGAGCACGAATTTTCATTCTGCTGCCTCCTTGGCGAATGACGAAGCTTTGCCTTCTTCCAGCGGACCTTCCATCCAGTCCACATGGTCAAGCTTGCGAACCACCACGAACTCGTCGCGGTTGGACCCAACTGTTCCGTAATAGTTGAAGCCATAAGACTGATGGGCATAGCCGCCAATCATATGCGTCGGCTTGGTAATGATACGCGTAACGGAGTTGTGAATGCCGCCACGCTGGCCAGTCAGCGGCGAACCGGGCGTATTCACGATTTTCTCCTGCGCATGGTACATAAAGACAGTGCCGTCCTTCATGCGCTGGGAGACAACCGCACGGGCTACAATGGCTCCATTGGCGTTATAGACTTCCACCCAGTCATTATCGACGAGGCCCGCTTTTGCAGCATCCGGCTCCGAAATCCACACCACCGGCCCGCCGCGATTGAGCGTGAGCATCAAGAGGTTATCAGTATAGGTCGAGTGAATGCCCCATTTCTGGTGCGGCGTAATGAAGTTCAACACCAGATGCGGTTTGCCGTCCGCCTTCTCGCGGATCGCTGGATTGACCGTCTTTGTATCGATCGGTGGACGATAGACGCAGAAACCTTCACCAAAGGCACGCATCCACAAATGATCCTGATAGAGCTGCTGGCGGCCTGTCAGGGTGCGCCACGGAATAAGCTCGTGAACATTGGTATAGCCCGCATTGTAGCACACGCTCTCTGATTCAATGCCCGACCATGTCGGGGACGAAATGATTTTGCGCGGCTGTGAAACGATATCGCGATAGCGAATCTTTTCGTCTTCCTTGGGGATCGCCAGATGGGAGTGGTTGCGTCCGGTAAACTTCGAAAGTGCTTCCCACGCCTTGACCGCCACTTCGCCGTTGGTTTCCGGCGCGAGCGACAAAATGACTTCCGTTGCATCAATGTCGGTATAGATGCGCGGGCGGCCCTGGCTTGCACCCGGCTCTTCAACTTTCCCGTTGAGCTTGGCCAGCAGATCGACCTCATGCTCGGTATTCCACGAAATGCCCTTGCCGCCATTGCCGAGCTTGTCAAGAAGAGGTCCAACCGAGGTGTAGCGTTTGTAGAGGTTTGGATAGTCACGTTCTACGACGACGACCGAAGGCATGGTCTTGCCGGGGATCGGTTCAACCTCACCCTTTTTCCAGTCGAGCACGTCCTTGGGCTGCGCCAGTTCGCCCGCGGTATCGTGCAGGGTCGGCACCAGAACAACGTCCTGTTCGACACCTAGCACTTCAGGGGCCACTTCGGAAAATTTCTTCGCAATGCCCTTGAAAATATCCCAGTCGCTGCGCGCTTCCCATGCCGGGTCCGCCGCACTCGACAGAGGATGGATGAAGGGGTGCATGTCGGATGTGTTGAGATCGTTTTTCTCGTACCAGGTAGCAGTCGGCAAAACGATATCGGAATAAACACAGGTCGTAGACATGCGGAAATCGAGCGTGACGAGGAGGTCGAGCTTCCCCTCCGGCGCATTCTCGTGCCAGACCGCCTCGCGGCTTTCCTGCGCGCCGTCCTGCCCCAGATCCTTGCCAAGCAATCCGTTGGAGGTACCGAGCAGGTGCTTCAGGAAATATTCGTGTCCCTTGCCTGATGAGCCAAGCAGGTTCGA
>Ga0153948_1000967_pt1 | contig 15319 bp, 20 predicted proteins | sample TSNJ032MetaG_FD_104696 | JGI IMG/M metagenome (GOLD analysis project Ga0153948, IMG submission 104696) | Attine ant fungus gardens microbial communities from New Jersey, USA - TSNJ032 MetaG | ecosystem: Host-associated > Fungi > Mycelium > Unclassified | place: USA: New Jersey, Wharton State...
CCATAGAATTCTGTAATAATTGAACATTCACTTCGAAAACTCCTTCTAATTTTCTAACACTTTTATCTACATGAGAACTACAAGCACTACATGTCATACCATAGACATTATATTTTTGTTTCACCGTTTCACCCCTTACACCCCCTATGGGTATAAAAATATAATACAATATTTCTTTTTATCTGTCAACAATTAGCATAGTATATAAAAAAGTATTTCAGAAAATAGAAATACTGACTATTTATTTTATCACTTTGTCTCCTCTTTGAACTTCTTCACGACTGATAGTACCAGCAAATAATATTCCTATATTATCACCTTTTCTAGCTTCGTTTATTAACTTCCTGTAAACTTCAATACCCTTTACTCTTGTATGAACATCTTCTTTCTCATGTCTTTTTACAATGATATCATCACCAACGGATAGTGCCCCAGCACTAACTTGACCGGTAACTACTACTCCCCTACCAGTAATAGTAAAAACATCTTGAATTATCATTTCGAAATAATCACCATTATTCAATGTTGTTTTTCTTTTTTCACTATTTACTGTATTCTTCTATTTCTGTTTCAAAATCACTTTTCTTACTAAATATCTTAAATAACTTCATAATTTCAGCTTCTCCTTACCATAACAATCTTTATATAATTGATAGTTAACTCTACGTTTTTTATATCCTTGATGCCATTCCTCTTTTTCACCTAGTAAGCTAGTCACAAAGCCATTTTTTTCTAATACTCTTTTACTTGCCTGATGCTCATCTAAACAACCACTCGTAATCAAATAGACATCATTAACAAAAGCAAATTCCACAATCGCTTTGATAGCTTCACTAATAAAACCATTCCCCCAAAACAACTTATGACTAAAGTATCCTAAATGAACATGCTTTCCTTTACTATTTTGATTGACTACATGAAATCCAATTTCTCCAATATGTTGATTTAATTCTTTGTGAATCATTCGAAAGAAAAAGAAATCTCTGTTTTCCTTTTCTATTGCTGTAATAGAATTTATTAAGTTTTCTTGGCTTTCCTTCAAAGTCTTCGTATGAATATCTTCTAAATAATACATCACTTCTGCATCAGATAATAATAAATGATGGCTATCTAAATCTTCTACATAATGATCTCTAAGAATCATTCTAGCCGTTTCAATTGTAACAAAACTCATAATTACACCATCCTTATTGCTTAAAAAAATAATATAATGCACCTAACAAATTAGCATCATTCTTAAATTGGTTAGCAGTAATACGTAATCGAACGTAATCATTAGGTTCAAAAATATCTCTTAGTTTATGATAACATTCTTTAATTGTTGTAATTAAAATATCTTGTTCACTAATTCCACCACCAATCGTCACTACTTCCAAATCTAACAAATAATCGATATTATAAATTAATTTTGCAATACCAAAGCAGTACTCTTCAAATATTGCATAAGCAACCTTGTCTCTTCTTTTAATTAATCCAAATATTTGATTTCCATCTTCTTCATCAAGTCCTGTTGCCTTTGCAATATCTCTAATTAACCATACAGATGAATATTTTCTACCAAATGATGTAGCCTTATGTTCTTGATAATTTAAATCACATAATAAACCGCCAATTTCTCCAGCTCTATTATTTTTACCAGTATGTAACATTCCATTAATCACAAATGCTCCTCCTACACCACTGCCTAATACAATCATTGCCCCAGTAGAAACACCTTGTAAACTTCCTTTCCATAGTTCACCATAAGCTGCACAATTTGCATCATTTTCAATACTTACTGGAACCTGTAATAATGCTTCTAACTCTTTTTTTATATACGTTTTATTTAGATAGGGCAATAATGATACCAACTCAATATATCCTTGCTTACTATGAATAATACCTGGACAACTAATTGCTATACCATCAATTTTGATATCAAAACCCTTTACCAACTCTTTGATCATTTGATACAAATTTTCTTTACTATCTTTGATTGTTTTTTTCTTATCTTGCTTTATAATATTTCCTTCTTGGTCGAGTAAAGCATATTTTATATATGCTCCACCGATATCAATGGCTACAAAATTCATAGAATCACCTCTGTTATTATTGTAACATAAAAAAAGAAACCGAATTTAGTTATTTTCAGTTTCGTTTTCTTTTTTTTGTTGTTTGTTATCATTTTTAAATTCATCAATAATCATTCTAATAATGGATGATTTATTATTTCTTCCAAATATTGCATTTGGATATGCCTTTCTTAAATGCCTCCTAGTTTTTGTGGTCTGTTTAATGAATTCATTGTAACGTCTTTTAATCTCAGAGAATACTTCCGCTCCTTGTATATCAAATGGTAAAAGTTCGATCATTCGCTGCAAATCCTCTTTCAATGAACCTTTATTATCGTATCTCTTATTACTAAAATAGTGCGAAACAATTGCTTCCAATTCAGCCCATTCACGGTTATCCTTAAGTAATCCTTTTACTATAGTAAATACATCCCAAGTAAAGTAGTAAACGATACAACACACGATAATAAATGCGAAAGTACTAGGTATTAATCTAAATAAATCTACAATAACAGGATTTATTAAGTACATAACAGCTAGTCCTAAAATACCAAATAACAATGAATTTCTTAAACATACTCTACCATTAATATTCATAAAATATCCTGTATAATCCCACCACTTAGTATGAAATAATACTTCCAATACATAACTAGTCACATATTCTAATAGGCTTGTAATTAGTATTGCTAAAACAAAAATCAAAAAAGGCTTGTTTTTGTAAGGATACAATAATAAAACTATAAATATAGAGCCAAAGCCATATATTGGACAATATGGACCACTAAGCATTCCACGATTAATCCATTTTCTTTTTGGTATTGAACAATATATACATTCACACACCCATCCAAGAAAAGAGTAAGCAAAGAACAACAATAATATTATGATAAAGCTCATTGATTACCACTCCTCTTAAATAGTTTGACCAGCTTCTATTAATGCAATTTCTTCTTCCGTTAATATACTTCCTTTAGCTAATTTATTTTCTTTTATATATGTAGCACTTAATTGACGATAGATAGTATCATCGATTAAGTCACAGAAAAAAATATCCTCACTAAAACCTCTATCAAAATAAACTTTAGTAAAACGTGTTGAGATATTTCCACCTCTAAATAAATTATCTAATAATATCCAACCATTCACTTTCATTTCAATTAATTCTTCTTCTATATTCGCCCACTGTCTTTTTGCATCATGAGCAAACAATCGTAAAACCATATATTCAAAAGAGTCATTATCTAATTTAAATATTTTATAATTCTTTTTCATTTAACACACTCCTAACAAAAGTATTATAGCATGAATTGACAAAAAATATATTCTAAATAAGAAAATCAATATATCCAAATAAGTTTACTTAAAACACTATATAAATATAATGAATATAAAACAAATACTCTTTCTTAAGCATACTATACTATTGATATAAGATTATTGCCTAAATGTATACAGTTGCTTATAATTCTTATTTAACCAAGATAATCTATATAGTACAGTTTTTTTAAGTCCTACTTCTTTCAAATAAAGAAATTATCTGCATAATTTAAGTAAAGAAGAGTAGATATTCTTCTTGTCACTACAGTCAAGATAAAAAATTACGATCGTTTCGTAGTAGCATCAAGAATACTAAACACTTCTGGATGTTCAAAACGCATATAACTTAGCAAGTTCTCTGCTTTAAATACTTTACCATCTATTTTAATTATTTCTGCTCCTAAATAAATTTCTTCACCATCAACATCATCATAAATAATACCTTCTTCAATTTCATGAAGTAAACATGTATATTCACTGCCCAAATAATCATTTGGGAGATTATCAAAATTTTTAAACATGGCTATCTTCTCCTATCTTTAGTATTTCTTATTTACTAAAGATATGAATTTATTTTGATAACGATAACCATAAATGCTGATTATTTGAAAAATATGAAAGACCGTATAACAAACGTAGTTTACTAACAACATTATATCAACGGTCTCAAAGAAAATTAAAATTTCTTATTATATACTATTTTATTGTTTATCTTTCTTAATTTCTTCATAAGATGCTCTTGTAATTCTCTTACAGAATTCAGTAACTAATTTAACTGTAGCATCATAGTCATCCTCATGAATAATTGTTCGATGAGAGTGCATATAACGACTAGGTATCGATAACGTCATGTTTACAACACCAGCACCAACTTTATGAAGTTCTCCCGAATCAGTTCCACCAGCTGCTAATAAATCGTGTTGATATGCAATGCCTAAATCGTCACAAATTTTTTCCATCTCTTTTAATAATCCAGTATGTGCAATAACACTTCCATCTAAAACACCTAATACCGCTCCACAACCTAATTTAACATCCGTCGCTTTGCCTTCAGGTAAATCATGAGAGAAACATACATCAATTGCGAAAGCAATATCTGGCTGTACCATTTGTCCAACCGTTCTAGCTCCTCGTAATCCTACTTCTTCTTGAACAGTTCCAGCTGCATAGATATTTGCTTCATGAGTGGCACCATGTAAATTTTTTAGTACATCAACAGCTATTGCTGCTCCTACTCGATCATCCCAAGCTTTACTCATTAAATATTTTGGATTGGCCATTACAGTAAATTCACTGACTGGAGTAATAGGATTTCCTATACGAATACCTAAATCTAATGCTTCTTGTTTGCTAGAAACTCCAATATCTAAATAACTATCTGCAGGTGCTACTACTTTATTTCTTGCTTCCGCTGCTTGTCCATGCGGAGGTACTGATCCAAAAACAGCTTTGATTTCTTTTCCTTCTCTAGTTGTAATACTCATTAATGACGACGGTAGATTTTGTCCCATCCATCCACCAATTGGATGCACTTTAATATATCCATCTTTATCAATTTCTTTTACTACAAATCCAATTTCATCAATATGACCGGTGATCAAAACTTTTAAATCACCAGTTCCTTTTTTTACTGCTACCAAACTACCAATGTTGTCATAAACAATTTCGTCTGCATACTCTTCTACATACTTTTTCATAACTCTAGTAGCTTCTTTTTCTTGTCCAGAAATACCTTTTGCTAAGGTAAGTTCTTCTAAAAACTTTACATCTGCCATTTTCTTTTTTTCTCCTTATCATTCAAAATATCTATGTTGAATGGTGTACCCCATTTGCAACCAATTTATTCTTTATAGCTTCTTATAATTTTAAAGTTAGCAGTATTAAACGTTACTACAAATTGTGTTAATAATCTAAAGCTGCCTCATAATCCTTCTTATTAAGAATAGAGCGTTGTGTAGGCACATATCGATTTAATATCGCAAGTGTAATATTTAGACTCCCATTTTTAATCTTGTGTAATTCATCGCTAATTCAATAAGTAAACTAACTCCTACTTGATCATTGATCATACAAGGAATGAATTGTAAATTGTTATTCTAGGTATGAGAGACTCAAATGATAACGTTGACCAACTATTACTATTTTATCAATAATATCGAATTGTTTGTCTACTTTTATCTGCATTAGAAACCCTGCTTAATAGAAATAAATATACCATATAATTAGACGATTGTCTAGTTAGTAGAATTATCATAGCTCTTATTAGCTGTTAGTGTCTACCTGAACTGATAATCTAAATAATTAAAAAGACAAGATTTCTCTTGTCCTTCTATTATTAAGTATTAAGCTTCTGTTACTAATGCTTTTTTCGCTAATGTAGCAATATCACTAAATCCTTTAGGATCTGCAATAGCGATTTCTGATAACATTTTTCTATTAATATCAATGTTAGCTAATTTTAAACCATGAATTAATTTAGAATATGATAAATCATTCATTCTTGCTGCTGCATTAACACGTGCAATCCATAATTTTCTCATTTCACGTTTTAATTGTTTTCTATCTCTATACGCATATGCGTAAGAATGCATTACTTGCTCATGAGCAGTTTTATATAATGTATGTTTACTTCCATAGTAACCTTTTGCAAGCTTTAATATTTTTTTTCTTCTTTTTCTAGCTACGTTTCCGCCTTTTACTCTTGCCATTTTCTTACCCTCCTAAAAACCTTGTAATCTTGATTTAATTCTCTTATAGTCTGATTTATGAACTAATGTAGACTTAGATAATTGTTTCTTTTGTTTATGAGTTTTGTTATGAGCTAAATGCGAAGTATAAGCTTGTCCACGTTTTAACTTCCCGCTAGCAGTTCTTTTTAAACGTTTTTTAAGACCACTATGTGATTTCATTTTTGGCATAATATTATCCTCCTAATTATTTTTCTTTGGTGCAACTATAGCACTTAAGTTTCTTCCCTCAAGCTTAATTGGTTTTTCAATCACTGAAATTTCTTCAATTTGAGCTAAGAAATCTTTAAGAATCTTTTCGCCAATATCAATGTGAGCCATTTGGCGTCCTTTAAATCTAACGCTAACTTTTACTTTATCTCCTTGTGATAACCATTTTGTTGCATGTTTTAAACGCGTATTTACATCATGTATATCAATTGTTGGTGAAAGTTGAATTTCTTTAACGGAAAAAGTTTTTTGATTTTTTTTCATTTCTTTCAGTTTCTTTTGTTGCTCAAAACGAAATTTACCATAGTCCATAATACGACAAACCGGTGGTTTTCCATTAGGTGCAACACATACTAAGTCTAACTCCGCAGCTTCTGCAATATTTAATGCTTCATAGCGCGATTTAACTCCTAATTGTTCACCATTTTGATCAATAACTAAAACTTCTTTGAAACGAATATTCTCATTTATTAACTCACTTGATTTTGAATTGACAGACTTGCTAATATTAGCCACCTCCATTTTTTAATTAAAATAAAAAGTGCGCACACAATGCCCACAATTAAACCAATAAGATATTTTATCGTTTATCTTAGTGACATTTGCCTATTACCAACAGCAATCAGGCGAGAAGCAGGCACTTCTTCTTTCCACTACTTTTCATTTACTTCGTAATAGTAGCATTTTAAGATGACTCTGTCAATCTTTTTTTTAAATTTATTAGATTTATTTATAGCGAGATAAAAGTAGGATAACCAACTAGGTAAGATATTACCCTATAAAAAAACCAAGAATTATTGATCTTGGTTTTATCAATTTATCAGTAATGAAAATAAATCTCTGAGCTAATAAAATGCACGATAAGCATGCATTGCTTGATCTAAAATACTAGCTACATTTAATGAACTATAATCATAGACATCGATCGCTTCGACTGGTATTTGATTGTCTACCATTTCTTTTGCCTTTGATACTAGTAAGTCTGGACCTACTAATAATACATCGTAATGATCTACTTCTTTTTCAATTTGAGTATTTGCTATTGCTTTTATTTTGCATTTGATTTCTTTTTCTCCAGCTAATTCTTCCATTTGTTCTACTAGCTTATTTGTCGTAATCCCAGCAGTACAAGAAATTAATATACGAATCATATTGACCTCCTTATATTTTTACTATTATTATGTATTTTGTCTTGTTATTTATACCAAATTGTTGTTTAATTGTTTCGTAAGATAAGGATGATTTTTATGCAAGAAACTTTTAAAAATAGAATGAAGCAAATACTAAATGAGGAATATGATGCGTTTATGAATTCTTTACAGCAAAAATCATATAAGGCAATTCACTTAAACACAGGTAAACCTAATATTAAAAAGTATATGGAAGATCACTTTTCAATAACCAAACATCCCTATGTAAACGATGGTTATTATTTTGATTATGAGACATTGCCATTAGGAAAACTATCCCTACATCAAGCTGGCTTATATTATATTCAAGAACCAAGTGCTATGCTCGTTGGTGAATTGTTGGAGGTAAAAGAAAATGATGTTATTTTAGATTTGTGTGCTGCTCCAGGTGGAAAATCTTGTCATGTTGCGACAAAATTAAATCAAACTGGACTATTAATTAGTAACGAGATTCATGCAAAAAGAGCTAAGATATTATCTGAAAATATTGAGCGTTTTGGATTTGATAATGTAATCGTCACTAATAATACTCCTTCATCACTAGCAAAAAAGTTTCCAGTTTACTTTGATAAAATAATTATCGATGCTCCTTGCTCTGGAGAAGGAATGTTTCGAAAAACAGATCAAGCCATTACTACTTGGTCTTTAGATAAAATCAAAGAAAATTCCAACATTCAAAAACAATTAATAGATCAAGCATTCTCTATGCTCAAAGATAATGGCATCATTGCTTATTCGACTTGCACATATTCTAGAGAAGAAAATGAAGATATTATTAATTATGCTTTAGATAATTATCCTTTGGAAGTAATTCCAATTGAAATCAAAGAAGGATTCACTAAAGATTTAGATGATTTAGGAGCTATTCGTTTATATCCACATAAGTTTAAAGGTGAGGGTCATTTTATTTGTTTATTAAGAAAGAATACATCTGATACTAATACAACAAATACGACTAAGTCTATGAAAGCATCAATTTCCAAACAACAATTTAAATTAGTAGATGAATTTTATAAAGAAAATTTATTACTTCCTACCCCTCCAACTTTACTTGCTTTTAACAATCATATTTATCAAATAAAAGATAATTTTCCTATGATTGATACTATCAAGTTATTAAGATATGGCTTGTATTTAGGCGAATGTAAAAAAAAACGTTTTGAACCTAGCCATTCTTTAGCATTAACTTTATCGATAGAAAAGGTAAAACGTTATTATTCTTATCAATATGACGATGAGCATATTATTAATTACTTAAAAGGAGAAGTATTAGTAGGTAGTAATCAAAAAGGCTATGGTGTCATCTTTATTGATGAATACCCTTTTAGTTTTTATAAAGAAAGTAATAATCAAGTTAAAAATTTATACCCGAAAGGACTGAGACGATGAAACGCTATGAATTAGCGAAAGATTTATTTTTCAAAGAAATGTTATCAAAAAGCTCTGGATTCTATTTAAGAGTTGGTTTACAACATTGCTTAAATGTATCTGCTTTTGCCATTTTAATTGCAAAAAAAAGGGGGTTAGATGAAGAACTAATTGGTATTGCTGGATTATTTCACGATATTCATACATATACAAAGATGAATAGTTTTAATCATGCTTACTATTCTTCTATTCAAGCGAAAGAATTACTTGAATCAATTAATTTGGTTACAACAGAAGAATTAGATATCATAATTACTGCAATCAAAAATCACTCTGATAAAAAAATAACTCATGATAATTATAGTGAATGTCTAAAAGATGCTGATGTACTAGATCACTATATGTGGGGAACATTACGTGAGGATGAAACCGACCGGACAAGAAAATTAAAGTTGGAAACTTTTTGCTAATAATATGCCATTATTCGCCATATTTACTATCGTTTTGCTATATTTCGTTTCATTTTTTAAAACTATCTGCTAAAATATAAGGAGAAAATTTATATTAAGGAGTATGAAAAATGGAACAACCAGATTTATTATTTACATTGGGAAAATTAATTAAGTATTATAGAAAGGAGTTGCATAATAAAACTAAAGATTCAAAATATACACAAAAAGGAATTGTTACTCACTTACCGCAAGCTTATATTGATAAGCATTTAGAGGATGGGGTATCGATTCAGAAAACAATTTGCTCAAGCAAAACGATTAATCAGATAGAGAAAGGTTTATTCAATGTTGAGAATAATGAAATGATTTTTTATGGATTAGTATTGAATCTTAATAAAAATTTTATAACTTCACGATTTTATCTGAAGTTCTTTAATGATCTTTATCTTAGTATTATGGATGATATTGATTGGAGAAATATTAGTAAGTTAAAAGAAACTAGAAAAGATCTTGAGAAACAACAAAAGAAAATCACTAATACCTTGTATTATGGTGAGTTGTATGAAATTTATAAAGTTTTATTAGACTTTTTTATTGATGATAAAATGCCAACTAAAAAATTTGCAGAAAAATATTATGAAATCTATTCTTTCTTTGAAATAAAAATGCAAGCCATTATATTATTCTTATGCTATAGTTATTATGTTCAAATAGAAAACGATGTTAACAGAAGAAACTTGATAATTACGGTTTTAAAAAACCTTAGCTATCAAAACAAAAGTTTTATTTCCATTATGTCTAATATATATTATTATGTACAACATATGCAAATATTTGATTTAATTCAATATTTGAATGAGGTAAAACAAACAGTGCAGTATAAAGAAAATGTTTTTATCCAATACATAATAAGTGATTATTCTGCGTTAGCTATTATAAATAGTAATTCGAAAGAAACGACAAAAGCTTTAGTGCCCTTAAAGAAATGTGTTGAACTAGTCACTGACTATCCAAATATGTTCAGAGAAAAATATTATGCAATTGCCCATTATCATCTAGGTATTTATTATCATTATCAAAAAGAGGCAAAGATGTCATATCGCTATTTTAATAAAGTCTTAAATTCAAAATATTGCAAGTTTCCAATCTTACCATTAATGATTATTTCAAATGCTGAAAAATCTAAAATCAGTTATGAGAATATTAAAAAGAATGTTGAAACAATGTCTAAAAAATCATATTTTATGACAGGTACTAACAAACTATTGTTAAACTACTTCTCACAAAAATATAAAAATAAAAAAATAACTAAAGAACAAGCGATTTCATTAGAAGATACAATTGTGTACAATATTTTACCAATGCAAAATAAAGGTACTGTTGAGTATACACTGTTCAAACAACAACTGTATGACTTATCAAAAATATCAAGTCGAACTAAACCATTTCTAGACGCTGAATTAAATAATATTGAATGATTAATTTAGCAATCTGCATTGCTTACATAATAAGTAACATATTTCGATTTTTATAAAGCATACAATATATACATAAACAATTTATAAAAAAGGAGAAAAATATGAGAAAAATGAAGATTTCATTACTGTTATTAATTACATCATTATTTATTGGACTAACTATTTCAGAAAAAACTGCAACAACTCCAAATACATTGTCAATTTCAATGTGTGCAATAACATGTTGGTAACATTAGGAAACTTTTTCGTAAAAGTCCAATGATATCAAGAACTTTTATAGAATTAATTTCCAATGCTACCATTTATTGGAAAAATGCAGTATACTAAATATGCCAAGTAATATGCTTAGGCATGTTTACTCTTATAGATAATAGGGAAAACAAACTTTAATTGTCTAGCCACAATATATTTTTTATCTATAATTATCTATAAAAATAAAAATCAGGTCTAAGAATCTGATTTTTATTTTGTCTCAATTATTTCTAATCGTTCTTTTATCTTTTCTTCTACCTTAGCTTGAGCTAAAGCGGCTATTTCAGTAGTATTCATATCTTGATAATCCTCATAATAGATTGGATCTAAATAGTGAATTTCTGTATGAATTTTCTTCAAAGAGTTCTTATCTAACACACTAGCACAATTAATCAAAGCTACAGGTACAATTGGTGCTTTTACATCAATCGCTATCTTAAATGAACCACTTTTAAATTCTCCTACTACATTCTCTACTTTTGATCTAGTTCCTTCAGGAAAAATTGCATAATTTCTTCCAGATTCTACTTCCCTAGATGTCGCTTTAATTACTTTCATAGAACTACGTAAATTTCGACGATCCATTGGTTTAGCATCTAATATAATGATGATCTGTTTAATAACGGGTGCTTTCATTAATTCTTGCTTCACAATTGCAGTAACTGGACGTTTATGGGTATAGACAATCGCTAAACTATCAAATAACCCTTGATGATTTGGTGTTAACACATAACCATCTTTCTCAGGTAGATTATCATAACCTGATGTCGTTATTGTAACATTTAAATTTCTGACTAATACACCGACAAACCTATATATATAGTTATATCTCTCTTCTATCGTATATTTTTCTTTATTTTGCAAAATATGAAAATGAAATAACCAAATAGGAATATAAAATAATACACGAATAACCATAACAACTAAACGTAACATCTTATTTATTTCCTCCTATAGTACTCGAGCGTAAAAGTACCTTTATCTACTTTTTTCACACATTCAAAATTCTGATTTGAAAAATCAGGAAAATAAATTTCACCTACATATTCTCCCATAATCTTTGAAACAATCATTTCATCAACATAAGGTAAAGATTGTTGATAAATAGAAGCCCCACCACAAATATATAGTTCTTCATCAGAATTTTTATAGCTTTTTAATACTTCTTCCAAATTCTTTTCTACCACTACATTTTCATAGGGGTATTGTACATCCTCGTTACTAACAACTATCGTCTTTCGATTAGGCAAAGGTTTACCAATCGCTTCAAATGTTTTTTTTCCCATTAAAATAGTTTTATGAATGGTTAGTGCTTTAAAATGTTGTAAATCTTCTTTTATATGCCAAGGAATCCCATTTGTTGAACTTTTTTGACCAATTAAATGATTTTTATCAAATGCCACAACTAAATAAATCATTAAATACTCACCTTACCTTTGATCAATGGATGAGGATTATATCCTACCAAACTAAAATCATCATATCTAAAATCAAATAGATTATTAATTTTAGGATTTAAAATCATTTTAGGTAATGCTTTTGGTTCTCTTGTTAATTGTAAATTGATCTGCTCGATATGATTTGAATATACATGTAAATCTCCAAAGGTATGAATAAAATCTCCAACCTCTAAATTACAAACTTGAGCCATCATCATCGTTAATAAAGCATAAGAAGCAATGTTAAAAGGAACCCCTAAAAAGATATCTGCACTTCTTTGATATAATTGACAGGACAATCGTTTACCATCAGGACTAACATAAAACTGTACAAATGCATGACATGGTGGCAATGCCATTTCTTCTATATCACCAACATTCCAAGCACTTAAAATATGTCTTCTTGAATGTGGATTATTTCTTATATCTTCCACTAATTGAGCAAGTTGATCAAATTCTTTTTTGAACTTATTTGTCCAATGTCTCCATTGATATCCATATACTGGTCCTAAATTTCCTTCTTCATCTGCCCATTCATCCCAAATTCTAACTTTATTTTCTTTTAAATATTTGATATTTGTATCTCCAGTAATGAACCATAATAATTCATGTATTATTGATTTTACATGTACTTTCTTTGTGGTAAGCAAAGGAAATCCTTCACGTAAATCAAAACGCATTTGATAGCCAAATGATGAAATAGTTCCAGTTCCAGTTCGATCTTCTTTATAAGAACCATTTTCTAATACATGACGACACATATCTAAATATTGTTTCATTTTTTATTCACCCCTTGCTAATTATAGCTTATTTCTTGTTAATAGAAAACAAAAAACTACTTATTCCTTCACATATCTTATTTTGCTTTCATCAAATGCAAGGTATACTTTTGAATCTATAAGATACCTGCTATGTTTACTACAAACAGTATATATCTTATTATTTGATGCTACCGCATAAAAGTAGTTTCCTTTAATAAATGAAACTTCTTTGACAATTCCTTCAATAGCACCTTCAGTTTGATCCATTTTAATGTCTTCACTTCTGATGCAGGAGTATCCAACATCTTCTTTAAAAATATTATCAAATCCTACCATTTCAGCTACAAACTTAGTTTTTGGATGGAAATATACTTCTTCCTTTGTATCAAATTGTACAATTCTTCCTTGGTCTAAGAATGCAATACGATTACCTAAATCAAAACATTCTTCAATATCATGCGAAACAAATAAAGTAGTACATGTTAAGTCTTTATGTATTCTTTTTATTTCTTTTCTCATCTTTTTACGCAATGTTACGTCCAATTGACCAAATGGTTCATCAAGTAATAATAATTTAGGAGATGATATTAGAGCTCTAGCTAATGCTACACGCTGCTTTTGACCACCAGATAGAGTATTAGGATACCGCTCTTTTAAATCCTGTATATTACAAACAGAGAGCATATCAGAAATCTTTACTTGTTTATTATTCTTATCACGTAATCCAAACTCAATATTTTTTTCTACTGTTAAATGAGGAAATAATGCGTAATCTTGGAATACAACACCAATTTGTCTTTCATAAGAGTTTATATTTTTTAGATTGCTTCCCTCTAAAAAAATACGACCAGCTTGTAGAGGTAATAATCCAATAATACTTTTTAACAAGGTAGTTTTTCCACTTCCACTTTGTCCAACAACACAAACAAGCTCATTTTGGTTGATATCCATAGATAATTCAGATAATACTTTTTTCTTGGATTCATAAAATACATTAATGTTTTCTATATTTAAAACAGACATGCTCCAACCTCCTTTTATGCTATTTTACCATTCTATTTTTCAAAAGTCTATTACGTTTGTATTCAACTAAAATCTACGTTATAATAACTAAAATGAGGTGGGAATATGAATAGTAACTTAATTGTATATCAGAATATAATGACGACAACAATGGAAAATATGATTAAAGTAGTGAATGAATATCGAAATCAAAATCAAGAAATTAAAGATATTACCTATCAAGTAATAAGAGATTTATTAAATTTTGCTTATCAACATAACGTATCAAACAATATTTGGAAAAGTTATATAATTCATCTATTAGTCAATGATGAGAATCCCTTTAGTTTATTTTATGAAAAACAAACAACGAATAGTAATGCTAGTCTAGATGATTTGGTTCTGCATGATTTTGAAATCATTGAATATTTATATAGTATTGACTTAAATTTAATTGCGAAAACATTACAAATAGAATCTCTTAATTCTATTAACAGTTATCTTTCAACAGAGGCTACTACCTCCTATTATCATCAAATAATTTCTAGCATAGTCAAACAATTAGAAGTTTCTAAAGATTTTATAACTATTTTTAAAACATTTTATCAAAAATATGGTGTAGGAATCTATGCTAGTTATAAGGCTTTTAAAATTGTAGTAGTTGATGATCAACCAATAATCAAACCTATTGAGCATGTAAAAGAAATTATACTTAATGATTTAATTGGCTATCAATTACAAAAAGAGAAATTAATTGCGAATACTGAAAGTTTTATTCAACATAAAAAAGCAAATAATGTTCTATTATTTGGAGATAGCGGTACTGGTAAATCGAGTAGTATTAAAGCAGTGTTAAATCAATATTTTGAAGATGGATTACGAATGATTGAAATATATAAGCATCAATTTAACCATCTTACATCGATTATTTCCTCTTTAGCAAAACGTAATTATAAGTTTATTATCTATATGGATGATTTATCTTTTGAAGAAACGGAAACAGAATTTAAATATTTAAAAGCAATTATTGAAGGTGATTTAGAAGAAAC
>Ga0153948_1000969_pt1 | contig 15316 bp, 11 predicted proteins | sample TSNJ032MetaG_FD_104696 | JGI IMG/M metagenome (GOLD analysis project Ga0153948, IMG submission 104696) | Attine ant fungus gardens microbial communities from New Jersey, USA - TSNJ032 MetaG | ecosystem: Host-associated > Fungi > Mycelium > Unclassified | place: USA: New Jersey, Wharton State...
AAAAGATGAAGAAAACAAAATGGATCCCATGCCTTTGCATTATATTTGTTTTTCTCGGCGGCTGTTCTATCTATAAAAATGAAATGCTTTTCTATGAAAAGTCATCGGAAATACCTAAAAAATTCGGTGCTACTTACATGACGATGAACAATCCTTATTTTGAAGCATTAAATAACAGCATCCGGGAAGTCGTTGAATCTAACGGTGATATCCTGCTGACACGGGATCCGGCTCAGGACCAGACGAAACAGAATGAACAGATCATGGATCTCATTGAAGAGGGTGTGGCTGCTATTTTTCTGAATCCGGTAAACTCAGAAGATGTGGAGCCGGCACTGAAAGCCTGCAAAAAAGCCGGCATTCCGGTTTTTAATGTTGACGCAAAAGTAGATGATGAAGAATATGTGGAAGCGGTCATCTTATCAGATAATTACAGCGCCGGTGTACAGTGTGCATTAGACGTAATAGAGCGTTTGCCCGGGGGAGCAGATATCGTGGTACTTGAATCTCAGGATGCGAATTCGGCAGCGGAACGAGTGAATGGTTTCCTGGATACCTTAAGAGAAAACGGAAATGGAAAGTATATCATAACTGCAGCAAAAGATTCTGGTGGAGAACTGGAAGTTGCAATGCATGTAATGGAAGAACTGCTTCAATCGGATCTGGATTTTGATGTTGTTTTCGGTGAAAATGATCCTACTGCTCTGGGAGCGTTAGCGGCCTTGCAGGCAAATAATATCAGTGGAAAATATATTTATGGAATTGATGGTTCTCCGGATGCAAAGGCTATGATCAAAGAAGGATATATGAGCGGTACCAGTGCCCAGTATCCCATTGTAATGGGTGCTACGGCCGCATATACTGCCTATGATTTTCTGGATGGAAAAGAGATAGAGAAATATATAACTGTGGATGTAGAGCTGATCACCTGGGCGAATCTGAGTAATTTCGCTATAACAGAATGGCAGTAAAGGATTTTTGAGATGAGAAATAATCGGGTAAAAGTTTTAAATTTTATTATGCTTTTTATCAATATATTTGCCGTACTGGCGATTACGGTTTTTATATATATTACTACAAAAAGAATATGCTCCTTTTATATTGCCAGAGATTTTATGAATCATATAGTTGCCCTTCCCGGCAGTCCTTTGCAGCAGATATACTATTCCATCATTTTAACCGGCTGTTTTGTGCTGACTTTTGTAATACGGGAAATTATTTTTACAGAAAACAATACGGTCATTTATTCCACTTTGATACTTGATTTCTTCCTGAGTTTCCTGCTTGTACTGGTATTGAACTTTAATTATAATGGAATTCTGCTTTATGTGTTTGCCAACATCGTCTCCCATATAAAAGGAAACAGGGGCAGATATCTATTGATGTTTTTAGCCATAACCAGTTTCCTGATTGCGGATTATCAGTTGATTTCCATTAATACTGCTTTGTATTCCATCAATGATTATATCAACTTTTATAATGCCGCGATACAGCAATATCTTATGGTATCTTATAACCTGCTGGTTTCTGTCAACATTGTGATGTTTATCATATATTGCATTCTGATCATCCAGTCCCAGCGCGCTACGATTGAAGAAGTGAACCGGCTGTCCGGTCGCCTGTCACAGGCGAATGAGGATCTGGAGAATGCGAATCTGCAATTGCAGGAATACGCAGTGACCACGGAAAAACTGGGAGAGACAAGAGAGCGGAACCGTCTCGCCCGGGAAATACACGATACGCTGGGGCATACTTTGACAGGGATTTCAGCCGGTCTGGATGCCTGCATCACGACTCTGGAAATAGAACCGGCGGAAACGAAGAAACGTCTGGAATATTTAGCCGATGTTACCAGACAGGGAATCACGGATGTCAGGCAGTCGGTACGGGAATTGCGGCCGGATTCCCTGCAAAAATTGAACCTAGAATATGCAATTCAAAATATGATCACGAATATCACACAGACCACTGACACAAAAATTTTCTTTCATTCCGATCTGAAGAATTTGAAATTTGACGAAGATGAGGAAAACGCACTTTACCGCATTATACAAGAGGGACTGACCAATGCGATCCGTCATGGAAAGCCTACCAAAATCTGGATAACTCTGGAAAAAGAAGGTTCTGAACTTACGTTAATCATGAAAGATAATGGAGTGGGGGCGAAAGAAATAGTAAACGGCTTTGGAACCAGGCATATCATGGAGAGAGTTGAAATCCTGCATGGTACCGTATCCTTCGATGGTTCGGAAGGATTTGTCATAGATGCCAGGATTCCAATCAGATGGGGGGAAGATTATGATTCAAGTATTGATAGCTGACGATCAGGAATTGATACGGCAAAGCCTGTCAATTGTTTTATCAAACCAGAAGAATATCTGTGTCACGGATGCCGTAGAAAACGGCCTTCAGGTTATAAAAAGCATTCGTAAAAAAAAGCCGGATGTGATACTTATGGATATCCGTATGCCTAAAATGGATGGTGTGAAATGCACACAAATCATCAAGGAAAATTACCCGCAGATAAAAATCATTATTTTGACCACCTTTGATGATGATGAATACGTATATAATGCGTTAAAATATGGAGCCAGCGGATATTTACTGAAGGGGGTATCCATAGACGAACTGGTTCATGCCATTAATACCGTACACTGCGGAAGAGCAATGATCAATCCGGATATTGCAATGAAAGTGGTAAAGCTGTTTTCGCAGATGGCAAACACTGATTATACTATTTCCGTAGGGGAAAAGGGAAATGATAAACTGACAAATACGGAACAGAAAATCGTAGCGCAGATAGCCCGGGGCGCTTCCAACAAAGAAGCCGCGGAGAAATTAAAGTTATCAGAAGGAACGGTCAGAAATTATTTAAGCCTCATTTTAAATAAGCTGGATCTGCGAGACCGAACGCAGCTGGCAATCTGGGCAGTACAGACCGGTATCAGCAAACCGGATGAGGACGATTTTTATGAATAAAAAAACATACCTGTTTCTGGGTATCCCTTTGATACTGATCATTTCAGTGATCCTGACCATTTACATAAAGAAAAATAATGAATACATCGTACTGGAATTCGGAATGTTTGCCGGAAGTAATTGGGATGTAGCCAATGCCGACAGTTATATCATTATTGATCAGGCGATTAAACGGTTTGAGAACGAACACAGAAATGTGAAAATCCATTATAATAGTGGGATTTTAAAAGAAGACTATTCTGAATGGCTGTCGCAGCAGGCATTACTTGGAAAAACACCTGATGTTTTTATGGTACTGACCAGTGATTTTAATCAGTTTTCATCAGTTGGTATTTTGAAAAATCTGGAAAATCTAAGTAAAAAAGACGATGACTTTGATCCGGGCGTTTATTTTACCACGGCCTTGAATGTGGGAAAATATCAGGAAATACAATACGCACTGCCATACGAAACAGTACCGACATTAATGTTTGTGAATAAGACATTGCTTTATGAAGAAGGGATAGAAGTACCGGAAAATGACTGGACCTGGGATGACCTGCGAAATATCTGTAAAAGAGTGACGAAGGATACGGACGGGGATGGATTTCTGGATCAATTCGGCGCTTATAATTATGGCTGGATGGAAGCAGTGTACAGCAATGAAGGGAATCTGTTTAATGCGGACGGGACGCAGGGGCTTTTTACCGACGAAACTGTAATTCGCTCTATCGAATTCACGAAAGAATTATATGAGCTGAATCAGGGGCAAAAGGTTACACAGGATGATTTCAACAAAGGGAATGTGGCATTTATGCCATTGCCATTTGCAGAATACCGTACTTATAAAGCCTATCCTTATAAAATAAAAAAATATTCAAATTTCAAGTGGGACTGCATTACCATGCCGTCGGGAGAAAGCGGCGGTAATGTTTCCGAGGTGAACAGCCTTCTTATGGGAATCAGTAATACTACGGCACATGAGAAGCTTGCATGGGAATTCTTAAAACTGCTTACATATGATGAGGAAACACAGATGAATATTTTCCGGTACTCCCAAGGTGTTTCCGTATTGAAAGCAGTCACGGGCTCTGAAGAAGCAGCAGAAATCCTGATGAAAAATACGGAAGAAAATGAAAAGATTATTGATAATGAGTTTTTAAGCCAGGTAATTGAAAACGGATCAATTGCACCTAAGTTTCAAAAATATGAAGAAGCGCTTTTACTGGCAGATAATGAGATTTTAAATATAATTGAGAATAATAAAAATATAGGGAGTTCTCTAAAAATTTTCCAGCGTACGATTAATAAATATCTGAGCCAGTAGTTAGGCGGTTGTCGCAAAACGGCCGCGCTCAGCGTGAGAATGTGTCATAGCACATTCTTTATTTTTTCAAAGTTAGGAAACTTATCATTTGCGGCTAATATGTTTCAGAGTAACAGTTAGTAAGAAATGACATAAAATCGAAATATATTCCATTGATAATTACGATCTCCACAATTATAATAAATAGGAATAGAGTATAAAAATAAGATTAGAGATGCCAAAGGAGGGGTATGATATGGATATATATGAGATTCGCAAAATTAATGAGCATTTGATTTTGCTTGGAGAGAGGATTGCAAACGATACGATTTTTGTAATGACTCTTGTAGTTGGTAAGGAGAAAGCGGCACTAATTGATACCGGAATTGGAATAGCAGGAGATTTAGATCAAAAAATCAGAGAGTTGACAAATTTGCCGATCATAGTTCTAAATACCCATGGTGATGCTGACCATGTTGGTGGAAATGGCTTGTTTGGTGAATGCCATATTAGTCCTGCAGACCTAAAAGATATGAAGGAGGGTTTAAAAAGGGAAGTACGTCTAAACAATATGCCTGCAATGAGCCGTTACAATCCTAAAATAACAGAATTTGCTATGAGCCATATGGCGGAGGAAAAGGAGTTGATTATTCATGATTTGAAAGACATGGATATAATACAATTGGGTGGTGTTAACTTAGAGGTGATTCAGGTACCGGGCCACTCGCCGGGTTCTTTATGTTTTGTTGATTGGGATAATGAGTATATTATTACCGGAGATGCAATTTGTCCTATTCCATGGCTTTGGCAGGAGCGTTGTACACATATAGCAGAATATCAGAAAGCATTGATAAGATTTCGGGAAAAAGCAGGGCATATAAAAACAATGTATTATGGACATAGTCTCTACCCGATGCCGCATGATATTGTATCACATTTAATTGAGGCGTGTCAGGAATTATTAGATGGCAACACACAAGAGGATGCTTGCTATGATCCAAGGCTGGGATGGAATATGGCTGGAAAATATGTTTGCTCACATAATTATAAATATGGAGCAATCATCTATGATAAAAACAAATTGTAACTATTAAATTTTTTTTAGAGGATAGCCATTGGCTATCCTCTAAACCGCATATATAGAAATGGAAGTGAAATAAATATGAAATATACTGCGATAATAGTAGATGATGAGACAAAAGTTTGTCAGTTGATACAGGCGCTTGGACATTGGGAGAAATTCTCAATTGAAGTAATTGATGTTTGTATGAACGGTGAGGATGCTTTTGAAAGCATTTATAGAAATAAACCAGATATTATCCTGGCAGATATAAGAATGCCTGGTTATGATGGGCTTGAGCTAATTCAGATGACTAGAAAACAGGGTATAGAATCAGTTTTTATTATCATAAGCGGTTATCAGTATTTTGAGTATGTTCACAGCGCTATGAGTCAAGGGGTAAAGCATTATTTACTAAAACCCATCAGTGAAGAGCAACTAAATCGTACGTTAGAAATTGTTTGTGATATGCTTATGCATAAGCAAAATAATCAAAAAAAACTATTACTTGCGGAAGAAATTATTGAAGAAAACAATCATGTACTAAGGCGTCAGTTGGCAGCACTTATCATAGAAAACTGTATTATTACGGGTTTGAAACAACTTGCAGAAATCAATTTAAAATATCAAACAAATTTTTCAAAAGGGTATTTCCAGGCACTTGTTATTAATACGAATAATATGAATCTACATGAAAAAGATTCTGCTTTTTTTCGGGAAGTAGACTGGATTGTATTAAAAAGTTTCGAAAAAAACGGTGAGGTGCTGACTTATGAATCACCTGAGGGAATTTATTGTTTATTGAATTATAAGAAGGAAGAGACAGGAGAGGTAAAAGAGAAAATTAAAAGCTTGTATTTTGAATTAAAGTCATTGCGAGGAATTTTTGGAAATTTCAATTTGTCGATTGGTGTTGGTGTGATAGAAGAGGAATTTTTAAACTTTCATCAATCAATTAAATCTGCGGTACTGGCTGAACAGGCAAAACTTGTTTTAGGGTGGAACAAGGTTTTATTTGCGGAAGAAATTGAAATTAAGATAAATACGGCTGCAGTATTTAGTGATTATCAACAGCGAAAACATATAGAAACTTGTTTTGAGGTACTGAATATTGATGAAGTGTTGAATTGGTTTGCGTTATTGAAGAATAGAGTAGTTGATGAGCCACCGGCACTTTCCGAAATATTTGAATTGCGTGCTTTTATTATTGAGAGGCTGCAGGAATTGATAAAGAAATTTGGAGAATATTCAGGAGAAGTAGGAATACAAGAAAGCCAAATAATCAATCAAACCAGCCGGGCAGCCAATTGTATAGAGTTGATTGAGATGCTAAAAGGAATTTCAATTGATACCATGGAAGAATTATTAAAACTAAGGAATTATTCAGATACAAAGCCAATAAGGCTTGCGAAGAAATATATAGCAGAAAACTATCAAAATCCGGTTACATTAGAGGATGTAGCAGCCCATGTAAATTTTAGTCCTACCTATTTCAGTAGTATTTTTAAAAAATATATAGGGATGGGTTTTCATGAATACTTAACAGAATTTCGTGTGGAGCAGGCAAAAGAACTATTACGTGTCAGTGAATTAAATATCAGTGAAATTGCTGCGATGGTTGGATATCCGGAGGATAAATACTTTAGAAAATTATTTAAAAAGGTAACGGGTATCAGACCAAGTGATTATAGGCGTTTATACACTTAAGTGAAGGAGAGAGTAGATTATTGAAAAAATTACGGACAAAAAATATCTTGGAATGGCTTTTAAATAAAGATATCAAACAATATTACAAAAACGGTATTATCAGTGATGAAGTGCCTGAAGAAGTAAAGCTGGCAATAGAACATCTTAAAGATGTAATAGCAATACAATATTCTTTAGAGTTAACCAAAAAACAAATGGAGTATTCTGCACTGCGAAGCCAGATTAACCCTCACTTTTTATACAATACATTAGAAGCTGTTCGCAGTCAGGCTATATTAGCCGGAGTGCCGGATATAGCAGCTATGACAGAACGACTGTCTTGTTTTTTTCGGTATTGCATAAGTTCAAAAGGAGACTTTGTTACAATAAGAGAAGAATTAAATAATGTAAGAGATTATTTTTATATACAACAATATCGATTTGAAGATCGGTTTAGTTTGAAAATTATTAATGAAGAAGATAACCATGATATTTTGGATTGTTTTATACCGAAGATGACTTTGCAGCCACTAGTAGAAAATTCTATTTTTCACGGTTTGGAACCCAGAAATACGAAAGGAACTGTAATAATTAGAATGCGCAGTACGAAGCAAAAAATTTATATCTATATTTCTGATGATGGAGTTGGAATTTCACCTGAAAAAATTAATCAGTGCTTTAATACAGATAACGAACACAATGGTCATATCGGGATGAATAATGTAAATGCCCGTATACATTTATATTTTGGAAGTCCATACGGATTGCATGTGCAAAGTATTCCTGATATAGGTACAGACGTAGAAGTGATGATACCCTATGTAGATGAAGTAAATAGAAAAAAGTATTCACTTGAGGAGTAAATGTATGATGGAGGAATATTTACGGTTATGCAATATCCATACTCAAGGCGCTGTAACGACTAATCTAAATGACTTTTGTCTGACAGTGTTTCAGGGAGAAGTATTATTTTTGGCTGGCAACTTTAATGTGGGAAAAACTGCATTAAAAGAATTTCTCAGTGGAAATTTGCAAAAAACAAAAGGCGATATTTATATAAATGAAGAGAAAATCAATACCTATAATGAAAATATAGCAAATATTTATGGTATTTATATTATTGATAGTAAAAAGAGACTGATTGACACAATGACAATAGAAAAGAATTTGTTTGTTGTAAGAAAAAGGAGTCATATTTTAAAACCTTTTTTTTATAGAAAAAAAATATCTGTATTAGAAACAAATAAACTTTTAGAAAAACTAGATCTGAAATATAATCCAACAACATATATTTACAACTTGTCTATTTTTGAGAAATATTTAATTTGCTTTGCGAAGGCAGCAGCAAATAATGCGAGATTAATTATATTTGATTGTAACGATATGGTCTTTAATAATAATCAATATATACGTTTAGAGCAAATATTTCAAAAGCTTACCAAGAAGGGAGTTAGTTTTATAATTATAGACGAAAAACCTAATGTATTATTGTCAGTAGCGAACAGGGCTTGCATCTTAAGAAAAGGGAAAATACAAAAGCTTCTTTTCAAAGAGGACTTGGAAAGAGGTCAATTGATGAAGTGTCTGCATCCGATAGATCAGCAGGAAAAAGTGCAATGGAAAAAGCCGGAGATTGAGGTGAAAACCCAACTTTTTTGGAAAGATGAAGCAGATGATTTTAAATTATCAGTTAAAATGGGGGAGATCATTGGATTTTATGATACCATGTGGGATTCTAACTATAGTTTTCTTGATTATCTTAGAACATTTAATGAAAGAAATAAATTAATATGTAACTTTTTTGACGGAAGCAAACTATCTATCTTTGAGGAAGATATGCTAAAATCATATCCGGCAATTTATATTTCCCAAAACAGTGTACAGGCATTGTTTGAACATGTAAGTATTCGTAAAAATCTTTCCCTGCCCATATATAAAAAAATCTGCCGCATATTTGGAATTATTCCATGGTCTGTAACATCTTATATGGAAAAAGTATTTTTAAAAGAGTTTTCTCTAGATGAAACATATAAATCCGTTTCAGATTTGAATCCCGCAATGAAGAAAATTTTTTCTATTTATCGGTGGATGTTAGTGAAACCTAAGGTATTGATTGTTGAGAATCCTATGATTGCATTAGATATAGAAGGACAAAGAATGGTAGAGATGTACATGCGGTCTATAGCAGAAAAAGGAGTGTCTATTTTATTATTTTCTCAGGAATACGAGGAACAAAAACGTATATGTACCAGAATTATTTACACACAGAATGGCACATTATGGCATTGATAAAAGTGCTTAATATATGACACAAAATGTGAAGAATCTTCATTTTCAGCAGGAGGACTAAATGATACTATATAGTTACAATAAATAGATAAATGGAGGGTTTAAGATGAGAAAGTTAATATCAATGTTACTTGCTGTTTTATTGCTGGGCACTTTTCTGGCAGGATGTGGAAAGGATGCTGAAATAACAAAGGATGAAACCAATGCTGTGGAAAATGCAGAAACAGAAAATACGAAAGACAATCAAAAAGACGAAGAGATGTATCTTGGTGTATCTTTTCCGTCACTGGCAAATGCATTTTTTACAACAACATCGGATCAGATTGAGGCAAAGTGTAAAGAGGAAGGGGTACGTGTTGAAATTGTTTCTTGTGAAGGGGATATTTCTCTTCAAATTGAGCAGTTGGAGAATTTTGCAACAATGGGTGTGACACATGTAGTGGTGAATAGTCTGGATTTGAGCTCTATTCAGGATACAATGAAAAAACTCCGAGAGGAAGGTATTCATGTCTATTATTTCGGAACAATACCTTCGGATATAGATTCCTATGATTCTTGTTCCGCATTGGATCAGGCAGCAGTTGGTGATTTGCAGGCGCAGGCGGCCGCAGATTGGATTGAGAAAACATATCCGGATGCGAAAGAAGGCAGTATTGAAGTAGCTGCAATTATATCGACGGCTAATCAGGATATGATAGACAGATCTGAAGCAATGCAGAAATTAGAAAAATATACATCGAAAGCAAAGGTTGTGGTCACATATGATGTAATAGGGAAAACGGATATGAATACTTCAACACAAGAATATGTTGATATTCTTTTTTCAGAACATCCGGATGTAAAGGCGATTATGACGGTAGATGTTAACTGTGGTTTGGGTGCAAATGAGGCTATTATGCGTATTTCATCAATAAACGCTGAAGAAATAGGAGTTTTTTCCGCAGATTTTGATGATGCTATGGCTTTTCAGATCTTCCAGTCGACAGAAGGCAAAAGCGTTCTTCGATCTGCAGTAAAATTATTTAAGGAAGATGACAATGGGAAAGCAATACTTGATGTTTTGCAAGGCAGAGTTGACTTGGATGAAAATAAATGTTTCTACGGAGAATCTTTATTAATTACAGTAGATAACTTATCTGACTTTTATGAGGAATAAAATATATGGAAGATATACTGCGAATAGAGAATTTGACTAAAGTGTATCCTGGAGTCGTTGCTTTGGATCATGTTGGCATTTCGTTTCAAAAAGGTGAAGTGCATGCCCTGATGGGTGAAAATGGTGCAGGGAAATCTACATTGATTAAAATGATTGCAGGAGCAGAAAAACCAAGTGAAGGAACAATATGGGTGAATGGGAATCTATTCACTCATATAACCCCTCAACAGTCACGAGAAAATGGTATTGGGGTGATATATCAAGAATTTAATCTTATTCCAACAATGTCTGTCATGGAGAATATTTTTATTGGTGAAAAATTAGGGAATCCTTATCTCATAAAACGAAAATTGATTCGGGAAAAGGCACTTAAACTTTTTGAAAATTTTGATTTAGATATTGATGTAGAGCAGCCGGTATCAGAGCTTTCTGCATCTCGGCAGCAGATTGTAGAAATTGTAAAAGCTTTAGCAAAAAATGCAAAGATATTGATAATGGATGAACCTAGTGCGGCTATAGCGATCAACGAAGTGGAGCGGATGTTTACCTTGATTGATGGATTAAAGAAAAAAGGTGTGACTATTATATATATATCACATCGGATGGATGAGGTCTTCCGCATAGCTGACCGAGTGAGCGTTTTACGAGATGGCCAATTAATTCAAACCAGGAATATGGAAGGTCTGACACGTAAAGAGCTGGTTTCACTAATGGTAGGAAGAGAGTTGAAAGAAACTTACCCGTTAAGAAAACTATGCCTGCAGGAAGTGGTTTTAGAAGTGGAAAAACTTACAGGAAATGGTAATAAACAAATATCTTTCTCTATGAGAAAAGGAGAAATACTTGGGATAGCAGGATTGATTGGAGCAGGAAGAACGGAATTAGCGAAATTACTTTATGGAGCTGCAAAAATAGAAGCGGGAAGAATAATAGTGAACGACTCCCCGGTGCAAATCAAGTCACCCGGTGATGCGATTGCGCTCGGCATTGGTCTCATACCCGAAGATAGGAAGACGGAAGGTGTTTTTCAGGAGTTCTCAATATCCTTTAATGTTGCAATTATGAATTTAAAACGCTTTTCCAGGTATTCCATCATATCTTCGAAAAAAGTAAAGGATACAGCGAAAAAGTATATAGACCTGCTGCGAATCAAGACGCCGTCAAAGGATCAATTAACTCGTAATCTAAGTGGTGGCAATCAGCAGAAGGTGGTAGTTGCAAAGACACTTGCGGCGGATTCACAAATTATTATCTTCGATGAACCTACCAGGGGAATTGATGTGGGTGCCAAACAGGAAATCTACAAGTTAATGAATTCTTTAACGGAACAGGGACGCTCAATTATTATGATTTCTTCAGAAATGGAAGAATTAATGGGTATGAGTGACAGAATATTAGTTTTTTATGAGGGAAAATTAGCAGGAGAGGTACAAAAAGAGAAATTTGAACAGGAATATATACTGGAATTAGCTTCTGGATTATAAAAAAGAAAGAGGTCATAATATGATAAACAATATAAAAATGCGGCTGCAATCTTTAAATATAGGAATAGTGGTACAAAAGTTTGCTTCATGGATAATCTTACTTATCTTAATGATAGTATTTACTTGTCTGTCACCTAATTTTCTTACTAAAAAAAATATAGTTAACATTCTATCTCAAAATGCATATATACTTGTGGCTTCTTTGGGAGTCACATTTGTTTTGTTGGCAGGTTCCATTGATTTATCCATCGGCTATCAAATGTCGTTAGTAGGAATTATAAGTGCAATACTAATGATTGACTATAGAGTACCAGTGTTTTTGGTTATTCCGATTGCTTTGGCGGCTGGTGTTATCATGAGCTTGTTAAATGGGATATTGTCGACGAAGATGAAGTTGCCGTTAATGATGGTATCATTAGGAACGATGATAAGCTTTCAGGGTTTATCTTATGTGATTTCACAATCCAGGACGATTAATAGATTTCCGGAAAGCTTTAAATTTTTAGGACAGGGGAGTGTGGGAAATATACCTTTCCCGGTGTTGCTTTCTTTTGCATTGTTCTTTATTGTGAACTTTTTTCTGAACCACACATATTTCGGCCAATATGTTTATGCATTAGGTGGCAATGAGGAGGCTTCGAGACTTTCAGGAATCAATGTGAAACGAATGCGCTTGATGGTTTCTGTAATCTGTGGATTTTTCACGGCACTTTCAGCGATAATGTTAGTTGGAAGAGCGGGAAGTGCCCATTCCGGTACGGGTCCGGGGACAGAATTTACCGTGATTACTGCAATTATTCTTGGAGGTGTCAGCATGGGCGGAGGCAGTGGAAAGCTTTCAGGGGTTCTTGCAGGAGTATTTAGTTTGGCATTGATATCAAATGGCATGCAACTGGCAGGGCTTGGAACATATTATCAATATGTTGCGAAGGGAATTATACTTTTAGGTGCGATTGGTTTTGACGTATTTCAGAAAGAACGACAAAAGTCAGAGAAAAGTCTACGTAGACAAATGGAAAAAAGAAATAGTCCTTAAATCATATTATTGTGTATGATGAGGGTATAAAAGCAAAGTAAAGAAAAGGAGATAGTTGTATGAATGTATGGCAACCGAATAGCCCGTTAGGAGGGCTGCCGATTATTAAATCGGCATCATCAAGAAGAGCGTCCAGTTATGACAGAACCGGAGGTAATCGTGATTTCTGGGTCGTGGAGCCTGGTCATACTGCTGTTATGGCAGATATCCAGGGGACAGGCTGCATAAAACACATTTGGATGACGGTCAGGTGCTATGATGAGATGTATTTAAGAAAGTTGATCTTAGAAATGTATTGGGATGACGACAAAACACCCAGCGTACGTGTACCATTAGGCGATTTTTTTGGAATTGGGCATGCGACATGCAGACATTTCATGTCTTTACCGCTGAATATAACATTTGGAGATAGAAGAGGACCCAAAGGACCTTTCTCGGGCTCCATGAATTGCTATTTCCCAATGCCTTTTGGGAAAGCAGCAAAGATACAGATTGTCAATCAGGCAGATAAAGCCATCCAGAATCTATTCTTTATGATTGATTATGAGCTCTACAGTGAAAAAATTCCGGAAGATATGGGGCGTTTTCATGCCCAGTGGAGACATGAAAATCCATGTAAGAAAAGGAACCATGAATCTGAATTAAAAAATCCCGCGCCGTGGGATCTGCCGGGATTGAATACGACGGGAGATGATAATTATGTGATTTTGGATGCGGAGGGTAGAGGACATTATGTAGGATGTGTCTTGAATATTGATAATTTTGACGCCTCAAATCAGGAGTTTACCTGGCCGGGCGAGGGGGATGACATGATTTTTATTGATGGCGAAAAATGGCCGCCTTCTTTGCACGGAACAGGAACAGAAGATTACTTTGGATGTGCATGGGGATTTCCCAGCGGAGAATACGATGGTCCATATCATGGCATATCTCTGGGAAGCGATGTTCAGGAGCATTATGGAAAGTGGAGCTTGTACCGTTGGCATATAGAAGATCCGGTCCGTTTTGAAAAATCTATCCGGGTAACCATTGAACATGGACATGCGAATGACCAGGGGAATGATTATTCCAGTGTGGCATATTGGTATCAGACCGGAGAACATAAGCCTGCAAAAGAACTTGAAGATGTAGAAAATCGTTTGCCAAGGCGCTGGCCCGAGCATGGGACATGGGATCGTTAGTACTTAAAAGATGGCTGCTTTTGCTTTGATACTGCGTTCGGACGGAGCGAAAAACTGCAAAAACAATTATTTATATTACAATTCTGAATTGATTAAAAAAATATCTGAGCCAATAGAACTATTGGTTCAGATATTTTTTCGTTACTTCTTTTCGGGAGAATATTAGCCTGCTTGCCTTTGGATAAATCTTGCTGAAAATCCTACCATAATAAAGTTAAATATGACAAAAGTCAACTGAATATATTACATATGCAATTCCATTAATATTACATATGGTAATTACCATTCGTGCAGGCATTTATTACAATGAAAAAGTATCTGGAATCAAGAGAATGCAGAACATGAAAGGAGTTAGAGAAGATGTTGAAAAGTAAAAGAAGAATGTTTTTTAAAAAGGGAGTTGCATTATTCGCAGCTGTATGTATGTTTTTTTCGGTACCGGTGAATTTTACGGCATTGGCAAAAGAAGATTCCAATTTGACGGATTTTGTAAGCCGGTCAGGGGGAACGGTTGAAAAAAGCGGCAATGTTGTGACTCTAAGTAAGATAAACGGCGGTGATCACTTCGCAATGTATAACGGAAGCGAGGAAGAGCTTACAGAGTTTACATTTGAAGCTGATGTACGCCTGGCGGATGGTATCAGTGCGGCATTGGTATTCGGTGCCAAAAGTGATAACCCTGGAGGTAATCACTGGTATGCGGCGAATTTCAACAAGGATAATGAAACCGATACATTACGTGTATTTTGTGTTCCAAATGGTGCCCATGAAGGACTTGGCCATTATGCCAACAGATCGAAAGAGAATCTTGCCGGATTGAATCTTGATGAAGAGCTTCATATGTCAATCAGTGTAAACACCGATGGTGCTTTTATATACCGGATTAAGAATACAGGTTCCGATAATGAAATAAAACTGAATGGAACTTTGGATCATTGGGGCGGAGGGCATGTTGGCTTACTGACTTTTGACTCGGAAGCAGTTTTTTCTAATATTTCATTGTCTGATGAATATAAAGAAGATGAAAAAACAGATCCGGAACCATTGGATAATGAGGAGGGGCTCTTACATACAAATCTGGAAGAATTAAAAATTGGGGAAGGCAGCGGTTCCTGGGAGATCACGGAAGAAGGACTTCATGGATCAGGCACTGGTGATAA
>Ga0153948_1000973_pt1 | contig 15263 bp, 2 predicted proteins | sample TSNJ032MetaG_FD_104696 | JGI IMG/M metagenome (GOLD analysis project Ga0153948, IMG submission 104696) | Attine ant fungus gardens microbial communities from New Jersey, USA - TSNJ032 MetaG | ecosystem: Host-associated > Fungi > Mycelium > Unclassified | place: USA: New Jersey, Wharton State...
AGATCGAGCGTCGCGCGATGGCACTGACTGCACTGCTGGAACCGACCATGATCCTGGTGATGGGCGGCGTGGTGTTGACGATCGTGCTGGCGGTGCTGATGCCGATCATGGAAATGAACCAGCGGGTGCAGTAGATCCACGCCATGCGTGGATGGATCGCGCGACGTGCGTCACATGCGGTGCATCCACGCAGGGCGTGGATCCAGTGACACCTGGATTCCTCCACACAATCCTCCACACCTTTTTTCGATCTTCCACAGGTTTCTTAAGCGGCCTGTCATCGGCGCGGACCAGCATGGACACGTCGCCGCAGAGTGGGCTGGGAGGCCCTCGGCGGCAGCAGGCGTGTAGTGACCGTTCCTCCCTTGGTGTTTCCCTTCGCAGTAAACCCTTCAGGAGAAGATCATGAACAAGTACAAGACCCTGGCCGCGCTGGTTGCCACCGCGCTGCTCGCCACCGCCGGTGCCGCTTCGGCCCAGCAGTCCCTCGTCAATGGCGGCGGCGCTTCGCTGCCGGCCGATCTGTACAAGGGCCAGGCCGACAGCATCCTGCCGTCGAATTTCAGCTACGCCGTGACCGGTTCGGGCACCGGCAAGAAGGCGTTCCTGGAAAACAAGATCGCGCTGTTCATCCCGACCGGCACCGGCAACGTCCACTTCGCTGGCAGCGACTCGGTGCTGAGCCAGACCGAAATCGATACCTACAACGCCACCTACAACTCCGCGACCTCGACCACCAAGTTCGGTCCGCTGCTGCAGATGCCGTCCGTCGCCACCTCGGTCACCATTCCGTTCAACAAGGCCGGCTCGGCCGTTGACCTGACCGTGGCCCAGGCCTGCGGCATCTTCTCGGGCAAGATCACTGACTGGGCCGACACCGGCACCGGCCGCACCGGCCCGATCCAGGTCGTCTACCGTGGCGAGAGCAGCGGCACCAGCGAGCTGCTGACCCGCTTCCTGACCAGCGCCTGCCAGCCGGGCGACGTTGCCGGCACCAACCTGAAGCTGACCAACGGTGCGCCGGCCTTCTCGGTGCAGTCGACCTTCGCCAACCTGTTCACCGCCGTGCCGTCGAACTTCATCGCCGCGCCGGCCACCGGTGGCACCGCGCTGTACAACGCGGTGTACGCTGCTGACGGCCGCATCGGCTATGTCGGCCCGGACGTGATCCCGAACCTGCAGGACGCGACCAAGGTTGCCAAGCTGAAGGGCTACTCGCCGGATGAAGTGAGCGTTGCTGCCACCCTGAACACCATCGCTCCGCCGTCCACGGCTGCCGACATCGCCAACCCGGCCAAGTGGGTGCCGGTGTTCACCAACCCGTCGGCGGGCTATCCGATCGCTGGCTACACCAATCTGGTGTTCGGCCAGTGCTACCGCGTCGCCCTGGCTCGCAATGCGATCCGCGACTTCCTGCAGAACCACTACAACGTGGGCGCTACCGGCAACAACGATGCTGCGGTGCGTGCGCACGGCTTCATCCCGCTGACCCAGGACTGGCGTGAAGCGGTTGCCGCCAACCTGGTTTCCTCCTCGGCCACCACCGGCCTGAGCAACGCCAACACCTGCACCACCGGCGTCGGCCGCTGATCCAGGGGTACTGTTGAAAAGGGCGCCGGCCGCAAGGCCGGCGCCTTGTTGCGTGTCAGTCCCTGGCTGCACCGGCAGACATGATGCGGCGGTCAGCGCGCATCGGTTCGTTCCACCCGGTATCACCTGGGTCGACGCGATCCGCACCCGGTTCGCCGTGGCGGGCGTGCCGACGGGCTTGAACAGCCGAGTACCTGTGCAGGCAACGGTCGCCCTTGACGTGGCCATGCCGCTGAAACGGCATGAACAGGCGCCGGCGTGATTGCCGGCGCCTTCTTTCATTGTGGCGAGCGCTTTCTTGATGTCGGCTTCACGCCTCCAGCCTCGTCTAACAGGGGCAGGGCACCGATCGCCCCATCCATCAGACAGTGATGCGGCTGCGGCCGCCCAATCAGGTTGACGAGGTTCAGATGTCGCACGCGCTCACGACCGTTTCCCGTCCGTCCATGCTGCGCCGCAGTCACCCGATGGCGTGGGCCGTCGCGGTCGCGCTGGGTACGGTGATCGCCCCCGCTAGCCAGGCCCAGCAGGCGTTCAGCCCGGGCTGGTTCGCTGATCGCGGTGCGGCCCAGGGCGCGGCGGCGCAGAGCGGGCGCATGCCCAACGGGGTGCCGATCCAGTTCCAGTTGCCAGCGCAGCAGCAGGACGCCGCACGCCAGAAGCTGCAACAGTCCATCGACAACCTCGGAACCGCCGCGCAGGCCATCGCGCTGCAGCAGCGGCTGCAGGAACAGGCCCGGCAGGCGCGTCGGGAGGCCGGCTTCATCGTGGCCGACGGGCTGGGCAAGGACGGGCTGAAAGTCGATGAGAACCCGCTGACCCGCGGCTGGTTGAATGCGCGCGAGGCGATCCAGTCCCAGGGCAGTGATGGCCGGGTCCAGGTGAGCGTGGAGCAGACGGCGGACAAGGCAATCCTGAACTGGGAGACCTTCAACATCGGTGGCAACACCACGCTGACCTTCCAGCAGAATCCGGATTGGGCGGTGTTGAACAGGGTCAACGACCCCAATGCCCGGCCCAGCCAGATCCTCGGCCAGCTGAAGGCCAATGGCACGGTGTTCGTAGCCAACCGCAATGGTGTGGTGTTCGGCAACAACAGCCAGGTCAACGTCCGTAACCTTGTCGCCGCTGCCGCACGCATCAGCGATGGGCAGTTCCGCGACAACGGCCTGTTCAGTGCCGACGGCACCACCGCCGCGCTGACCGAGGCCTTCGGCAAGGTGATGGTGGAGCAGGGCGCACGCATCGCCACCCACGAACCTTCAAGCGCCACCCGCGGCGGCGGCTACGTGCTGCTGGCCGGCAGCAGCGTGGAGAATGCCGGGCAGATCGAGACGCGCAAGGGCCAGGCGCAGTTGGCGGCGGGCGACAGTTTCGTGATCCGTCGCGGTGTCGGTACCGCGCAGAACACCGCGTCGACCACGGCCGGCAATGAGATCGCACCACGCTTCGTGCAGGGCAGCAGCGCTGGCGACGTGCGCAACAGCGGCCTGATCCAGGCGCGCGAGGGCGACATCACCCTGGCCGGGCGCAGGGTCGAGCAGGCCGGGGTTGCCGTCGCCACCACCACGCTGGGCCAGCGCGGCACCATCCATCTGCTCAACGCGATCAGCGACCGCCAGGGCCAGGTGACGCTGAACTCCGGCGCGACCACCGCAGTGCTGATCGAGGACGATGGCAAGAGCGTGGTGCTGGACAGCCAGCGTGACGCGTTGATCAAGTCCTCGGCGGAGCAGGATGTGCTGCGCGCGGCAAGCAGTGCTGGCACGTTCGACAACCTGTCGCGGCTGCAGGACCGTCGTGACCAGTCGCGCGTGGAGATCGTCTCCGGTGGCGACATCAATTTCAAGGATGGCTCGTTGACCCTGGCGACCGGCGGCCAGGTGGTCAGCGACGCGGCGCGTCGCAGCTACGTGGGCAACGCGGCGCAGGTCGATGTCTCCGGCGCGGTGGGTGTGCGCGTGGCGATGGAAAGCAACAACGTGCAGGTGAAGGTGCAGGGCAACGAACTGCGCGATTCGCCCGACAACCGCGACAATGGCACGCTGATCAGCAGCGAGGTCTGGATCGATCGTCGCGAACTGCAGCATGTCGCGGCAGGTACCGGTGGCTATGCTGCTGACCGCTGGTACGCCGGTGGCGGCCTGCTGGAAGTGGGCGGCTACCTGGACAACCAGGGCCACTCGATCGGCGAATGGGCGGCCCAGGGCGGCACCGTGCAGCTGGGCGGCAGCGAGGTGGTGACCCATGGTGGGTCGAAGATCAACCTGGCCGGTGGCAGCCTGGATGTGCAGTCCGGCGTGATCAAGCAGAGCTGGCTGCGCGGCACCGATGGGCAGCTGTACCGCCTGGACGACGCGCCGGCGGAGATGCAGTACGCCGGCCTGTACAAGGGATTCGAGGTCGATCACCAGCGCTGGGGCGTCAATGAGGCCTTCCGCAATCCGCTGGTGGCGCCGGGCGAACGGGTCGACAACGGCTATACCGTTGGGCGTGATGCCGGCCGGCTGGTGGTCTCCGCGCCGACTGTGGTGCTGCAGGGTGACATCAACACCCAGGCGTTCCAGGGCGCACAACAGGCCAAGGCACCGGACCAGGGCAAGGATGGCTACGCGCAGGCACAGACGGCAGTGGCACGCAATGCGCAGCTGTGGCTGGGGCGCTATGACAATGCGGGGCGCAATGCGGTCTTTGATACCCAGGTACGCGTCGTTGAAGGTGCGGTGCCCGTCGCTGACTGGACACTGCAGGCACCGATCCCGGTTCAGCAGCGCAATACCCTGTGGCTGGACGCGGGCCGCCTGAGCGAACAGCAATGGGGGCGCCTGGACCTGGCCACCGCCGGCAGCATCGCCATCGATGGGAAGCTGCGCCTGCAGGATGGCGGGCAGCTGGTGCTGACCGCCAGCGACGTTCGCCTGGGCGGTGATATCGGCATCGCGGGTGGTCAGCTGCAGGCCGGCAATCTGCTGGCCGTGGCTGGCAACCCTGTGACTCCGCTGCTTCAGGCTGGGCGTGGACGGGTGGAGATCGTCGACGGTGCACGCATCGACCTTGCCGGCCGTTGGAGCAATCTGCTGCTGGACCCCAGCGCGGCGCAGGGCCAGGCGTGGAGCGATGGCGGTCGCCTGCAGCTGGAGAACAGCCATGACGTGGTGGTCGGGCGTGGCAGCGATCTGAGTGTTGACGCCGGCGGCCGTGTCGACAGTGCTGGAAAGGCGCGCATCGGCAAGGGCGGCAGCGTCAGCCTGCAGGCCAACACTCTGGACAACGCTGGAGGGAATGTTGGCCGGCTGACGTTGGCCGGGGACACACGCATCAGCGCGCTGGGCCAAGGCAGTGGCAGCCTGTCGCTGACGGATGGCGGGCACATCCGCATTGGTGGTGACGACCAGGCATCCGGCGTGCTGACGCTGCGCAGCGCGCTGTTCGGCAGCGGTTTCAGCCAGTACGACATCAATGCGCAGCAGGGTCTGGAAGTGGCCGATGGTGCGCAGATCGAGGTGGTCATGCCGGGCCTGCGCCTGGCCAGCGACGCGCTGAAGGCCGTTACCCGCGAGGGCGCGGTGCAGGCATGGTTGGCCCCGCTTTACAGTGCCGATCCGGTGAGTGGCCGCATCAGCCAGCGTTCCGGTGCGGGTCTCCTGCTGCGCTCGCAGTTCGGTAACCGTGGCGGTGATCTGCGCATCGGCAAGGGTGCAAGCGTGCAGGTTGATCCGGCACAGTCCATTGAACTGCGCGGCGCGGGCAACATCGCCGTGGAGGGGCGCCTGCATGCGGCCGGCGGCCGGATCCGGCTGGATGACGTGCGCACGGCCATCGATCTGTTTGACGGCCAGCCCAACAGCCGCACCTATCGCATCGCGGAGGGGGCGGAACTGGATGTCAGTGGTGATGCCTTCAGCGTGAAGGATTCAGCACAGCGGCTGCGCGGGCTGGCACGCAAGGGCGGCAGCATCGAGATTGGTGGGGCCTTGGACTGGGAAGGCGCCGGCGACGTCAGCGATCGTCCGGTGGACGCGTTCATCGTGGTTGAGCGGGGCGCGCGGTTGCGTGCCGACGGCAGTTCAACGGCGTTGCATATCGATGGCCAAGGCACGCAGCAGGTGGACAGCGATGGTGGCGAGATCGTGCTGCGCTCGGCCAATGCGCTCTACCTGCAGGGCAACCTGCAAGCCGCGGCCGGTGGTGCAGGTGCGCGCGGCGGCACCCTGGGCATCGCCTTCGGCGGCGGTGTCTACGCACCCAACGCAAGCGCTCTGGTCCGGGCACCCAGATTCCTCGCCCTCAGCCAGAATCGGGAGGAGAAGCCCATGCCGGCGACGCCCGCATACGGCGATGCGAGGTTGTCGGTGGAGCAGATCCGCGACGGTGGGTTCGACAACCTGTCGCTGTTCACTGCGGTGCGCAGCGAAGGCGACATTGACCTGCGTATGGGCCAGAGCCTGCGCCTGGCAGGCTCTGTTGGCGTCATGCCGGGTGCTGCAGCGGCCCGAACCATCACCCTGCAGGCGCCCTATCTGAAGCTGTCCAGCCCGAGTTGGGCCGTGATTCCCGGCGAAACCACCGTGGGCAGCGCCGACGTGCCACTGGCATCGGCACGGCAGCACCGACTGCAGGCCGACGCGCAGCTGATCGATGTGCGCGACACCGTGCGGCTGGATGGGTTTGACGACGTCGCCCTGCACAGCAGCGGTGATGTGAGGCTCCTGAAGGGCAATCCCCGCGCGGGTGCGATCGATGCCGAGCTGCTTGCAGCGCGGCGCATGGAGGTCACCGCGGCACAGATCTATCCGGTGGCCGGTGCGTCCGGTCGCCTTGGCGCTGGCCTGGATCCGGTCGCCGTCTCGTCCGATCCGCGCTGGAAGGATGCGGCCGGCGTGCTGCGCATCAATGGCCTGGGGGGCGCTGCACCGATCACGCCTCCGTCGGCGCTGGGCAGCCTGATGCTCACCGCAGCGACCGTCGAGCAGGCGGGCGTGGTGCGCGCACCGATGGGCAGCATTGTGCTGGGTGGCACCGACAGCAACAGCGTCCTGGCCTCCCGTGTCTCGTTGCTGCCGGGGAGCGTGACCTCGACCAGCGGCGCCGGCCTGAGCCTGCCCTACGGTGGCACGGTGGATGGCATCCAATGGCGCCTGGAGGGGGCAACCGTTGCGCCGAGGAATGTAGGCGGTGGCGCGTTGCCGGTCGGCATCCGCCTGGTCAGCAGCGAGACCGCGGTGGCACCGGGTGCGGTGCTGGACATGTCCGGAGGAGGGGAGCTGACCGGTGCGGCCTTTGTCAGTGGCCGTGGCGGTTCGGTGGACATCCTGCGGAATGCATTGGCTGATGCGAATCCGCGTTATGGCTTCAGCCAGTCGGGCAATGAGGTCTACGCCATCCTGCCGGGCTTTGCAGGCAGCGCTGCCCCGCTGGGCCTGTCCGATGGCTCGGCCGATCCGGCCGTGGGCCAGCAGGTTGTGGTGCCCACGGGTGTACCAGGCCTGGCAGCGGGTACTTATACGCTGCTGCCCGCCAGCTTTGCGTTGCAGCCAGGCGCGTTCCGGGTCGAGCTGGGCGCCAGTGGCGCGACCGGCACCACAACCGCGTTGGCCACCGGGACCGGCTCATGGCGGGTCGCCGGCCATCGCACCAATGCACTGGGCGGTGCGGTGTCACCGTTGCTGACGGACCTGTTGCTGACCCCGGCTGCGGCCGTGCGACGGCACTCCGGTTACAACGAAACCAGTTACAACGCCTTCGTGGCAGCCAGCGCGCAGCGACTGGGCCTGCCGCGCGGGTGGCAGACGGTCGATGCGGGCATGCTGCGGCTTGAGCTCGGCGCGGGTGCCGGCCGTCAGGGGAGCTCTGCGCTGCGCTTCGAGGGTGAGGCACGCTTCCAGCCCGCCGCCGGCAGTGGCGGCATGGGGGGCAGCGTGGAGGTTGCACGCATCAGCCAGGTCGGCGCGCTGGAGATCATTGCAGCGGGCGGCAAAGCTGCTGCAGACCGGCAGGGTGCGACCATCGAAGCCGACGCGCTCAATGCGCTGCAGCCTTCGCGACTGGTCATCAACGCGCGGGTACGTTCGGTTGCACCGTCCACCATTGATGTCATGGGCGTTGGCCAGGACGTGGTGGTGCGCAGCGGCGCCGTATTGCGCGCGCCGGAAGTCCTGATTGGCGCGGTTGACGGTGGGCGCGGCATCGTGATAGAGGCCGGGGCGGGAATCGATACGATCGGCCTTGGCGCCGCCGGGCTGCCTTCAAGCCTGGGCTATGTCTACCAGGTGGGTGGCGGGCTGTTGGCCGTCTCCAATGACCACCCCGAAGTACTGGCACCGGCGACAGGAACGGCCGGAACCCGCGTCGACATCGACATTGGCGCCTGTGATCCGGGGGCCACCTGCGCTGGCCAGGCCCGACTGGTGTCGGAGGGAAGCATCAATGTTGCATCGAGTGGGCAACTGCAGCTGCGCGAGGGCGCCGTGTACGGCACACGCGAGCTGGCGCTGGGCATGGGCAACATCAACCTGGGTAAGGCCGAGGCCATCGCCCGCGCGGCAGGGGCATCGGCGCTGCCACCGGGCCTGATGCTCAACCAGCAGGTCCTGCGCGATCTGCTGCGTGGCAATACAGCCGTCGGCGCGCCTGCGCTGGAGACCCTGCGCCTGAATGCGGCCGAGGCGATCAACGTATTCGGCAGTGTGGATCTGGATACACGGGATGCGGCCACGGGCAAGCCGAACCTGCGCAGCCTGGTGCTGGGCGCACCGGCAATCCACGGGTATGGCGACAGCAATGATCGCGCGCGCATCTTTGCTGCGGAACTGACCTGGTCCGGGCAGCAGGGCGCTTCGTCGGTGCTGGGTGATGCGAAGGCACAGCCGGTCGGGCCCGCGATCGCCAACCGGTTGGGAAGCGGGCAACTGGAAATCATCACCGATACGCTGCGATTGGCGCCGTCACCGCGCTCGCGTCCTTCGTCGGAAGCCCTGGCCGGGCGCCAGGTGCTGGGCTTTGCCGGAGTGAGCCTGCAGGCCTCGCGCCAGCTGGTGTTTGCCGGTAGCGGCGATCTGGCGGTCTACCAGCGCCAAGGCGACTACGAGGCGGGCAAGGGCTGGGCCTTCAGCGGTGGCAACCTGGACATCCAGGCGCCGCTGATCACTGGTGAGGCCGGTGCCAAGCTGTCGATGAAGACCGGAGGCACACTGGCCGCGTACAGCACCGCTGCCGGTGGCAGCGCCGACGCACTGGGCGCCGAGCTCGACCTGCGCGCCGGCAACATCGTGCTGGATACGCGGATCGCGCTTGCTTCCGGCCGGTTGTCGGCCAGCGCCGACCATTCATTGCGCCTGGGCAGCAGCGCCGACCTGGACCTTTCAGGGCGCAAGGTCAGCCTGTTTGACGTCGACAACTACAGTTGGGGCGGCGATGCGGAGCTGGCCGCAGGCGACGGCAGCGTGCAGACCGACGTGGCCTCGCGCATCGATCTTTCTGCCCGCAACAATCGTGCCGGCCGCCTGACCGTGACCGCACTTGGTGCCGGTGATGGGCGCGTCGACCTGGCTGGCCGGATACTTGGCCAGGCCTCGGGCCGCCAGGACATGGGTGGCAGCGTGGTGCCCTACGACAGCGGCGAACTGGTCGTCCGTGCGCAGCAACTGCAGGATTTCAGCGGTCTGAACCAACGCCTGACCCGCGACGGCGTGACCGGAGCACGCAGCTTCCAGCTCAAGCAGGGCGACCTTCTGATCGGCGACGAGGTGAAGGCACGCAAGGTTGATATCAGTGTCGATGGTGGCGCACTGCGGGTTGGCGGGCGAATCGACGCCAGTGGTGAGCAGGTGGGCAGCATCCGCCTGGCGGCGCGTGACGGCCTGCAAGTGGATGGCACGCTGGATGCGCATGGCACCGCGCTGCGCGTGGACAGCTACGGCGGCATCATCGACAGCCCCAACCGTGCCATTGTCGAGCTGGAAAGCCGCACGGGGACGCTGGTACTCGGCCCTGCTGCCAGGATCGACCTGCGCAGCGGCACCGGCGTCGCGGTGGGCACGGCGCCGGGACAGAACGATGGACGGGCGCGCGGTACGCTCGCGCTGAACGTGCCGCGCAGTGGCGGATCGGATGCAGCGATCCGCAGCGATGCAGGGTTGCAGGTGGCGGGCGCACGCGACGTGTTCGTCACCGCGGTACGTCGTTACGAGGATGCACCGCTGGCGACCACGCCGGATGTGAACGGGCATCGCTCACAGATGGTCACGCAGACCTGGCTGGATACCGTGGTGGATCCGGCCAGTACGGCCTGGATGAACGCGGCGCTGGCCAACACCGATCTGTCGGCGCGCCTGGCTGCCCTGGGGAGCGTGCGCCTGCGTCCGGGCGTGGACGTCATTGGCGTGGCGTCGGCCGCCAATCCCGAGGGCGACCTGACCGTCAGTGGTGATCTTGACCTGTCCGGCTACCGCTATGGGCCGCAATCCAACCGCCTGGATCCAGCACGCCGCGGATTCGGTGAAGCCGGCGCGCTGCGCCTGCGTGCGGCGGGCGACCTGAATGTCTACGGCAGCATCAACGACGGCTTTGCGCCGCCGCCGACCAGCCCGGATGATGCGGGCTGGCAACTGGTCGAGGGCGCGGTGTTCGGCCTGGGTGTCACCCCGTTCGGCGCTGACCTGGTGGTTCCCGGCGATGGCGTCGTGCTGGACATCGGCACCCGGTTCCCGGCCAGCGCGGTGCTGAATTACGCCATCCAGGTGCAGGCAGTGAAGTTGCCGGCCGGCACGACGTTGCCGGTCGACATGACGCTGACCGGGCCCCTGGTGCTGCCCGCAGGCACTGTGCTGCCGGCGGCGGTCACGCTCGTTGATGGCCAGGTGCATCCGGCAGGCACCGTGCTGGCGCAAGCGCTGTCGGTGCCGGCCGGAGCAAAGCTGTCTGCGGGCTTCCAGCTTCGCGGGGAAGCCAACGTTGCCGCGCACACCTGGCCGGCCGGCGTGCCGTTGCCGATCGAGCTGCGCCTGGCCGCGCGCACGCCGTTGGCGCGCGGCGCACTCATTCCCTCGATGGCTACGGTCAAACTGCCAGGGGGCACGCCGATCAAACTGCGGCCGACCGGCAGCGACGGACGCCAGGGGCGCAACTGGGCGTTGGCGCAGATGCTGCCCGAAGGCACCAGCTCCTGGGACGTGTCGCTCGTCGCCGGCGCCGACACGGACGCTGCAGACCCGCGTGCGCGCCGCTTCGGTGCAAGCGGTGACCTGACCCTGGCCGACACGCACTACGGTGCGATCCGCGATGCCAGCAAGCAGATGAAGTTCATCCGAGACCGGCTGTTGACCGCGGACGGCGCGCAACGCCTGGGGGTTGACGGCTCCTGGGTGGGCCGGACGATCAAGGACCTGGCCGCGCACCTGGGGCGTGACGAGGATGCACTGTGCAGCGTGGCTGCAAGCTGCATCACCTCGCCGTACATCTTCACCGACCTGGGCGCGGAGGAACTCGCGGGCGATCCGTCCCTCGCGGGAACCAGCGTCAGGGAGTTCGGCGAGATGATCGGCATGACCGAGGAAGCCATCTGCGGGCAGCTCAGCGATGGCTACTGTCTGATGCCGGGCGAGACGCGCGAAGTCACGACGATGGGCCCGCCACGGCATGGCACACCGATGTGGAGTGTGTTGCGTACCGGCACCGGCGATCTGCAGTTGCTGGCGGCGCGGGATGTGCAGATGCGTTCGGTCTTCGGTGTGTACACGGCAGGCACGCCTGCATCGTTGGGCAACGGACATGACGAGCGCTTCCAGTCCGAGCGCAGTCCCCTGAACGGGCGCAGCGCGCTGCTGGGCCTGCAGCAGGCCACCGGTGACTATGATGCGGCGCTGGCCTCCTACCGTGCGTGGTATCCCGACCACGGTGGCAATCTGAGCGTGATTGCCGGCCGCGACGTGACCGGGGCAACCTGGGCGACCCTGTCGTCCGCAGGTACCGATCGTGACAAGGCGGACAGCGCCAGCAGCGCCGTCGGCGGGTGGTTGTGGCGGCAGGGCACCGGCAATGTGGCCGGCGTGGAGCCGGTGGCGAGCAGCTGGTGGGTCAACTTCGGTACCTATGCGATCACGGGAACGACGGCGACGTCGACGCCACGCATGGTTGGATTCACCGGAATCGGCACGCTGGGTGGTGGCAATGTGGATATCGAAGCGGGACGCAACGCGGGCGTCACGGCGGCCAAGGGCGATGCACAGGGAGTGCTCGGCGGTGGACGCTATTCGACGGCGATCAATGCGGCAGTAGCTTCGACCGGTCGTGTCGACGATGGCCGCCTGATGCAGACCGGCGGTGGCGATCTGCGCCTGCGCAGTGCCGGCGCGCTGAACCCGCTGCTGGCTGCCACCTCCTACTCACAGGCCCAGAACCAGCAGAATCTCGAGCTCAACGGCACGCTGGTGAATCTGCGTGGCCATCTCAGCGTCGAGGCAGCCCGGATCGGCGGCAGCGCCGTGGGGCCGAACGACTACCAGGCCATCGCCAACGGCCTGCGCACGATGGATCCCTATCGGTCGACCACCAGTGCAGCCATGGGTGGGCCGGTGCTGGTGCTGGGAGATTCGGTCGCGGATCTGAGGGCGCGCGGTGACGTGGTGCTCTCGGCCGCCGCCGACGCCGGCCGGGTGAGGTTGTTCAATGGGAACGTGGTGACCGCAGATGACGGTACGCGACTGCTGGGCGTTGGCGGATTCTCGCTCTGGACACCGTCGACGGCCATCAACCTGTTCTCTGCCGGCGGCGATGTGGTGCCGATCGCGCAGCGGACCATTGAACCCATAGGCGATGGCAATGCGGAACGGACCGTCAGCGGCGCCACCTATTGGATCTATCCTTCGCGACTGCAGGTAGTGGCTGCGAGCGGCGACATCAAGTTGTCGCGCGCCGATGCGTCGAGCGTGCTGCTGACGGCACCGGGTGCCAACGGCAACCTGCAGATGCTTGCCGGCCGCTCGATCCTGGCCACCAGCGATGCGCCGGCGATCAGCAGTTCCGGTGCTGACACCCGCCTGCCATCGCCGTTTGATCCGGCGTTCAGCGCCTTCACCGCCGGCGGTACGCTGCGGCTGACCAATCTGTCGCAGGATGGCACCGTGGTGCCGTACCAGGCAGGAAGCACGGACGCCAGCCCGCTGTTCGCCTTTGGTCCGAACCGGCCGATGCTGAGTACGCCGCGATCCGGTGGGACGCAGCCGAACCGCTTCTACGCCGGCAGTGGCGACATCATCGGCCTGCGTACCGGCGGCGAATGGGCGTTGGGCACCAGTCCGGAGATGATGCGCACGGTTGCCACCTGGTACGACGTGGCCGCGCCGGTCCAGCTGCGCGCGGGTACGGACATCCTCGGCAGTGCAGTGATGGCGCTGAACAATGGCGGCACGGATATGACGGTTGTACAGGCGGGCCGCGACATTGTGCATACCAACGTGACCGTGTTCGGCCCAGGGAATGTCGATGTCAGTGCAGGCCGCCAGCTCCGCCAGGAAGACAGTGGCAGCATCGTGAGCCGTGGCGGCCTGATCCAGGGCGACACCCGGCCGGGTGCCAGCATTGCGGTGACCGCCGGCAACCAGTACATCGCGTTCGACGCCGTGCGCGCCCGCTACCTGGATCCGGCCAACCTCGCCGACCCGGCGCAGTCGCTGGCATCGCAGCCCGGCAAGGCGGTGAAGATCTACGACAAGGAGCTGAAGCAGTGGCTGCAGCAGCGCTTCGGCCTGGCCGTCGATGGCGCCGAGGCCCTGGCCGCGTTCGACCGCTTGCCGCAGGAACAGCAGCGCATCTTCCTGCGCCAGGTCTACTATGCAGAACTGCGTGAGGGTGGCCGCGAGTACAACGATCGGACTGGGCCGCGCGTTGGTTCCTATCTGCGTGGACGCGAGGCCATCGCCACGCTGATGCCGGACAAGGATGCAACGGGAGCGACGATCCAGCGCACCGGCGATATCGTGATGTACGGCGGCTCCGGCGTGCGCACCGAGGCGGGTGGCAACATCGAGCTGATGGCGCCGGGAGGGCAGATCGTGCTGGGCGTTGCCGGTGAAGTGCCGCCGGCCAGCTCTGGCCTCATCACGCAGGGCCAGGGCGATATCCGACTGTTCAGCCAGGACAGCGTGCTGTTGGGCCTGTCGCGTGTCATGACGGCCTTCGGTGGTGACATCCTGGCCTGGACCGAGCAGGGCGACATCAACGCCGGCCGCGGCTCGCGTACCACGCTGCTGTATACGCCGCCGCGACGGATCTACGACAACTGGGGCAATGTGCTGCTGTCGCCGCAGGCACCGGCCACCGGCGCCGGCTTTGCGACGCTGAATCCGATTCCCGAAGTGCCGCCGGGCGACGTCGACCTGATCGCGCCGTTGGGCACCATCGATGCGGGCGAGGCCGGTATCCGCGTCTCCGGCAACATCAACCTCGCCGCGCTGCAGGTGCTCAACGCGGCCAACATCCAGGTACAGGGCGAGAGCAAGGGCCTGCCGGTACTGGCATCGGTGAACGTCAATGCGCTGGCCTCGGCCAGTGCGGCAGCCAACAGCGCCAGCCAGGCGGCACAGGATGTGATGCGCAAGAGCCAGGACGAGGCACGGCGCAACCAGCCGTCGGTAATCAGCGTGCAGATCCTGGGCTTCGGCATCGGCACCAGCAGCATCACGCCGCCGGCGCGCGGCACCACCGCCAACAGCGGCTACGACGCCGACAGCGCGTTCCAGTTCCCGCAGGCAAGTCGCGACGAGGGCACGCAGCGCCGGTAGGTGCCGACCCTGGTCGGCACGATCGCGGCCGGCAGCAGATCCACGCCATGCGTGGATGGGACTGACCAGGAAGAACGGACAGCATCGGGCCAGCCGCCAGGGAACGGTGGCGGCCCCAGCCAGGACGGCACGGAGGGCAGGGAGCGGCCATCAGCGGTGAGGACCACCGACACAGCGCCGCCGGGTGCAGGAGAGCACCCGGCGGCAGGAGGGCAGGGGATCCATGCCATGCCTGGAGCAGGCTCTCCAGTAGATCCACGCCATGCGTGGATGGCTTGGCCAGCTTCAGTGCCGACCAAGGTCGGCACCCACCAGAGCAGGGTCGGCAGTAGATCCACGCCATGCGTGGATGCGGTACCACGACCGAATCCTACAACTCCAGCACCCGCCGGTAGCTCAGCGGCCCACGCCCATCGCGAAGGCCAAACCGCAGCTCCAGCCCGGTGGCCGGCAGCACCTCGCCCTCGCTCGGCAGCATCGCCCAACCGGCTCCGGGCTGCCAGCCGCGCACCTCGAACCGCTGCACATCCCTGGCCACCGCAATACCTTTCGACGGATCCGGTGCGGGCAGGGGATAGCGGTCCGTAGCCGCACCACTGGCCCGCCACAGCGTGTTGCCCTGCCGCCACCAGCGCACCCGCTGCCAGCGCAGCCCATCACTGTCTACGCTGCGGGTGATTTCCAGCGCAAAGCTGCCATCCGGATGCCGTTCGCTCACCAGCGAAGGGGGCAGCAGTCGCTGCGGACGATCTGCCGGGCGCACCGCGCCGTTCATCAGCGCGTCGTCGGCACGCATTTCGATATCGCGCTGGAACTGCTGCAGCACGCGCAGTGCCGTCGTGGTCTCGGCATCGGCCCGGCGCAGGCGCTGGTCGCTGCTGGCCACGCTGTCCA
>Ga0153948_1000974_pt1 | contig 15260 bp, 24 predicted proteins | sample TSNJ032MetaG_FD_104696 | JGI IMG/M metagenome (GOLD analysis project Ga0153948, IMG submission 104696) | Attine ant fungus gardens microbial communities from New Jersey, USA - TSNJ032 MetaG | ecosystem: Host-associated > Fungi > Mycelium > Unclassified | place: USA: New Jersey, Wharton State...
CTTGACCTACTAGAATAATGATGGCTTGAACCTTCCTTCCCATCATGTGGGGAAGGGTAAAAATGGTTAGGAACTGTGGGATTGTTATGGTGGTGTACAGGCATTGGTATATGAGCGTCTTGATGATCGAATCTTGCGCCAGGCGGGTACGAAGAGGGAAACGAAGATACAGCGGAAGAAGGTTGATGGCCAGGTTGTTCTTGAGGGGAGTTTTGGGATTGAGAGGGAATGATTGGGTGAGGTGAGAGTGGCGATGGGTGGTATCCAGGATTGGGAACCTGGGATGGGAGCGGATTCGCAAGCATCGCGTCGAGGAGAAGACTTGGAGAGCAAAAGGAAAAAAAAAGAAAAGAGTTGGGTTCTAGAGCCGATTGCGACGACCACGGGTGACTCACTCGTTTTCTTCTTGGATTTTTCGTAGTTTTGTATTAGCAAGTTCAAGGTCCTGCAACAACGCTTTTCTGACCTGTCCTTTCATTTCAAAAACAAGAACTACGAGAATATCAGGGCCTCAAGACACACTGCAGTGGCTCTTTCAAATCGCCCTCGCATTGCTTGATATCTTTCTCCATTGTCAATTGTGAATTGAATACAGGATGGCCAAGAGAGGAAGTACTAGATCCTCACTCACTTGTCTTTGAATCGAGTGTTCTTGTACATCGGACTCGTCTTTCAAGCACACGAAGAGGGAATTACTGAAGAATGTTGAGGGGGGATTGAAAGTTTAATGGACATACCTTGCCTCTACTTTCTCGTTCGGCCCGAGAAGGTCTCATTGGGCCGCTACGGGATGCAAGGGTAGGGATCTCCATGTTTGTAAGGATTCTCAAGCCAAAGCACAGGTTGAGTGAATAAAACTATCGTACTGAAACGGGAACACAGCGGACTTGAGGGAATTCGTTTCAATCCAATACACCACGAGGCAAGATGTCACGCGCGTCACACTAAGTTACTGATGGTAAATTAAGTGGCAACATTAACGGTCATCTTGGGGTGGAGCTGAACACTTCCTGAGGATCACATCTACGGAGGAATTCATAGTGATTTCCACCCGTGCAATTCTATCACTGACGATACCGAAGAATTTGTATTCAGTACTCCGGCATATTCCCGAAATAGACACAACGGGGGGCACGGCACGATGGACACCATATTGTCCTAGATGCTGAGAGAGTGCAACTCAGTCCCCAACATGGCACGCAAGTGACGTTTTAATAAACCACTCGATTATTATGTTGTCCGAAAAAACAAGATCATGGCGACAAAAACGGTGAATAATGCGACTCGACCGACTTCCGACTGTTCCGGGATCTGAAACCAACCAACAGACTCATTATCTGGTCCAGAAGAGGGCGAATGTGAAGGGAACACAAAGGATGTACCATCTAGCTTCAAAAATGGCGAGGAAAAACAGGAGAAGATTTCGTAGCTTTTTGCGAGGAGGAGTGCGAGAGTCGATCAAAGGATGGGAAGGGAGACTAGGACTTGGTTCAGAACAAGTAAGTAGGTAGGGTACTCACAACTGATGCTGTACCCATCATCTGGCCATCTTCTACTGTCATATCGGTTGACTTCGACAATCGGAAACTAGCGGTCAATTTTCTGATACGACCCAAGTGTCTGGGGGGCTTCAAAGTCGGTTAACTGCGACTCAAAATTCCGGAGATCTCCCTGGCTACGGAGGATGAAGTTCTTGTATGTCGATTGCGTCCCTGAAGAGAAATAGATCCATCGAATCAAAAAACACGAAAAAAGCGTGGATTCAGCCAGGCCACCTGATCTGTAGAATGATCCTATGCCACGCATGGAACATCATCATGCTGTCATCCGTAAATCCAGCTGGGGAAAGAGCTCTCTCGTGGAAAAATAAAAAAAATTTTGTTGGACCGTCCTTTTTTCGGTTCGGTTTTTTGTGTATGGTAATAATAAATATATTTTTTTAGAACGACAGACAACTGTAATCCATTTGCTGAAGAGCTTTTTTTTCTAAGGAGGCTTTTGAACCCAAGGACCGAGAAAGGACCGAATAGCCATTGCGGAAAGATGACCTGGATAGCGATATCAGTGCCTCGAGTTTTATTAGGAAGGTGAGGTAAGGTATTATCCGATTAGTTTCGGCGACGACCGTTCGTTTGACTTGCCGTGTGCTCATTACTATTTTTGGCGTCAGTAAAATTCTAGGACATTTAGATGAGGCGTGAATCTCATACGCCCTCTGACGCTGTGCAATATATAGTGCACAGGATGTCTTCAAAATGCTGAAGCACAGGCCAAGACATTTCGAGTTTTAGTAACCGAGGTTTTTTTAACTGTGACACTTGTCAGATGCAAATCAACGACAGTGACGTCATTGTCACTCGACTCTCTCCTCTTCGTATGTATCATATTTCAACATGTGTATATACTCCACTGAAGGGAGGGGAATTAGCGAGAAGCTCGATGTCCGGATGTAATGCCCATGACCATTTTCGCAAGTGTTGTTTGTATTTGGGGATAGAAGAGTACCACGCGGCGACCGCGGTGTCGGTGGGTGGAATACCTCTGGTGTGTGCTCTTGGGATAAAAGATCAGTGCTGATTGCCAGGTTGGTATGACACCTGACCTGAGGCATATATGCGCAAATAAGATGTTTATCACGTCGACACTGAAGAATGATCTTTGTGATGATGCTTATCAATCAAGTTGTTTCTATTTGGTGAAGTAATTTGATCTTCAGGGGAAGGTATAGCACATATTAAAATAATTTGAGTCGATCTCTGGAACGGAAGACCCACATCAATTACGGGCCGAGTGTGTTTGGCGGTGTAGACGGCGTTTACGTGGTTGTATCTTAGATGCAATAAGAAATCGAGGCTGCGACGAGTGAACCACCATGGACTCATACCACCACCAACACCAGCAGTGGCAATATCTCTCTCCCCCACACTCTGGCCCTTTTCACGGCCTTCACATTCCGACTTTCTCTGCCGAACATGCACCGTCTCCAGACACTCACCTCCAAGTCTCCGCCCGTCTCTCCCGAAAACGCTCGGCTTCCGCCGCAGTCTCCCTTGGCCATCCCAACAACTCCGACTACGATAAGCCGTCTCCAGCAAATATCTCCGAGGGTCATGACGTTCGTAGCCCTGTCGATGGCAGCAGCACCAGCGGCGCAGAGGACTCGCTTGCAAACGCCACAACCACCTCGTCTACCTCGTCAGCCCCGTCCTCTGCCACGGCCACCATCCCGGCGTTCGGCAAGCCCCCTACCACTAACAATTTTGTTACAAAGCTCTACCAGTCAGTCGTTTTTTTAACCTTCTACAGCGTCTCTTACGTACGTCCTTCAGGATGATCAATGACCCAAAGGCTGCCCAATTTATTATCTGGACAGACCTCGGCACGTCTTTCGTCGTCTCCAATATCGGCGAGTTCAGTAGGACCATTCTTGGGTCCCATTTCAAGCACAACAATGTGAGTCTCATCCGCTGCCTCGTGGCCGCTCCATCCTCACCTCCCCCAGTTCTCTAGTTTTGTACGTCAGTTGAACATGTATGGCTTTCATAAGATCAATCGCGTACGTATCTTCTGTCTTGCAACAGCTCACGCTCTTCATACTCATCTAGACTCCTCGTGCCCAGCGCACGTCCACCAACGCTCAGGCTTGGGAGTTTTCTCACCACAAGTTTCTCCGTGGCCGCCCTGATCTTCTCGATCATATCAAACGAAAAGCACTCGAACCAGATCCTGCCATCAAGCACCGCGTGGAACTCCCCGGCGAGGTAAATCTCCCTGATAGCATTTGACTTCATGCTACCATTTTGACCTTGTCTTTCCATCAGGTCGCCGCACAGATAGGCGCCGTCCGTGGTGACTACCAGCATCTATGGGAACACTTCTGTCTCGAGCGCAAAAGCAATGAACGTCTTACCTGTATTGTCCACAGATTATGGGACGTCGTACAACAGGCTTTTCCTGGATCCAGTGAGAAGACTCCCTTTCTTTTCCTCCTCAGCTGACACCCACCAGTACCACCATCCCCGAATGACATTTTTGGATCCGTATTGCCTAATCCCAATATCTATGTCACTTCCCCTACGTCGGCTTCAGCAAAGTATCCCCCGCCACTGTCTATCAATTTCAATCCGTCCTTGCATTCTGCACTGAGTCCGGGTTCCAGCCCCACTACCACTGATTTTCCGCATTCCCACCCACATTATCCTATCCACCCTTCACTTTCTCGGCAACAAAATTTTCAGCATGTGGTCTACGCTTCTGGCGGTCAGGCGGCCACCTCGGCTTCACGTCTGACTGGTGCGGCCGATACCATAAGTCCTTCTCCCTCTCCCATGCAGAGCATCTATGAAAATGAACACTCGGCAGGGTGTGGCAACGATGGCAACAGCACCATGGGTCCCAGAGGCGCTGGTTTTGGTATCAAGCGGCAGAGGTTATCTGTCGATGAACCGTCTGCCATGTCAACGCTGCACGATTCAAGCGTAAACGTAAATATGAATGGATATAATCATTTACAGCCTCAGGATCACCCTGGGCAGTATCCATCTATCCATTCGCATCATGCACATCATTTGGCGGGAGACGGGTCGACTGTTTCATCACCTAGTATTACCACTGCTCCTTCATCGTTTCTTGGTCACCTTCAGGGCATCACAGTTGCTGGTGGTGCACATGCAGGACTTGGATCCGGAGTCATAAACAGCGTTGGTGGGGTCAAGCGGTCTAGCCGAGCCAGGAGTGACAGTGCACCCTTAGGTCCCCCTACTTACATTTCAAATGCAGCTTCTCTTGCAGGTGGTAATACATCCTCTCCTGGTGGAGCAACTTTCAACGTCGGGTCCAGCTGGTTAACGGGGAGACCAAGGAGTGGGAGCGGGTTGGTTACCCTCAATCGATCGGGTATTGGCCTCGGCAGGAATATGGGTAATATGACTGGTCTGGCCAATCTCAACATATCAAGTGTGAATACCCCCGGTACTCCCAGTCAGTCTCTTCTACCAGGACCGCATAATGCAGATGCTATGCATGCAATGAACACTTCATAGGTTCTATCGAATATGAAGTCAGTTGCACCAGTGATGATGTTGTGTCCTGTATTGCTGATTCTCCCTGCTCCTTTGTTCTTGTAGAGATGCGACGGAGTCGTCAATTTTTTTCCTGGTTTACCTCTCTCTCTATCCCACTTGCTTCATCTTATCCGCATCTTCGTGCACATATACCCTGTCTCTATTGCGCGTGTATTTCCTCCCCCATCCTAGGTTCCAGGCATTTCAATTCATTTTTGTATTATCATTTTTCCCATTGCATATACCTGTCGTTGGCTTTTAATCTCCCCGAATTCAAAGGGATAGATTATCCGTCAATGACAAAGGACCTATTCAAAAGTCAACTCAACTTGTGTCTGTTGTCCTGATCTTTGTTTACCCTGGGTGTCTGTGCTTTATACATTGTTTTCCATTCTTCGAATCGTTTCTTTGACTTGATTTGATCATTGCAATTTACCGCCAGGCCTTTCCATTCGGAATTATTTCTTTCAGGCCTGGCTATATTGCATTCGTTTGTTTTTTGTTTTGTGGCACGCTTGATGTTGTTGTTGTCTCTTTTTTTTTTTTCCTGTACACACAAGACACACAAGACAAGATCTTTTTTCTGCATCGTAGATGGATGTCTCATCTTTCTTTTATCGGATCAATCTCTCGAATGTTTGAGGTATGATTTTTACCATCCTATCTGGCATTTATCTTTGCTTTGGCATTCATGTGTTTGAATCAAAAATTGCAGATCTTTTCAATGTACATAGACAGTATATGCATACGAAGAAGCTTCATTTGACGGTGTTTCTTCGAAGGAATCTTTTGGATGTAGGAAAGGAAGGAAGGAAGGAATTCGGGTATTAGTTATTCAAGTTGGACAGCGAACGGATCATCATTTGGGTCAGTCTTCCTTTTGTATTCCAGAATTTGGGCGGTAAGCTCGGCAACGTCCGCCCCATATTCTTCTTCGATCAATGCGAAGATTCCATCTGTACCTGCGCTCACACCAGAAGTAGTCCATAATTTCACGATGTGCATGTGCTCTGATCCACTTCCTACATTGGATTCTGTGCTCAAAGGTAAGGAGAGATCCGTCCTGACCCATCTTGCTTTAGGTTCCCAGATAACATGTTTCAATTCTTCTTTGGTGCGTCGGAAAGAGTTTTTGTTGGTAGTAGCGTGTACACCGTCTAGTGTACCTTTTTTCCCACTGGATAATTTGGATCTGCCAAGGAGGACTGAGCCTGTGCATACGGTGAAGATGCCTTTAAGGTTTTTGACACTGGCAGGGGAGGAGAAGAAATGATTTAGGTAGGAAACGACGGGTTTCCAACCTGATTCGTCAATACTGTTATCGTTGCCGACATTGGATCGAGTACCTATACCACCGGGGATGAAGAGGATATCGATAGGGTGAGAAGGAGGTGAGGTGTAGGTATGCGTTGGACAGATCTTTTGCTCGAATGGGGCGAAAGTTGGATCATTATCATTGCTATCGTGATGAAGAGTTGGGAAAGTGGAGACAGGAGCAAGAGTCGTGTGAAGAATGGAAAGACGAAGAGGAAGAGAAGGGTATCGGCGTTTGATTGTATTGAGGGCATCAAAAGGACCGAAAACGTCAAGAGCTTGGAAAGAGGGGAAGAGGAGAAGAGCAAAGTGAAGAGGGACGTTGGCTGTTTTTGTTCGAAAGATAAGGAGGGGAGGAGGAGGATCAGGATTGAGTCAAGTTAGCTGGTCCAAGTATGCTTTTGCTTGCCTGCTGGTTTGGCGAGAGCTGGTGGACTTGTCATTTTTTTTTTGGGAATTTATCTGATTTGCGCTGGTTAGTGGATCGAGAAAGGTGAAGGATTCGATTATCGATGGATGGGAGAGTGACGGCATGTATATATATGCTGATTATTACCAAGTAGGCTTAATCGATGGTCTGTGAGAGAAGACACCAGTCATCCCTCGGTTAGTTTGTTATAACTTGGTTTGTAGATTGAATGTTTGTGATCACACATTTGGTCTTAATTTCCAGAGATCAAAAAATTAATGATGAAACAGCTTTGTTTTCAAGGACTATTTTAGAAATTTTAGAAGCTCAAATATGGAAATATTATATCTATCTTATAATCACCTAATGTGGCATGCCGATACTGTTTCGATACTGTGCGTTAACAAAAAACAGTTCCAAAATATTGGGTCATCCAACTACAGGTTTAGCATTCAAACATTAATATCCACAAAGGACAGATAGCAATAAATCGATTATATAATGAAACAATAATTGATTCACATTCGGAATTTAATATTCATTAATAGTCGTTGAATGTAGTACATTAGAACAATTTTTTCCTCAACTGATTAATGTTGTCTTATCACCAATAATAAAATCCACCAAACCTTGTGTAACAAGCTGCTTAGTTACTGCTACTTGTTCTGTCTACTTTCCTAACATGGAACTCTGCTGCGAGCCTGTTTCTCTTTCCAAACATCTATTTTTTCCACCAGTTTGCAAATAAATCATTATGTTTCTTTGATGACCCCTTGTATATTAGTAAAAAGTTACTGCTGTCTTGCTGCTTGGCATACTTTTCCCTCACAACAAAGCTAGGAATTGCACCCTCAGAATCATTCCATTATGTAATCTCAGCGGCAGGCCTGACTCCGGAATCTACGATATGAGATAGAACGATGTCTAGCACACTTAAGATTTTCGTTGTATCACCCGACGTCCGCGCAGAACGACGAATTGAACCCCACTGGACTGTCCAGCTGCTCAAGGTGTGAGTTTGTTTTCATCATATAAACCGGCCATTGACACCATTACCACAAAGGATAAACTTGAAGTCATTACGGGAATTCCAGCGCAAAATCAACTTATTTTTCTCCTCGATTCGGAGAGCAGTACCGTTCCTCTTGCTCAATTAACTGATCACTCGAGAGAACTTTCACAATATGGATTACGCGATTGGCAAGTTCTCAAGGTCAGGAATTACGCCTTTGCGGCGCTAAGCGAGGCTGATCAAATCAGGTTGAGGACTCCAATCCATCAGCATCGTTTACTGGTCGACTTTCGGATGTCTCCCAGGTAGAAAAATATGAACTGAGCTACGCAGAGTATGCGAAGCGTCAAGGTACAAGAATCAATGACATGAGCTGCTGGTTACTAAGACACATGATAGACAGCATACTTGCATACAAAATGAGGAACAAAGTAGGCAGATTTGCGGATGCAGAGGAAAAGGAGGATTTATCACCACCGCCAGCAATTAATATTTCGGTCGGGGAGCGGTGCGAAGTTGAGTCAACGGAACCAGCTTTGAAAAAACGTGGGGCCGTCCGGTTCGTGGGCCAGACGAAATTCGGAAAAGGTATATGGATAGGTATCGAGTATGACGAGCCCTTTGGAAAAAATGACGGATCGTAGGTATCTTATTTCTCTGGGTGTTCAGGTGCTGATGTGCAGACAAACAGTGTACAAGGCGAACGTTACTTTGATTGCCAACAGAATTACGGCGTCTTTTTGCGACCTGAAAAAGTAACAGTAGGTGACTTTCCTGTGGAAGCGATCAACTTAGACGAGGACGAAGAGATGTAGCAAAACAATGGCTGTTACTTGTATCACGAAAATGTGCTTCAGCACCGTATGCTACCACACGTACATCTGGACCCTTGTCTGTGCCTCAACCTTGGTCCAGGACCGCATTTCAATATTAGTATTAGTTTGCTTATTGTATATAAATCTAGAATTATCATGAAGTGCCTTGAAGTGCACGTGGTATAACAAGTTTGGTTTTGTTGGTATATCAGGACGCGTGTTCCTTTGACCCAGAACTCATTCTACAACATTAACCACTACTATGGCTGATCCCAGTGGTGCACCTCCCCAGCCTGGTCCAGATGATACTTCGACCGCAATTCTTAGGCCGAAGAAGTCGTGAGTAACGCATCAAACCCTCAGATATTAGATATCAATTGTGAACGAACTTTTACAGTCCAAATCGTCTCATCGTAGACGAGGCTACAAATGATGATAACTCTGGTAAGCTCAGGCTGACTCGATTGAAGTCGGAGATTTTATAATGTGTTTCAGTTGCAACTCTCAACCCAGGGACAATGGAGATACTTGGTCTTTTCCGTGGAGATACTATCATCGTTCGGTACGTACTTAGATGATTTAGGTGCTTCTAGTCGTTGCTGACAATTTCCACTTTCTCAGAGGCAAGAAGAGGAGGGATACTGTTCTTATCTGCCTGAGCTCTGATGACGTTGAGGATGGCCGAATTCAAATGAACAAGGTTGCTCGGAATAATCTCCGTGTTAAACTGGGTGACCTCGTCAATGTACATCAATGTCTCGATATTAAATACGGTAAACGTGTTCACATCCTTCCTTTCGACGACTCTATCGAAGGCCTCAGCGGGAATATTTTTGATGTCTACCTAAAACCTTACTTCCTCGAAGGTACGCGTAATCAGACTTGGCGTAGTTTCCAATGAACTGACATAACGACATCACAGCATACCGACCCGTTCGCAAAGGCGATACCTTTCTCGTCCGTGGTGGTATGCGTACCGTCGAGTTCAAGGTCATCGAGACCGACCCAGCAGAATTCTGTATAGTTGCCCAGGACACTGTCATCCATACTGGTGAGTGTTGTTTGTGACGTGTTTATCTACTCCGTTCACCCTCTGACCTCGTGTTATAGAGGGAGACCCTGTCAAACGTGAAGACGAAGAATCAAATCTTGCTGACGTTGGCTATGATGACATTGGTGGCTGTCGAAAACAGATGGCTCAGATTCGTGAACTTGTCGAATTACCCCTTCGCCACCCACAACTCTTCAAATCAATTGGTATTAAACCCCCTTGTGGTCTCCTGTTGTTCGGTCCTCCTGGTACTGGTAAAACATTGATGGCTCGCGCTGTTGCAAATGAAACTGGCGCTTTCTTCTTTTTGATTAATGGACCTGAAATCATGAGTAAGATGGCCGGTGAATCAGAGAGCAACCTACGGAAGGCATTTGAAGAAGCTGAAAAAAACTCGCCCGCTATTATTTTCATTGACGAAATTGACTCCATTGCACCCAAGCGTGAAAAAGTATGTAGTTTCCTTTCGTATGCATGACCATGAATCTGATGTTCGTTGTTTAGACTAACGGTGAAGTTGAACGCCGTGTTGTGTCTCAACTCCTTACTCTCATGGATGGTCTCAAGGCTCGCTCCAATGTCGTCGTGATGGCTGCTACCAACAGGCCCAACTCTATTGATCCCGCCCTTCGACGATTTGGTCGTTTCGATCGTGAGATCGATATTGGTATACCTGATCCTACTGGCCGTTTGGAAATCCTCCGCATTCATACAAAAAACATGAAGTTAGCTGAGGACGTCGATCTTGAGAAGGTATGTAGTTGTTTTATGTTCCAAATTTTGGATTCCATTGGTTCGTTTTAGATTGCAAGTGATACCCATGGTTATGTCGGCTCCGATATCGCTTCGCTGTGTTCAGAAGCTGCCATGCAACAGATCCGTGAAAAGATGGACTTGATCGACCTTGACGAAGACACCATTGATGCAGAAGTTCTTGACTCTCTCGGGGTCACAATGGAGAACTTCCGATTTGCCCTTGGAACTTCGAATCCTTCCGCTCTCCGCGAAACCGTTGTCGAGGTCCCCACTGTCACTTGGGACGACATTGGTGGTTTGGACAAGGTCAAATTGGAGCTCCAGGAGACAGTCCAATATCCTGTCGAGCACCCCGAGAAATTCCTCAAATATGGAATGTCGCCGTCAAAGGGTGTCTTGTTCTACGGACCTCCTGGTACTGGTAAGACTTTGCTCGCGAAGGCTATTGCCAACGAGTGTAATGCCAACTTCATCAGCATCAAGGTATGCGATTCTGAGCTTCCTTGTGATTAACTGATGCTAACAAATGATTAGGGGCCTGAACTACTCACCATGTGGTTCGGTGAATCAGAAGCTAACGTTCGTGACGTTTTCGACAAAGCTCGTGCTGCTGCTCCTTGTGTTATGTTTTTCGATGAGCTAGATTCCATTGCGAAGGCTCGTGGAAGTTCGTCGGGTGATGCTGGAGGCGCTGGTGATCGTGTGTTGAACCAAATTCTCACGGAGATGGACGGCATGAATCAGAAGAAGAATGTCTTCATCATCGGAGCTACTAACAGACCGGATCAAATTGACCCTGCCCTCCTTCGTCCTGGTCGTCTTGATCAGCTCATCTACATTCCTCTCCCTGACGAGAACTCACGCGTTTCAATCTTGCAAGCATGTCTCAAAAAGTCACCCGTATCACCAGACGTTGACCTCACATTCTTGGCTAAAATGACCCACGGATTTTCTGGTGCTGATTTGACGGAAATATGCCAACGATCGGCTAAGCTTGCAATCCGTGAGTCGATCGAGGCTGATATCCGCGCCAAACGGGAGAGAGCTGCTCGTGAAGAGGCTGGAGAAGTGGTCATGGATGAAGAGGAGGAAGATCCCGTTCCTATGATCACGAGGTTTGTCACGATCTGATTGCTCTAAAGTGGCTCATGGCTTTTTACTGATTGTTTCTATAGGGAGCACTTTGAAGAGGCGATGAAGTTTGCTCGGCGTTCTGTTCAAGACTCGGACATCAGGCGATACGAGATGTTTTCCCAGGTAAGCTGGTTCTATCGGCTCTCGAGTCCGAGGCTAGTACTTACAACTACCGATTTTTAGAATCTCCAACAAACGCGCGGTTTTGGCAACAACTTCAGGTTCCCCGAAACTGACCAGCCATCAATGGGAGGAACATCATCGGCCCCTGGCAATGCTGGCTTCCAAGAAGAGGCAGATGACGATCTGTACGCGTAGTTGCTGGCTTGTAGTTCTTCTATCTTCCGTTTGCTGCCATTGTTTCGTGTATAATATATCAAGGGCCTCGGCATGAGTAATAGATGGCATTCGTCACTGATCAACACTGTTCGAAGGACTAGGAATGGTTATCACCTCCTACTACTTAGCAACGAGTTCATACAGTGAATGGTGTGTTTATTTCTCGAGAGGTAAAGCAGATTGATTAAGAAAATAGTAATCTCCATATGAGTCGGTCTGACTATTTGATCATGCAGATTCCAGGAAACTTCATTGCACTCATTTTTCAAGTAATCATACAAGAGAATAGTGAAGCATCATTTGATCTCAGTGAGCTCGGAAGGCAAGCGGAAAGCCTATACTGACAAGTAAGGCTACCTGATAGAGGGTGGTACGTTTGAAATGATGGTTTTCTGAGTGACACATAAAATAGTGGTGGACTTCTATGGGTAGTTCCGATACTTTTCACAGCTACTCGTCTGTACCTGTTTACGACCGTGGCAAAAGATTCAATTACTTCTACATGATTGATGGATCTGCATGGGCTACACTAGGATATCTATAACGAGGGAGTGTGCTCAGTGGGCGGGAGATAAATATGAGACAGTGAAGACCCTGTATCACTAGTCGTAAGTCCTAAAGGAAAAAATGGGCTTTGCCAATAACATGGGTTTCTGCGGTCGGGTCTTCTCGGATGCCCTTTACTGGATACAGGATAACATGTGAAAGACAATGATAACAAATCTTCAGTAGATTACACTGGAAGCCCATGCATAGGTATTAATGGGTCACTTTGTACGTCACCCACTGTGTCTTGATACCAGCTTGCTTGTTGTGGTATATAGACCTCCCTCTCTTTTGGGGACTAGTCACATAGCCACAAATAAACTGAATGTATGGCCTGGACAGGGTTGCAGAAGACTATTGAATATCACCCACTCCTGAAAAAGACTGTCGGTTAGAAATTGGCTTGATGACCATCTGGAGATATATACGATCCCCGAATTCATAACCCTTGCACGTTGTCATATTATCGCATTGAAGCTAAAGGCTGAAGGAATATGCTTGACTTATATAATGACCCGGGAATCTATATTGTTGAGAACAAGGGAGAAGTTCTCAGACATCCAAATAGAGATGATGGTGATGGCGTTCCACGTCGGCTTGATTCTGGTTCTATTTCACCCTTCAGATGGCCACAAAACCCGCAACCTCTCCTCATTCATCTACCAGTTCATTGCGGGCGCATCTTTCAACTAGTATTAAGTGTGTATTTATATGAGTTATTAATTTGGAGTAACCACCTGACTGTTTGGCTCTACGCTGTTGCACTGATTTCGTTAGTTTTGTGCCGACGAACATACCGAGGAAGAGGAGGTTGCAGATATTGGCTGTTGCGTTATGGTCGTGTATGATCATTCTGATGAGCTGTCTATTCTTTTATCTCTGGTATGTTTCTATGTGAACTTGGTAACGAGTGCTGGGCCCCTCTCATTTCTCTAGTCTGAGCCTGCATTTCTTCTCCGTATTTTTGCGCATATTCTCTTACTTATTCATGGCTACAGTTCATTTCCACAGTTATGGCCATTCCTTTTGATATACTGGATATGGATAAATTATTTTGATTCGGCTCCCGAGAGAGGACAAAGGACTCAGCAGTGGGTGAGGAGGAACAAGCTCTGGACGTACTTCGCAGATTATTACCCTATTTCGTGAGTTTATTTTTCTGCATGTACTAAATCTCTGAGTGAAATTGCTATCAGCCTTATCAAGGTTTGTCTCCTGCAAATAGACAGTTTTAAGTGTTCATATCTTGAGTGTATCCAGGAAGTGGACCTGCCTCCGGATCGGCCGTATGTATTCGGATACCATCCCCACGGTGCGCTGCGGCAGAAGAATGTTTGTATTTTCCCCCAATTGACCTCATAATATAGGCATCGTAGGCATGTATGTATATCTTTATCCCAAATGGGTAAAGCGTTGACTTGGAATGCCAAGGGGGGCGCTAGCAACGTTTGCAACAGAAGGTGCGAGGTTATTCCACTTCCGATATGAAGCGATATCATTCTCTTTGTAATAGCGACGGCTTTCTCGGAACTGTTCCCTGGCATCACGCCACACCTTCTAACGCTTGCTAGCAACTTCAAAATTCCACTCTACCGTGACTTGCTCATGGCTATGGGGATATACAGTGTTAGCAAGGCCTCATGTTCAAACATTTTGAAGGCAGGACCTGGGTCGTCAATAACGATTGTCGTAGGAGGTGCAACAGAAAGTTTAAGTGCACATCCTGGGACTGTTAATTTAACTTTAAGAAAGCGGTGTGTTCTTGCCTTTTGTGAAGAATAAGTGGCAGACTGATCGGATCGGATAGACTAGGGTTTATCAAGATTGCCATTCAACACGGGTAGGTGGTAGCGTTGAGTCCACAAATATTGATCGGTCACTGACCGGCGTTCGACTTCAGAGCCGATTTAGTACCCGTGTTCTCATTTGGGGAGAATGATGTGCGTTCTAAATCCGCCACCGGGAATCAAAGGAAGTCATTTCTTCAATCTAGATATATGAGCAGATGCCAAATGAGAAAGGTACAACTGTTTATACCCTTCAAAAAAAGTTCCAATCGATATTCGGCTTCACGCTGCCACTTTTCCACGGTCGTGGACTACTCAATTGTGCGTTTCCACTGTCATATATATAAGGGTTATCATCCTGACCGAAGCTACCAGACAATCTCGGATTATTGCCCTATCGGCGGCGAATTGTTGTTGTTAGTGAGTGTCGGGTCCTGTTTTTGCCTTTAACGGGTGAAATGAATGTCTGTAGTTGGAAACCCCATATCTGTGAAACAACATGACAAACCGACGACAGAAGAAGTTCGTGCAATACAAGAACAATATATAGCTCAACTGACTCGGTATAATCACCCATTATTCAACCTTTCATTGACTCATGTGAACGCTCGCACAGTATTTGGGATACCTACAAAAACGAACATGCGAAAGCGCGTCTAAGAGAGCTACAGATTGTGGATTGAGTCTTCTTCAGTCTTTGCAAATTTGTAAATTCGCCAAGTTTTCTATCAACCTGATTATAGCGATCACATTCTTTTTCTGGCGAGTTGTTTACTTAGAGAACTAAATATAACAGAGTTTGCCTTCCATATAAATAGTCTCTAGAGACTTTTCTTTAGACTAAAGGCGCTGGTATTCTTCAACTGGTGCACCTTTTTCTGACTTGTCTTCAGTTCAGAACCTCAATCGCATTGTGGATTCAAGCTTTCCTGGCTTCTCGACTTCCGATCGGTCAAATGAGGGGCTGGACACATTTTACACATCTGCAAGATCTTGAAAATTGCTTGACACGTCTGCGTATGTTCTGCAAGGCA
>Ga0153948_1000975_pt1 | contig 15259 bp, 15 predicted proteins | sample TSNJ032MetaG_FD_104696 | JGI IMG/M metagenome (GOLD analysis project Ga0153948, IMG submission 104696) | Attine ant fungus gardens microbial communities from New Jersey, USA - TSNJ032 MetaG | ecosystem: Host-associated > Fungi > Mycelium > Unclassified | place: USA: New Jersey, Wharton State...
TAACCGTCAGGCGGCTGGTCAGCATAGTCAAGACACTGACCAGAATGATGATGGCTGCGGCACCGAGATAGCCGCTGCGACCGATGGCGAAACTGCCGAACATGGCCGCAGCCTGATCGCCTTCGGGCGTCGCCATATGGCGCGAAGCCCACCAGGAAAAGATCAGGAAGACCAGCATGGCTGCGGCGCCGCCGAACAAGGCGCCCTTCAGCGCCGTGCGGAAGAAATGCCATTCGAATTCGCGCGCCACGAATTTCGATTCCGCACCGATGAAATGCAGAACCTCGATAATGTGGCTGTTGCCGGACATCGCCCCGCGTGTGGCGAAAATGACGGTGAGAACGGTCGCCGCAATCACCAGCGACAGAACCGCCGTACCGACCAGAACCGTCGTATGCGCCATCGAAACCAGCCGATCCACCCAGGTCCGGTGATCGTCGAAACTTGCTGCCGGAATAGCGCGGGTCAGTTCCGTGCGCATGGTGCCGAAATCGGGCGGCGCACTTTCATCGATGGTGACCACGACAAGGCGCGGCACGGGCAGTTCATCGATATTGAGGCCAGTGCCCAGCCATGGCTCCAGCAGGCGCGCAGTGGCGTCCTTGTCGATAATGTTCGTCGCCTTCACGCCAGCAAAGCCGCGCGCAATATCGCTCGCCTGCTGCAAGGCCTTTTCAATATCCTGCCCTTCAACCGGGCGGATCTGGATGGTCGCCTCCCGCGCAATCTGGCTCTGCCAGGCGGCAGCCGATGCGCGAACCAGCGACACGCCACCCATGGTCAGGCAGGCGAGAAACGTCATGATCGCGATAACGGTCACCAAAGCGGTGCCGGTAACGCTTCCATCAGGCACAATCGGGCTTGGTCCTTTGCGCTGTCGGCGCTTGCCGACCCGTACCAGAACCATATCCTTCAGGTCTTCAAAACGAACCTTCAGATCATCCTGAATTTTCTGCCAGCCGCTTGGACGGCCACTCCGGGTGTTACTCATAGATATCGAGCCGCCCGTGTTCCAGAATCATGCGCCGCGCATTAACCTGATCCATCAGGGAAAGATCGTGCGTGGCGATGATGACAGCGGTGCCTGAGCGGTTAAGCTCTGTGAAAAGGCGCAAGAGGCGCTTGGCAAGCGGCGGATCAACATTGCCGGTCGGCTCATCAGCCAGCAGCAATTCCGGCTGATCGATAAGCGCACGCGCAATGGCGGCACGCTGCTTCTCACCGCCAGATAGAACCGGCGGCAGAACGCCCATGCGGTCGCCGAGGCCAACCCAATGCAGCAGTTCTTCCACCTCATGCCGGTAGGTGGCTTCTTCCTTGCCGCGCACCCGCAGCGGAAGCGCCACATTCTCGTAAGTGGTCATATGGTCGAGCAGGCGGAAATCCTGAAACACGATGCCGATACGGCGGCGCAGCAGGGGCACTTCCCTGTGATCGAGACGCGCCACATCCTTGCCGAACACGTTGATCAGACCGCGTGTCGGCTTCAGCGCCATGAAAAGAAGGCGCATGAGCGACGTCTTGCCAGCGCCCGAAGGGCCAGTCAAAAACTGGAATGAACGCGGCGGTATGTGGAAACTGACATCCTTCAGGATTTCAGGTCCCATTCCATATCTCAGGCCGACATTCTCGAAACGTATCACCGGTCAGCTTCTCTTTGCTTCTTCGCGCGCGCGAAGCTTTCGCACACGCATCAATATCGGTTTGACCTTTACCCTCTATGGTTAATCTTGCGTTAAATCCGACCCGTTTCGGCCGTTAAAAATTTCGCGAGCGAAGCATTAACCATTTTGCGGCAGCCTAGGCAGCTGGAATGACTGAGAAAACGCAGAGGAAGATGACTTCATGATGGCGAAGCAATCATCAGCCAGAGGCAGTGCGTGCGGGCAGCCGCATGCAGCAAAGCCTGCTGGCTGGCGTCTGTCGTCTGCCGCTGAAGTCGAGGACGCTGAATTCGAAACCGTGCTGCCGGAGCGACAAACGCCCATGACGCCGCGCGCGTTGCCGGGTTTCAGCCTTTTCCGCAAACCGGATCAACCAGTGATTGCTACTGAGACCGCCAGCAGCCCCGGACCCGCCTACTGGGTTCTGGTGGCTTTCTGCGCAACCACCGCTTTCTGGATGGCGGGCGGATATACGATCATGACCAGCAGGCCATCGGATATCGCAGCCACCGCGTCGCCGTCATTGCCGCTGGTTTCTGCGCTGAAAGTGACGGACATCACCACCAATATTGCTGAGCGCGCCGAAGGCAATGTGCTGAATATCGGTGCCAGCATCAAAAACGAAGGTCATGAGACCCGGCTGCCACCAGCGCTGATCGTCAGCATCACCTATAGTGACGGGCAAAAGCGCGAACGCCTGTTGGAACCCGTGCGCACCAGCATCGGGCCCGGCAGCAACATCCGTTTCGAAACGATGCTGCCTGCCCTGCGTGGAACGATTGAGAAAGTCGATATACGGATGGCGAGCCCGGCCTGATTGCCGGGCGCGGGGCCCCAGTATTCCGAAACCGCGACCTTACTGCCAGCAGCCGAGATTGCGCCCCTTCAGATTGTGGGAATCGATATCGACGACAAGCTTCGGATCCTGACGCAGCAAAACCATCGTCGTGCGCTGCTTAAGATCGATCTTCTGCCATCCAGCGCATTCCGTCGGCATAGGCGTGGTGTCAATCTTGACCTTTTCCGTCCATGCGGTTGCGGTGCAGCCCGACAGAACGGAAATCAGCGACACTGCCACAGCGCCACCCAATAGGGCTTTCGATCCTCTGGTCTTCGGATGCGTGTTCAAACCGCAAACTCCCTGTCATGCTCTGCGACAGCCTTTGAAAATGGCTGTTCTTCGGTTGCGGGCCTGCCCCGTGCCTACTCTTCGCTTATAACGCGCATGCTGCGCCCTTCGCAATGACCCCGGGACAGAAGACCATGGCCATGGCTCCATTGCAAATGAGGCGTCGACGAGACGAGCGATAGTGATCCAATCAATACGAAAACACGACACTGCGCTAAAAAACTGCGCTTTACTCCAATTAAATGGCCAAATGAATTATATCAATAAATTCAAAATCTTATGGGAATAATTTGTAAACAACATAATATAATTGGGATAAATTTGCGCCTTTACTGTTAAAACAGTTCTAACATGCAAAGCATAACAATCAATCTTTGCTTTCAACAATATTGCCGGAAGAATATGACAAGGATATAGTTTTTGTTATCTGATTCGCTTTCGGCCAGTTTCACTACACCAACCTTGGGGATTTCCATGTTGAATAAACTATCGGCTGAGTTTTTCGGAACTTTCTGGCTGGTTTTCGGCGGCTGCGGCAGCGCCGTGCTCGCTGCAGCTTTTCCTGAACTTGGCATCGGCTTCCTTGGCGTCGCCTTTGCTTTCGGTCTCACCGTCCTGACCATGGCTTTTGCTGTGGGCGGCATTTCCGGCGGCCATTTCAATCCGGCTGTATCACTCGGCCTCGTGATTGGCGGCAGACTTCCGGCAAAGGATCTCATCCCTTACTGGATCGCACAGGTTCTGGGCGCCATCGTTGCGGCGGCTGTGCTCTATCTGATCGCTTCGGGGAAAAGCGGTTTCACGGCTGGCGGCTTTGCTTCCAACGGTTATGGCGAATTGTCGCCTGGCGGCTATAGCCTGACATCGGCCCTGCTGATCGAAGTCGTCCTGACGGCGTTCTTCATCATCATCATTCTGGGTTCGACGTCGTCGATTGCTCCAGCAGGTTTTGCGCCGATCGCCATTGGTCTTGGCCTGACCCTCATCCACCTGATCTCGATCCCGGTGACCAATACATCGGTCAACCCGGCTCGCTCCACCGGCGTTGCGCTCTTCGCTGAAACGGCGGCGCTCAGCCAGCTCTGGCTGTTCTGGGTTGCACCTCTGGTCGGCGCAGCACTCGGCGCGATCATCTGGAAAGGCCTGCTTGGCAGAGATTGATCCGCCCTCCCGGATCGACTAGGCCGGCGTCAGTCGGCTTTTTTTATTGGAGACTTTTCGTCCCTAGTGGATTGAATTTGACGTTTGAATCCCGACTGACATAAATGCTGTTTCAAACGTCAAATTCGAAAAATCCACTAGATACTTATACTTGCTAGTGGTCATTTTGATTCCAACATTTGCTCAGCGCTTGAATCGAAGGATGCAAATGTTGGAATCAGACCACTGGAAACGGGCACGAAACATTTGCCACCAAAAAGTGATTCCGATCATGGGAAGGATGCTGTAAGTAACGAGCATCTTTCCTCTCGATGTCTTGAGCAATGTCCCCCTCAACAGATGCCTCTCCTGCGGATCGTTACGCAGCATTCCGCCACTCATCTTTCAAAAAATACTGGGGTGCGCGCTTTCTGAGCGCCTTCGCGGTGCAGATCGTCAGCGTTTCTGTCGGCTGGCAGATTTATGACCAGACCCGCGACGCCTTCAATCTGGGCATGGTCGGGCTGATGCAGTTTCTGCCTGCTTTGCTGCTTGTTCTGGTGACCGGGGCCGCGGCTGACCGTTTCGGCAGGCGCTTGATCATGGGACTGTCGCTGGTGCTGGAAGCGGTCGTCACAGGTCTGTTGCTCTCGCTGACGCTAACGGGCCTGTTCGAGCCCGCAACAGTATTTGCCTGCCTGCTGCTGTTCGGCATTGCGCGCGCTTTCCTTGGACCGTCCTCGGCATCGCTGGTGGTGAACCTTGTTCCGACCGAAGATTTCGCCAATGCGGTGTCCTGGAATTCGTCTGCATGGCAGGTCGCAACCATCGTCGGCCCCGTCGCAGGCGGCTTGCTCTATGGCATCTCACCGGTTGCCGCTTATTGTGTTGCCACTATCTTCCTGATCGCCGCATCACTTCTCACCTTCTCTATTCCGAAACCGAAGCAGCACACGCTGGCGGAACAGCGGTCCCTGTCGAGCATGCTCGCCGGTTTCCGTTATATCTGGAAGGAAAAGATCGTTCTCGGCGCGATCTCGCTCGATCTTTTCGCAGTATTGCTCGGCGGCACAGTCGCGCTGTTGCCCATTTATGCGCGCGATATTCTCGATCTCGGTCCGTGGGGCCTTGGTCTTCTGCGTTCGGCTCCCGGCATCGGCGCTGTGCTCACCGCGATCTGGCTGGCCGGTCATCCGATCCGCGACCATGCGGGCCGCGTGATGTTCGTGTTCGTCGCGTTTTTCGGCCTGTTCAACATCATTTTCGGCGTTTCAACACTGACCTGGCTTTCCGTCGTCGCACTGGCGCTGGCGGGTGCTGCCGACATGATCAGCGTCTACATTCGCGAAACGCTGATGCAGCTCTGGACGCCGGATCATGTTCGCGGACGCGTCAATGCCGTGAATATGGTTTTCGTCGGCGCATCGAACGAACTGGGCGAATTCCGCGCGGGCTTGATGGCTGCGGCGCTCGGCGCGGTTCCGGCTGTGGTGATCGGCGGCGTCGGCTCCATCGCGGTCGCGGTGATCTGGGCAGCGATGTTCCCGCAATTGCGCAAGGCCCGTCACCTGCAAGGACGGACCTGATGATCAGAAAGGCGAGCTACGGCTCGCCTTTTCTATTTGTACGCGCGCCTGAAGCGCGTTGCGGTCATCCTCGCGGATGCCAATAAGCTCCGCGATACGCCAGGTGACGTCCGCTTCCACTTCGCTGACATCGCCATCGGCATAGACCATTTCCCACATCAGTCCCACGAAATCGAGCCGCGCATTATAGTCGAGCTGACGTTTAAGAACGGATGTGAAGCTTGAAAAATCAATCGCTTCACTGTCGGCCTCTTCGGCAGCCTTGATCAGCTTCTTCAGCGCATCGCCTTTGAGGTTATATTTCAGCGACAGCATCGCTGCGAGTTTCTTGCGCTCGCTCTCGCGTGTCTCGCCATCGACATCCATGATGTGGAACAGCAGAGCAGCCGCGGCAAGCTTGGGATCGTCGTTGGAAATATCGCCCTTGCGGTCACGAAAACCGTTGCCGGGCAGCTCTTTCAAAAATTCCAACAGCCGATCGAACATTCACCCTCGCCAGACATATCAATGCAAACGCTCTCTCACGGGAAACGCCGCCCTTCATATCTGCGAACCTAACCGGCGAAACACGGCAGACAACGCGACAAACCGTCATGAAAGACGGTTCGCAGCAGATGACGTCGCCAGCGTTGTTTTTAAGCAACGCTTTGCTCAAGCGGAAGCGGCTTAAAAGAGCCGCAACCCGCCCTGCGCCTTCCGTGGTGTGCTGTTTTGATCCACACCCGGATCATCGACCACAAAATGACCGCGCTTGTCCTCGTCGTCGGCATCATCGATGGGCGATGCATCAAGAGGCGGTTGCGGAATTTCATCGCGTTTCTGAGCGGGCGTGGGAGGGGAAGCTTTGACCGGTTCCGCATCGGGCAGGACCACTTCGGCCTCCACCACGTCGATCTGCGGAGCGGCTTTTGCCGACGCTTCGCGAACAGGTGGCGTCACGACAACCGGCACGACCGCTTTATCATCCGGGACAGGCCCCTTTATCTCCGGCTCTTCTGCCTCAACAATCGGGGCAAGTTCGACCACAGGAACTTTCCACTCAAAGCTGTTCAGGCGACCGGTAACCGGCGAAACCGGCGACCAGCGTTCCGAGACATAGCCGTCGGCAGTCCATGCCGGATCACGCGGCGCCTTGACCGCGCGGGCAAGCCACTGACGAACCTTGCCCTGAACTCCGGTCTCGGCTTCCTCGATATCTGCCAGCAGCAGATAGACGCTTTCCGTCGGACGTGCTCTCAGCACCTGATCGGCACTGTCGCGTGCCGCCTTGAAATCTCCGGCTTCATAAGCCGCACGCGCCAGCACAAGGCTGCCTTCGGCAGTGTTGGAACGCAGCGACACCAGATGCCGCGCGCGTTTCAAACGATCCTGCGCCGTATCGCCAGCGCGGGCATAGACATAAGCCGAAGCGATATCCGGATGCGGGAAACGCTTCCATGCCGCTTCCAGAATCTTGGAACCCTTGCGCACTTCGCCATCGCTAAACAGCGCCTGGGCAGCCACAACGGCGGCGGGCACGAGATCCGGCGCAAGCTTGTTTGCCTCCAGCGCCATGGTTCGCGCATGAGCTTGGTCCACATTCAGCGTTGCCATGGCCTTGGCCGTCAGCAGCGCCGCGCGTTCCCTCTTTACGGTGTCTTTGCTGTGCGCCAGTGCCTGCTTGCGCGCCTCGACCAGTTTCAGCGCCCCGTCCCAATCACCATCAGCGCAGAACTGGCCCATAACTGCAGATGACGCCCATTCCAGTTGTGGTGCCTGTTTGGCAGCTTCCGAAGCATAATGGCGTGCCGCCTCAATCGCGCCGACGCGCTGGGCCTCGATGTAAAGCCCACGCAGACCCAGAAGCTTGGTTTCCGGGTCTTCCAGCATGGCTTCGAACCCCTTGCGGGCATCGTCCGTGCGGCCTTCCAGCATCGCCGTCTGCGCTTCCAGAAGCTTGATGAGCGGCTCCTGATCCGAATTCAGCAATTTGCCAGCCTGCTTGGTCATGCGGCGTGCGGCCTCGGCATCGCCCGCACCGGCAGCAATCAGGCCGGTCGAAAGCGACTGATATCCACGGTCGCGCTTGCGTGCGCGAAAATGGCGGCGCAGAGTATAGGGCGATTGAATGATGCTCTTCACCAGCCACCACAAAAGCAGGATCGCCGCCACGATGGCCACGATACCGGCAACCGCCGTAATCAGCGGCACATTATAGTGGTTGCCCGCGAAAACGACATCCAGCTCGCCGGGGCGATCAGCCAGCCATGCAAAGCCGAAACCAAGAGCCACAACGATCAGCAGATAGAATAAAACACGCAGCATCGGCCCGCCCCCTTAATTACCCGCTGGTGCCGCAGCACCCGCGTCAGTCGGCGCCTTTGGCTTGAGGCTGTCCGCAACCAGACGCTGGATCAGCGCATCGGCATCGCGGCGCACTTTCATCTGGTTCGCAAATTCTCCCGAAACAGCTTTCGCATCGGCGGGCAGTTTCTCCCATTCGCCGATGGCGCGTTCCAGATCACCGGCGTGAAGTGCGGCTTCCATGCGGGCAGTCGTCGGACCGACGCCCTCGCCTTCCACATTGCCCGCGACGGGGCGAACACTCACCAGCCCCTTGGCACTGGCAACGAGTTGATCCCAGACACCTGCATCGGCAGGCAGCTTGTTTTCGGTCGCGACAATGCGATTGGCAACCGGGCCGAACCAGGCATTGAGGTCAGCCACCGTTGGCACGCCCGTATCGGCAAAGGCCTTGAGGCCCTCGACCGAACTATCCTGCGGTGCCAGCGACGCATAAGTTTCGAGCTCAGCCTTGAACGAACCGCCACGATCAATGGCCGTCTTCAGCGCATTGGCCGCGATCAGCGCTGTCGCATCCGGCTGGCGGGCAGCTTCGCCGACCTTTGCCTGCAAGGAGGTCAGTTTTGATTCGAGCGAAGAAATCGTGCCGCTATTGCCCGAAACACCGGCTGCGGCCTGATCAGCCTGATTCTGGGCTGCCGACAATTTCGATTCCAGTGCGTCGAGACGCCCGGTCAGCGCTTCGATATCACCTGCAGCGGCACCTCCAGTCGCCTGCGGCAGTGTTTCAACCTGCTGCTGCAATTGCGTAAGGGCGCCCGCGACGGCTTCCGCCTTGATCTCTGCGGCCTGAACATTCTTCTGCAAATCGGCAAATTGCGTGCGGCTTGCGGCATCGAGCGGCGCAGGCGTTGGATTGGTGCGCAAATCGGCGATCTGCTGCTCCATCTGCGCCAGTTGCTCGGCGGTCACGCGTGCGCCGGGCGACGGAATGACATTGCCCCATTGCAAGGCAAACATGCCGCCAAGCGCGATAACACCACCGGCGATACCCGCCAAAAGATGCGACGCACCCGAACTGGATTTCGGGCTGGAACCCTGATTGGCATTGCCGACTGGCGGCACAGTGTACGATGAGCCGGAGGTCGCGCGCGGCTTTTCCGCTTCCGGCTTGACGCCCGCGGTAAAAGGTGGACTGGCGGGATTTGAGGTGCTTGCAGCCGGTTTCGGCTGTGGCTTTGGCTCAGATTTCGTTTCGGCGGCTTTCGCCTCAGCGGGCTTGGCGGCTGATGCTTGAGCAAAGTTGCCGACCGGTTCGGCGGGCGGTGTCGCCCTGGCTCCCGTTTGTTCATCGACACGCTTTACATCAGACGGATCGAGATTGATCGTCACAGGATTGCGGGCCGGTTTGGAATGTCGCGGGGTGCCGGATTTCGCCATGGGTCCTCTCGTAATCGTCGATTGCCTGCCGGTGACTCTGTGTGACTCTAACAGATAAAATCTTCTGTCGCAGGAAGGTTGCGTCTAAAAGAGTCAAAGTTTGGAAAACAGAAGGAAAAGTCCTTTCTCATCCGGCTGTTCTGCGACCAGCGCATTGGCCTGCCATGCGGTGGGCAGTTTTGCGGCCACACGCGCAGATATGCACAAAAAGCGGGTCTTTTCGTTAAAAGGCGGGGCAATTCTGCCCATCGCCTCGACAAACTTTTCCGCCGCCACGCCGGAATAGAGCATCACCGCCGCGAGCGGTTGGGTGCCCAATATGCGCTGAAGTTCATCACGCGGATAGTCGATGGTTTCGATATCATAGACATCGCAGACAGTCATATCGAGACCGGCGGCAGATATGCGCTCTTCGAAAATCGGCTGGCGCACACGCCCGGCCAGATAAAGAACGCGCGCCCTTTGCGGCAAGGTCCGGCGCATGGTCTCAGCAAGACGGACCGCATCGCCGCCGCCGTCCACCACATCGGTGAAGCCCGCCTCGCATGCGGCGCGCGCCGTACCCTCGCCAACGGCAAAGAGCGGCATATCGCGGCTTGGCAAAGCATGGCCCGCATGGCGAAAAGCATTGGCGCTTGTCACCGTCAATGCGTCAAACCGAATATCTGGAACCGAGAAGCCAAGCGGCACAGTGCGGCTGAGCGGCAAAAGCAACGGCTCGAAACCCGCATCAGTGAGCTTCGCGGCGGTCAGCAGAGCTGCCGGTTCCGGCCTCGTCACCAGAACCCGCTTGCCTGCTATGGCTGCGCCCGACCCCGTCAAGGTCAATCCCAGTCGGTGAAGAAATGCGGCCCGGCTGCCGCACGAACCTGCCTTGCAGCCTCGGTTCCAAGCGCTGCCGCTTCTGATGCTGTGCCGTCGAGCGTCACTTCATGCGCCTTTGTACCATCAGGTGTCAGGATCATGCCGTGGAAATGCACCTTGTCGCCGTCCACAGTGGCAAGACCGGCAATCGGCGTGCGGCAGGAGCCGTCAAGCGCACCGAGAAACGCCCGCTCGCAAGCAAGCGCAACCTGCGTGTCGCGATGCGCCAACGGTGCCAGCAGCGCATCGATGCGCGCATCGCCGATGCGGCTTTCAATACCGATGGCACCCTGCCCCGGTGCGGGCGGGAAGGTCAGCGGATCGACCAGTTCGGTAATCGCCGTGTCAAGGCCCAGCCGCTTCAGACCTGCACAGGCCAGAAAGGTTCCATCAACCTCGCCTGCTTCAAGTTTTCGCAAACGGGTATCGACATTGCCGCGATACATCACCACCTGAATGTCCGGGCGCAAACGCCTAATCAGCGCCTGACGGCGCAGCGACGACGAACCGACGACAGCGCCCTGCGGCAAATCCATGAACCGCTTGGCAGTGCGACCGATGAAGGCATCGCGCGGGTCTTCGCGTTCGAGAAAGACGGAAAGATGCAATCCCTCAGGCAGAACAGTCGGCATATCCTTGGTCGAATGAACGGCGATATCGATTCGCCCGTCCTTCAGCGCCTGCTCGATTTCCTCGGTGAAAAGCCCCTTGCCGCCGACTTCCGACAGCGGGCGGTCCTGAATGCGGTCGCCCGCCGTGGACATGGGCAGAATTTCAATGGCTTCTTCCGGCAGACCATGCGCCTCCATCAGGCGGCGACGCGTCTCGTAAGCCTGAGCCAGAGCCAGCTTGCTACCGCGTGTGCCAATCTTCAAGGATGGTGTTTGCATATTGCGTCGTCCATGGTACCGGGTTGCTTGACGTATCAGAAATATGAGACTGGCAGGGTCTAACCGCAAATGCGCATTCTTGGAATAGAAACCAGTTGCGACGAAACAGCCGCCGCTATCGTTGAACGCAACGATAAGGGTGAAGGCCGTATTCTGTCCAATGTGGTTCTGAGCCAGATCGCCGAACATGAGCCTTATGGCGGCGTTGTGCCGGAAATTGCCGCGCGCGCACATGTCGAGGCGCTGGACCGGCTGGTCGCGCGCGCCTTGCAGGATGCCGATATGCACCTCGATGAGGTGGATGCCGTGGCGGCCACCGCCGGTCCCGGCCTCATCGGCGGGCTGATCGTCGGCCTGATGACGGCCAAGGCGCTCGCCATGGCTGCGCAAAAGCCGTTTTATGCCGTAAACCATCTCGAAGGCCACGCGCTGACAGCGCGGCTGACCGACAAGCTCGAATTTCCCTATCTGTTGCTGCTGGTTTCCGGCGGCCATACGCAAATGGTGCTGGTGCGCGGGCTCAACGATTATGAGCGCCTCGGCACCACGATCGATGATGCGCTCGGCGAAGCCTTCGACAAGACGGCAAAGCTTCTCGGCCTGCCTTATCCCGGCGGACCGGCGGTTGAGCGCATGGCGCTTCAGGGCGATCCCAAGCGCTTCGCCTTGCCTCGCCCGTTGAAAGGCGAGGCACGGCTCGATTTTTCATTTTCCGGTCTCAAGACCGCCGTACGCCAGACGGCAAGTGAACTGGTGCCGCTGAGCGATCAGGACGTCGCCGATATTTGCGCCTCGTTTCAGACCGCCGTGGCGGATACGCTTGCCGACCGGGTCGGGCGCTCGCTCGAACGTTTCAAGGCAGAATTTCCGGACTGCGCGACACCGTCGCTAGTGGTCGCGGGCGGTGTGGCCGCCAACAAAACCTTGCGGGCATCGCTGGAACAGCTTTGCGCAAAACACGGCTTCAGCTTTATCGCGCCGCCGCTCAATCTTTGCACCGACAATGCTGCGATGATCGCCTGGGCCGGAGCGGAACATGCCGCAACAAAAACGCCGGATTCGCTTGCCATCGCGCCGCGCTCGCGCTGGCCGCTCGATGAAAAATCCGCGCCGCTGATCGGCACGGGACGGCGCGGAGCAAAGGCATGAGCGGTCGCACAAAGATCGCCGTTCTCGGTGGCGGCGCATGGGGCACGGCGCTTGCCGCCATGGCAGCAACGAGCGGCCACGAAGCCTGGCTTTACGCCCGCGATACCGACACGGTCGCCGCGATCAACAACGACCGACGCAACCCGCGCTATCTGGGCGACATCGAGCTGCCAGCCGGCATTCGTGCCAGCACCAAGACTTCCGATGTTGTGACCAATGCTGACGCAGTTCTGGCCGTAGTCCCCGCGCAGGCCATGCGCACGGGCCTCTCCGAGCTAAGCAGCCTCATTCCACAGCCCGCTCCCGTCGTTCTTTGCGCCAAGGGTATTGAGCGCGGCACCGGACGCCTGATGTCGGAAGTGGTGGCTGAAGTTTTGCCGAACCACCGCATTGCAGCCCTTTCCGGCCCAAGTTTTGCCACCGATGTTGCACGCGGCCTGCCAACTGCTGTGACGGTTGCCTGCGAGGATGCAGACACAGCCGACCGGCTGGCAGCTCTTCTTTCTGGCCCTGCTTTCCGCTGCTATTCGACCACCGATCTTAAAGGCGTCGAGATTGGCGGCGCTTTGAAAAACGTTCTGGCGATTGCCGCTGGCGCCGCTGTCGGACGCGGCTATGGTGCGAGCGCGCAGGCAGCGCTCGTCACACGCGGCTTCGCGGAACTGCGCCGCATCGGGCAGGCCATGGGCGCAAAGCCGGAAACCATCATGGGGCTCTCCGGCCTCGGCGATCTGATGCTGACATGCTCATCATCACAATCGCGCAACTATTCCTACGGTCTTGCGCTGGGACGCGGCGAAGACCTGACCAACCGGCCTCTGGCCGAAGGTGTCGCAACCGCGCCTATTGCTGCGGAACTGTGCGACAAGCACGGCATTTCTGCACCCATCATCGATGCGGTTGGCGCTTTGCTTAGCGGGAAGATTACCATCGACGAGGCTGTCACCAACCTCATCAACCGACCACTCAAGACCGAAGACTAGAGGACCAGACGATGCTTTTTGCACTTCTCTGCAACGACAAGCCCGACCATCTGCAAGTGCGCCTCGATACGCGCCCGACGCATCTCGAATATCTTACGAGCCTTGGCGATGTGCTGAAGTTTGCCGGTCCCTTCCTCGGCGAAGACGGCAAGCCAAATGGCAGCCTTCTCGTTGTCGAAGCTGAAGACAGGGCCGCAGCGGCCGCTATCGGCGCCAATGATCCTTATGCGAAGGCCGGTCTGTTTCAGGACGTCACCGTACGTCCATGGAACTGGACGTTCAAAAATCCTGCCAACGCCTAAGGCTTAAGGACCGGGGAACACGCAATGGCATACTGGCTGTTCAAGTCCGAACCGTTCAAATGGTCATGGGAAATGCAAAAAGCCCGTGGCGAAAAAGGCGAGCAATGGGATGGTGTGCGCAATTATCTGGCGCGCAACAACATGCGCGCCATGAAAATCGGCGACAAAGGCTTTTTCTACCATTCCAATGAAGGGCTGGAGGTGGTTGGCATTGTCGAGGTTTGCGCTCTCTCGCACCCCGACAGCACCACCGATGATCCGCGCTGGGACTGCGTGGACATCAAGGCCGTCCGCGATGTGCCGAAGCCTGTTACGCTGAAAGATGTCAAGGCGAACCCCAAGCTTGAGAACATGGCGCTTGTCACTTCCATGCGCTTGTCCGTGCAGCCGGTGACGGAAGACGAATGGATCGAAGTCTGCCGCATGGGCGGCCTCGACGCCAAAGACATCTGAGCAAAACTGATGCTCGATCCGGCGGAAACCAGCACGCGCAGCTTCATTCTGGCCAATACCGGCCTGCAAGCACCGCCGCATGTGCCGGAAATCCGCCTGCATCTGGCTGACGAAGCGCACGACCTCTGGCACAAGACAGAGGAAGAACTGGCCACAATCGGCCTGCCGCCGCCCTTCTGGGCCTTTGCCTGGGCGGGCGGTCAGGGCGTGGCGCGCTATATTCTCGACCATCCGGAAGCCGTAAGCGGCAAGACTGTGCTGGATTTTGCGTCCGGTTCAGGTCTTGTCGCCATCGCGGCCATGAAGGCCGGTGCGAAAAGCGTCCGCGCTTCGGATATCGATCCCTTCGCGCTCCCGGCAATCGATATCAACGCCACGGCCAACGGCGTTGCCGTGACGGCAAGCCTTGAAGATCTGATCGGCACCGATCACGGCTGGGACGTGGTTCTGGCAGGCGATGTCTTCTACGAGAAGCCGCTGGCCGACCGGCTTATTCCATGGTTTGCAAAACTGGCGGAACGCGGCGCTGAGATCATTGTCGGCGATCCGGGTCGCTCCTATCTGCCGAAAGATCGCTTGCGGCAGCTTGCCGTCTACACGGTGCCTGTGACGCGTGCGCTGGAAGATTCCGAAGTCAAGCGCACAACCGTCTGGGCATTCAGTTAGACCCGCTTAAGCGAAGCGTTTCGCTCCCGCGACGCAGAGCACGACGATCCCCGCTGTCGCGACCATACCCATGCTGACGGGTTCGCCCGCAATGCCTGCCGCCAGCATCAAGCCGAAAAACGGCTGTAGAAGCTGAAGCTGGCCGACCGTCGCAGCGCCGCCTTGCGCCAGCCCGCGATACCAGAAGAAAAAGCCGATCAGCATCGAAAACAGCGACACATAGACCAGCCCGCCCCATGCCATGGCACCAATCCCCGCCCATGTTTCAGGGCGCATGAGAATGGTCAGCGGAAGCATGATCGGCAATGAGAAGACCAGCGCCCAGCAAATGACCTGCCAGCCGCCAAGCCTGCGCGACAGGCTCGCACCTTCCGCATAGCCAAGCCCGCAGACAATGATCGCGCCCAGCATCAGCACATCACCGAGCAATGTGGACTGGCTGCCCTGCCCGTAAGCGTAGGACGCAACGATAGCGCCGCCCACGATCGAAAACAGCCAGAACAGCGGACGCGGGCGCTCACCGCCGCGCAACACGGCAAATACCGCCGTCGAAAGCGGCAGAAGGCCGATGAAGACAATGGCATGGGCGGAGGTCATATGTTGCAGCGCAATGCCCGTCAGCAGTGGAAATCCAACCACCACGCCCAGCGCCACCACGATGAGCGAAATGACATCGCTCTTGCGCGGAAACGGTTCACGGAATGCCAGCA
>Ga0153948_1000977_pt1 | contig 15244 bp, 14 predicted proteins | sample TSNJ032MetaG_FD_104696 | JGI IMG/M metagenome (GOLD analysis project Ga0153948, IMG submission 104696) | Attine ant fungus gardens microbial communities from New Jersey, USA - TSNJ032 MetaG | ecosystem: Host-associated > Fungi > Mycelium > Unclassified | place: USA: New Jersey, Wharton State...
AAAAAGCTCAACACTCCCCGTCGTTTAAAGCCACTTGCTGACAAGCCGGTGAAGGTCAAGCCAGCGTCCAAGGCCACAGCTGACATTCTGGATGAACTGGCTGCACTAGAAGCAGAGAATGTCGCGCTAAAGCGGCAGCTAGCCGAGAAGCTCAGCATAGAAAATAAACGCATGCGGAAAATGCTGAACAGCTAAAGGTTGGCTGTTCAGCATACGATTTTACTATAGATTATAGTTGTTATTATCGGCGGGAAAATACTTGCCATTTGACGATTGATTTGAAATTATAGACTTATTTACATAAGAATTCTGGCGACCTGGGGGGCATTTCGACTTCTTCAGTATCGAAGAGGGCGGGGCATGGACGCAAAGTCAGTCTATATTACAGTCATGCTGATCATTCTTGCGAACGGTGGTGTTCTGAGCGCCATTCTTTCCGACTTTCCAGCCGCGTTGCGCCCGGCTGCCCGCATCTGGCAATGGGCAACGCTTCTCGTTGCGCTCGGCTGTGGAATTTTCGCGGCCGAAGTTTATTTGCCCAAGAATCTCACGGTTATTGTAGCAAATATAGTGCTCGTTATAGCGCTCAGCATGTACCATCTGGCCATAAGACGCTTTCACGGATTACGGCTCTACTCAAATGTGTTGTTGGTGCCGCTTTTCGGTATGCTCGCATTTCTTTACTACATAGTCTTTGTTCCAGACATCAAAGCCCGTGTGGTCATCGTATCGGTTCTCTGGGCCTGCATCATGCTGGCCTCCACGTCGATTCTGATCAGCAAGGAACATTCAGCGGAGTATCAGTCCCGTAGCCGTTTTGCGATGGCGGTCATCTATATGATGGCAGCATTCACCACTATTCTTCGTGCCATTTTGTATGTCTCTCTTGATACCCAGGCAAACTTTACGATAGCGGATAACACTCATTGGATGAACAGTGTTACGCCTGTGTTCTTATCGGTGCTACCTGTCATCGGGACGACGACATTCCTGCTGATGTGCTCCGATCAGGTGAAGCGCCGCTGGCAGAATGCTGCATCTCGTGACTATCTGACGGATCTGCCCAACCGGCGCTCACTGATCGCTTATGGCACGTCGATTATCGAATCCGGCGACGAAACTTCCAAGCATCGAGCTGTTGCAGTTCTGGATATTGATTGGTTCAAATCGATCAATGATACCTATGGTCATTTCGCGGGGGATCTTGTTCTTCAAACTCTTGCGCAGAGGTTGAAAGCAGTGCTGGAAGCGGACGACTTTATCGCTCGGACGGGCGGCGAGGAATTCGTCATCATCTTTGGTGAGAAAGGCAGTCTCAATGCTGAATTGGCAGCGGAGCATATTCGAAACGCCGTAGCTGAGAGTATGTTTGCGATAGAGAATACGTCGATATCAGTGACTGTTTCGATCGGTCTTGTAATCCGGAGCGCACCAGCTAAGTTCGACGATGTCATGATCCGTGCGGATAAGGCGCTTTACACAGCCAAGAACAGTGGACGCAATCGCACAGAAGTTGTTGCAATGGGCGATAACTGATTACGTTGACAGAACGATCTTCCCTTGGTTCAACTAGTTTTCCAAGTTCCATAAGATAGATTATGCGATCCAATGGCTTGTGCCTGTCATGCAAGGCACCTACTCGCATGTTGACTTGGATGAGCGGCGCAAGATCGCGCGCTGGCGCACTGCAAACCTCTCCGTTGATGTTATTGCCGAGAGACATGGACGTCACCGTTCAACCATTTTGCCCCAGTTGAAACGCAATCGATTTGTCGACGATGAAATCATAGAGCCGACCGGATAATCTGGCATGGCAGCACAATGGATCAGGGATTGATCCATTGTGACACTATAACAGCACCAGAGTCGTCATAGCTAAACCTGGCTCTGCGATTGCCTTCTCGAACAAGCTGAAACCAGTCCAGCGTAGCGGCGCGGAAAGCTAACGCCCCGAAGTGAAGTTTACCGTCTGTGTCGTTGGTGGGCTCCGATACAAACGACCTTTCGTTGGTCGCCAACGCAAGTTCGTCTCCGGGTGGTCCTCCTGTATAGGTAGCACGTGTCCATGAAGGTAGTAGCTCCCAAGCCGTTTCGGCTACAGGACTGCCGGGAGCGTGACATTCGACTTTTCCCTTAAGACGAAGCTGCAAGCGCGTCTGCGAACAATAACCGAGCACTGTCGCATGAGGATGTGCGCCAAGCTCGCGCCATTTGGCGCTGCGCGTATCCGTATGGAATTCAAGAACGCGTCCGACCGCATCAGTTCGCCGCAGCACAACCATGCGCGCCTGCGGAATGTTGTCGGCATCGACCGAACAGAGGTTCACATAACGAAAGCCGGATTCTGGAGACGCGGCCGCCGCTTCAAGCTGGGTCCAGGCAGCAAGTTCTACCTCCTCGGCAATATCCATTCTGCGTCTCTCCATATAATAAGAAGCGGCGCTGGCCTGACGGCCGGCACCACTTCTTGATTGTTCCAGATAGGAATCAATTAAACAGACCGGGTCACGCCACCGTCAACGCGAAGGTTCTGCCCGGTAATGTAACCTGCCCCATCAGACACCAGAAAAGCGATCGTCGCGGCGATTTCCTCTGCCGTGCCATAGCGGTTCATCGGCACGCTGTCGCGCCGCTCATCGGTAGACGGCAGGCTGTCGATCCAGCCGGGCAGCACATTGTTCATACGGATGTTCTTGGCGGCATAGTCATCTGCGAAGATCTTGGTGAAGCTAGCCAAACCCGCCCGGAATGTCGCCGAAGTCGGGAACATTGCCGAAGGCTCGGAGGCCCATGCCGTCGAAATGTTGACGATAGCTCCGCCGCCCTGCGCTTCCATGATCGGCGTTACCAGACGGATCGGGCGCACAGCGCTCAGGAAATAAACTTCCATACCCTTGTGCCAGTCTTCGTCGGTCAGTTCGAGGATCGGCGCACGCGGACCGTGACCGGCAGAATTGACCAGAGCATCCACCCTGCCCCACTTGTCCATTGCCAGATCGACAAGTCGCTTCACATCGTCATTAACCAGATTTGAGCCGGTGACGCCCACGCCGCCCAGTTCCTGCGCCAGCGCTTCGCCCTTGCCGGATGAAGACAAGATCGCCACGCGATATCCGTCCTGCGCCAGCTTGCGTGCAGCCGCGGCACCCATGCCGGAACCGCCAGCGGTGATGATTGCTACTTTTTCTCCAGACATCAAAGGCTCCTTTGTTTCGATATTGAGCATAGTATGCCAAATTTCGAGCAGACTTTCGCGCCAGAAAGAAACGCAGTATACTGTAGAAAATCTACAGGCTATTCCATGAACCCGTCACGCCGTAAACTGCCTCCATTAAATGCCCTGCGCGCCTTTGAAGCTTCGGGCCGCAGACTGAATTTCCGCGCCGCGGCGGACGAATTGCGCGTCACGCAAGGCGCGGTCGCGCAACAGGTCCGGGCATTGGAGGATCATCTCGGTCTTACGCTGTTCCATCGCCTACCACGTGGACTCGCCCTGACCACGCAAGGTGCGAACTATCTGGCGGATGTGACCCGTGCTTTCGACACGCTAGGAGAAGCGACCGGGCGGCTTCTCGACCGACCAGAGACTGTTACGATTAGCGTTACGCCAACTGTCGCGGCAAAACTACTCATTCCAAGGCTGGCAAGACTACATGCCGATCTTACAGGCGTGGAGCTACGCACCGTTGCAACGGAGACCATTTCCGATTTTGATCGAGACAATGTGGACATTGCGGTGCGCCTCACCCGTCCGCCTTTTCCATCTACGCTTGATGCAAAACTACTGTTTCGCCAAGAACTGGTGGCTGTCGCCAGTCCATATCTTATCGACGGACGTCCGTTACCGCTGACAAGCGAACAGCTTCGGGAAATGCCACTCCTACACGATGCACATAATCACTGGCCCGAACTTCTCGGCTCGAAAGGAAAACTGCCGGGTGCGATGTTCAACCAGACGGCGCTTGCATTGGATGCTGCTCTGGCCGGTCAGGGTGTCGCTTTGGCTTGCAAGGCCTTCGTGACCTCTGACATGGCGGCAGGGCGACTTGTGCAAGTGGCGGAACCGACAATCACGATAGAACCGGACTATTACCTTATCCGCAAACGGTCGACCTCACCGAGAAAGGCCGTCGATGCTGTTTGGAACTGGTGCTCTGTGCGGTTGCTTCTCCCCGAGATGAAGTAGACTGATGCGGCGCTGTCTGGCTAAGAGTTAGCCGATGTCCCGAAACCGCCTGTTTTCGAGAACCCAGAAGAAGACGATTGTTATAACGAGCACGATCAAAAGCAGGATAAACGCTGCTGCCGAACCCTCGTTGAGTGAAAGCCCGAGGAACGCCTGTCGATAGGCAAAGAAGCTCAAGACTTCCGTCGATGTGCCGGGGCCGCCCTTTGTGAGAACATAGGTCAGATCATACGTGCGGAACTCATTGATCAGCTGGATGATAATGGCGATGGCTGCAACGGGACGCAACATCGGCAAGGTCAGATACCAGAACTGTTCGATCTTGCCCGCGCCGTCCACTTCTGCTGCCTCGTAAGGGTCCCGCGGAAGCGAAGCCAGTCCAGCCGCAAGGATCAGAACAACAAAGGACGTCTGCTGCCAGATATCGATGGCCGCCATAGACCAGATCGCGAGGTCTGACGAGCCAAGCCAGTCGAGCCTTGGCAGGCCGATGGTCTCCATCATGTGGTTCACAATGCCCAGATTGGGCTGCAACAGCATACGCCAGATAAGGGCAACGCTGACCGGTGACATGGCCATAGGAATGGTCAGGATTGCGAAATAGATGGGCTTGGTTTTTACGACAGCATTCAGCATGAGCGCGATCCCGAGCCCGAGTATGAACTCGGCAACCACAGTGACGATCGAGTATTTGACCGTCAGCCACAGAGAACTCCAGAACTGCGCGTTGCTCATGATCCGCGCATAGTTTTCAAAACCAGTGAACGGCAACAGTGATGGCCGCATCAGCGTCATCGAGGAAATCGACATCAGGACGGCATAAAGAAGCGGCAGTCCCATGACGACTGCAAGTGTCAGTAGCCCTGGTAGGGAAAACGCCCAGCCGGTTTTCCAGGTTCGGTCGATTGCAGTTATGGACGTGGACATACGAACGTTTCCTAGAATGCCGGCGGGATGAAACTGAAGATCCTTTGCCGCCCTCCCCGTAAACAAAGAGGGCGGCAACGGTGTTACTTCTTGAGAAGGTCTTCCAGACCGGAAGCGGCTGCCTTTATGGCTGCGTCTGGCGTAATCTCGCCACCTGCCGCCTGCGATACTTGCGTACCGAGCACATCTTCATACTGTGCCGAATAGGCGAATATCGGGAACGATTTTCCAGAAGCGACAACATCCAGAGCCTGCTCATAGAACGGGTACTTCTTCAGGACTTCAGCGTCTTTGTAGACAGCTTCGCTGACAGGCGCATGGCCCTCAAGCGCGCGTGCGACGCCGATCTTCTTGCTTTGCACCCACTTGATGAACGTCCATGCTGCTTCCTGCGCTTCCGGCGATGCGTTCTTTGGAATACCCCAACCCCAACCACCGCTTTCGCCATGGCTGCCCGGCATCACGGAAAGACCGACCTTGCCGGCAACATTCGGGCACTTTTCGGCATTGTCCATCTGAGGCAGCATCCACCAATAGGTGACCATGCTGAAAGCTTCGCCGCTGCACATCAGGCGCATCGTATCGTCCAGTGTGGCGGACAGTGCACCTTGTTGCGCCGCATTCTTGATCGCGTCCACATATAGCGTCAGCGCCTTGACGGCTTCCGGGCTGTCAAGCGTAACCTTGCGGTCCTTGTCGAGATAGCCGCCACCTGCCGAGAACAGATAGTTGGAGAACTCCATGCTGTTCGGATCGCCACGCTGGCCCTGCATGGCCGCGCCAGCGACATTTGCCTTCGCCTTCATGAATTTGGCGACCTGCACATAGTCTTCTAGCGTTTCGGGCTTCTTCAGCTCGGCATTGAATTCGCTCTTGTAGGCTTCCTTGAGCTTTGGATCTTCCAGCAAGTCTTTTCGATAGAGCATGCCCATCGAGTAATTATACATCGGCAGGATCGGCATGGCTTCGTCGGTCCGACCAAGCAGATCCAGCGTCGAGGGGATAAACTCGGACAGATCAAGCTTGTCGCGTTCGGCGAGAGGCTTCAGATCGGTCAACCAACCGGCAGCCGGGAATTCGCCCGCCCACAGGAAGTCTACCTCAAGGAGATTGTAATAGCTTTCGGGCGAAACAAGCTGCGTGGCAAGCTTGTCATGCATATCGCCATAGCCCACCTTTTCAAATTCCACCTTGATGCCGGTTTCCTTCTCGAAATCCGGCAACAGTTTTTCAATGATGTGCGTTTCCGGCACATCTTCCATCAGTGCGCGCAGCGTGACGGTTTCCGCCTGTGCGTATCCCATTCCCGCCAGCAGAAGCAGGCTGACGCCCGCCATCAGTTTGTTCCCATATCTCAGCATTTTCGTGGTTCCCTTTGTTATGTTTACCCGCATGCAATTTATCTTCGCGTCATTTGACGCTGCCGAATGTGAGCCCCTGCACGATGAAGCGCTGGATGAAACGCGATGCGATCACGAGAGGCAAAATGGCCAGAATGACGCCAGCTGCCACTTTCGCTATCTGAACACCGTTCGAGGTCTGTAGAGAGGCGAGACCGACAGGCACGGTTGCTGTCGCCGGGCCGCTTAGAACCAGTGCGAACAGAAACTCGTTCCAGGCGAGGATGAAGCCCAGCACACCCGCTGCCGCAATACCCGGCAGAGAAACCGGAACGACGATGCGCCAGAACGCACCCCAGGCACTGGCACCATCTGTCTGCGCTGCCCATTCCAGATCGACAGGAATCCCCTCAAAGAAACCCATGAGAATCCAGATCAGGAATGGCAGATTGATAGCAGCATATGCAATCGTCAGACCGAGCACAGAATTGGTCATGCCGACCGAGCGAAACAGCATGAAGGCTGGCAAGACAATGGCCACTGGCGGAAGCATCTGGGTGGCAAGCACGGTGAAACGGGCCAGCGGACCGCCGGTCTTGAAGCGGGCAAAGGCATAGCCCGTCATGGCCGCAAAGGGCAAAGCGAGTAGCACAGAGCCCGTCGCCACGATCAGACTGTTGAGATAATAGACGCCAAAGCGCTTTTGCGTGAACAGATCCACATAGTTCTGGAAGGTGAACTGTGGCATCAGTTCGGTGGAATAGGCCATCTGCTCTGGAACAAAGCTTGTTCGAAGAGTCCACAGCAATGGTAACAGGATCGCAAGCGATACGACGAAAAGGCCCGTATGGATGACTATCTTGCGCATCGCCATCTCCTAGACCGTTACAAGGCCGGGTTCTAACGGCGGTCGTTTGATCACCTTTTCGGTCTCGGCATCAAAGAGATGCATCGGTCTGGTATCGATAAACAACCGTACCTGTTGCCCGACTTCAGCGGTGAAGTGGCGGCTCACGCGGGCATTGAGTTCCAGCGGCCTGTCATTTCCGATCTGCCCGATGACAACAGTTTCGACGCCCAGTTTTTCGACGGCAACTACATTCAAATCAAGCGGCTGCCAATCGGGATTGTTCTGGGCTTCGTAAATGTCTTCGGGTCTGATGCCCAGCAGAAGCGGTTTGCCGCTGCTCGCTGCATAATGTGGTTTATGTATCGCCGGAATGCGAATATCCACACCCTCGCCCTTTGCCTGCAACTCGCCATCGGCAGATGACGTGAGTTGCACGGGGATGAGATTCATCGGCGGTGTTGCCAGAAACTTTGCAACGAACGTATCGGCAGGATTGGCATAGACCTCCAGAGGAGCCCCCACCTGAACCATCACGCCGTCGCGCATGATGCAGATGCGATCACCCATGGTCATGGCCTCGACCTGATCATGCGTCACATGGATGATAGTCTTGCCAAGCCTGCGATGCAGCTTGACCAGTTCAAGCCGCATTTCAGCACGCAGCTGGGCATCAAGATTGGAGAGTGGTTCGTCGAGCAGAAATGCATTGGGCTCGCGGACAATCGCACGACCGAGCGCAACGCGCTGGCGCTGACCGCCGGACAGTGCGGCGGGTTTACGATCAATGTACTTGTTCAGCCCCAGCATATTGGCAGCATCGGAAACTTTGGCGGCAATCTCGGCAGCGGGCACGCCACGCATCTTGAGACCGAAGCCCATATTCTGCCGCACGCTCATATGGGGATAGAGTGCATAAGATTGAAACACAACCGCAACATTGCGATCTTTTGGCGGGAGCCGCGTCACGGATTTACCGCCAATACGCAAGTCGCCGGAGGTGATGCCCTCAAGCCCTGCTATCATGCGCAATGTCGTCGATTTCCCGCAACCAGATGGTCCGAGAAAAATTACAAACTCGCCGTCCTCGATCTTGAGATCGACATCACGCACCCCATAGGCGCCATTGGCGTATAGTTTGGAGACGTGTTCTAGTTCGATCGACGCCATTCAGGTCTACCCTTCTGCACGATCAGCGACACGGGCCATTTTTAGCCGGCCGCCGTTATTCCCCTGGAGGTGACTGCACTTTGTCAGCCATTCTTGTTCGTGGGCGCGTCACATTTGGCGTGAAGCGCCTCGTCTGCACTAGGTCGTATAGACGCCGCCGGTCACATTGATGCCTTGTCCGGTCATAAAGCGCGCGCCATCCGAGCAGAGGAATACAACCACTTCAGCGACATCTTCCGGCTCTTCAAGACGACCAAGTGGGGTCTGCGATACATAATCGGCAATGACCTGTTCGGGTGTAATGCCGCGCAGTTCTGCTTCCCATTCCACTTCGCGCGATTGCATGGAGGTTTTCACGAAACCGGGACAAACCGCATTCACGCGAATTCCATTCGGCGCGAGTTCCCGCGCCAGTGCTTGTGTCCAACCAAGAACTGCAAATTTGCTTGCTGAATAATGGGCCAGAAGCGGCGCCCCAATCTTGGCGGCGAGCGACGCCGTATTGACAATCACGCCCTTTGTGTCGCTGGCGAGAAAATAGCGGGCGGCAATCTGATTGGTCAGAAATACGCCGCGTGTGTTGACGTCGAAATTGAAGTCCCACTCTTTGTCAGTGAGGTCGACAGCGCGGTTCATCGTGGAAACACCGGCATTTGCCGCGACAATATCAAGACCACCCCATTGGGCGATCAGAGCTTCGAAACCCGCCTCGACGGACGCACGCTGGCTGACATCCATGGCCAGTCCGACAGCATCGCCGCCAAGCTCGCTTGCAGCGCGCTTTGCAGCATCACCGTTGATATCGGCAATAGCAATGCGAACGCCATGGCGCGCCAATGCACGCGCAATCGCATTGCCTATGCCAGAAGCAGCACCCGTCACAATGGCGCGCTTTCCGTTCAGTTCGCTGGCCAGTTTGCCCGGCATTGCAGCGTTGGTCATTTTGTTCACCCTCGGAACGAATGTTATCGATCACGAAAAAGCATATTCGCTGTTTGATTATGTTGGCAATACATAAAATTATGTTCGTTTATGTTTTTTTGCGATTGATTTTGTTCGATCCTTCTCCTAATGAATAAGTTGAATGTCTGGTCGAACCAGCGGAGGAAAGCATGACGGACAAGCAAAAGGACATCCAGCCAGCGGAAGCAAAACGGCTGCCTGCCCGCGTTCGCCATGCTCATCTCGTCGACGCCGCCCGTAAGCGCGGATTTCTCCAGGTTGTTGATATCGCTGCCGAACTTGGCGTTTCAGAAATGACCATTCGCCGCGATCTCGTTGAACTGGAACGCGATGGCCTGCTGGTGCGGACCCATGGTGGAGCCGTCATCGATGATGACGCGCCCGAGCCGTTCCTCGACCGCGAGGAGCCTGCTTTTTCGGCTCGCCTCCGTGAACACAATCCCGAAAAGATGAGCATCGTTGCCAAGGCGCTGGAGCTTGTTGAACGCCGTATGAGTGTCGCGCTCGATGTCGGATCGACCACTTATCTGCTAGCGGAAGCCCTGTGCGACACCGTCGGCGTCAAGTTTTTTACCTCCAGCCTGCGAACAGCGCAGCTTCTCGGTGGCGCACAGCGCGAAGTCTATGTCCCTGCGGGCCAGATCCGCGGTGAAGAGCTTTCTATCTGTGGCAAGTCAGCCTGCGATGAGTTTGAACGCCTATGGTTTGATATCGCCTTTATTGGCGTTTCGGGCATTACCGTAGACGGCCTCTTCGATTATTCGCCGGAAGACAGCGACCTGAAGCGGGTTTATCTGCGTCGCGCCAATCGCAAGGTGCTTCTCTGCCATAGCGCCAAGTTCAACCACATGTCGCTCATCCGGATCGCCAACCTCAACGAAATCGATACCCTGATCAGTGACGCGGCCCCGCCTCCCAATATCGCCAGCGCGCTTTCCAGAGCGAATGTCGAGATCATTATTGCCCCCCCGTTACAGGCATTTGACCGGAAATTTCCATGAGCTGCGTTCTAGGTCTTGATATCGGCACCACCTCTACGATCGGCATTCTCGTGCGGCTTCCGGACGAAGTGCTCGGCATCACATCGCGACCCGTTACCCTGACGTCGCGTCAGCCCGGCTGGGCTGAAGAAGACCCGGAACAATGGTGGAGCAATTGCTGCGCCATTATTGAGGAGCTGATTGAGATTGCCGGTGTTTCGGCGTCAGATATTGTCAGTGTCGGCGTCACTGGCATGCTGCCAGCCGTTGTTCTTCTTGATGGGAATGGCGCGGTACTCCGCCCCAGCATCCAGCAAAGCGATGGACGTGTTGCCGCCGAGGTCGCGGAACTACGCAATGAAATTGATGAAGCCGAGTTTATTACCAAAGCAGGCAATGGCATAAACCAGCAGCTTGTCGCCACCAAGCTACGCTGGATCGAACGGCATGAACCGGAGGTCTTTGCCAGAATTGCAACCGTGTTCGGCTCCTATGATTACATCAACTGGAAACTAACGGGCGAACGGCGCATCGAACAAAACTGGGCTCTTGAAGCTGGTTTTGTAGACATCGCAACCAACGAATTGTCCCCGGAACTGATCGCTCTCACCCATCTGCCTTTGTCGGCCGTTCCCGCGAAGGTTTCATCCCACGCGGTCATGGGAACAATAACGAAATCTGCGGCCCTTTCCACGGGCCTTGCCGAGGGAACGCCGGTCGTCGGCGGCGCTGCCGATATGATCGCTTCCGCACTTGCGGCAGGCGTTTCGCAAGAAGGTCAGGTACTGCTCAAATTTGGTGGTGCCCTCGACATTCTGGTTGCGACTGCAAAGGCCGCGCCCGATCCGCGCATGTTTCTCGACTACCATCTGGTGCCGGGGCTTTACATGCCGAATGGTTGCATGTCGACCGGCGGTTCCGGCCTCAACTGGTTTGCCGAAAACTTTGCAGGCGGCGAGAAACAGGCAGCAATTGATGCGGGTTTAAGCCTGCACCAGCATCTCGATACGCTTGCCGCGAAAATCGATGCAGGCGCTGACGGCGTAGCGATTGTACCGTATTTTCTTGGCGAAAAGACCCCTATCCACGACCCCTTCGCCCGGGGCACCATTACCGGCCTCAGCCTCAATCATAAGGTCGGCCATGTCTGGCGGGCGTTGCTTGAATCCTATGCCTATGCAGCACGTCACCATATCGAAGTGCTTCAGGACATGGGACACAGCCCCAACCAATATCTGGCGTCCGACGGCGGCGCGAACAGCCGCGTATGGATGCAGATCGTGGCAGATGTTTTGCAGGCTCCAATCCGGCAACTGAAGGGCCATCCCGGCTCGTCGCTGGGCGCAGCCTGGGCAGCGGCTGTAGGTGCCGAGGCAGTCAACGGCTGGTCGGGAATTGCTGCTTTCGTTGAAAACGGCGACCTCATTCTGCCAAGACCCGAAAATGCGGCGACTTACAATAGCGGCTACCAACGTTTCCGCGAGATCTACACCAACCTCAAGCCGCTTTACAGAGAGTAATCACGACGATGACGATCAAAGCCATCGCATGGGATATTGACGGTACGTTGGTCGATAGCGAGCCGCTTCACCATAAGGCACTTCTGGCCGGTACGGCGCATTTCGGCACCGATCTCAGCGATATTCCAGAAGAACGCTTTCGCGGAGTCCATATGGATGCCGTCTTTGAAGCGGTCAAACCGCGCCTGCCAGCCGATTTGAGCTTTACACCGTGGATCGAACGCATTCGCGATCACTACATCGCCCATGCAGGTGAACTGCGACCCATAGTTGGCGTGCTTGAAGCGATGGACGCTGCCATGGACTACGGTCTTTTGCAGGTATGCGTCTCGAATTCGGGCCGCAACATTGTTGACACCAACATCGCCGCGCTTGGAATTGCAGACAAACTTCGCTTTTCCATCAGCATTAACGATGTGCTGCATGGCAAGCCGGATCCAGAACCTTATCTGGCTGCAGCTGAGCGGCTGCGCCTAGACCCAACAGAGATGATTGCAATCGAAGACAGTTTGACGGGAGCAATCTCGGCCCGTGCCGCAGGCATGAAGGTCGTCGGCTACGGTTTGGCCGAACAGGCTGGAAATCCAATCGATCACTATCTGCATCACTATGCAGAGTTACCGGCAATCCTGCGTGCTCACATGTGAGTGTGCAGACCGCATGACGATCAACCGACCAGAGGTCGGAAGAAGAATACGAAGCTAACGCCGTCTCCGGATAGACCCGAAGACGGTCACAACAAAGGGGTTCACTATGAGCAAGTTTTTTGATCTTTTCCCGACGAAGAAGCCCATCATTGCGATGGTGCATCTTAACCCGATGCCTGGCACTCCGCTTTATGACGCGGAAGCAGGCATTGAAGGTATCGTTGAGGCAGCGCGTCGCGATCTCACGGCCTTGCAGGATGCTGATGTCGATGCTGTCATGTTCGGTAACGAAAACGACCGTCCATACGAGCTCGCTGTCGATGTCGCCTCCACGGCAACCATGGCCTATGTCATTGGCCGTCTGCGTGGTGAAATCGCAAAGCCTTTCGGCGTCAATGTTCTCTGGGACCCCAAAAGCTCGGTCGCTTTGGCCACAGCAACCGGCGCATCATTCATGCGCGAAATCCTGACCGGTACCTACGCCTCCGACATGGGGCCGTGGACGCCAAATGCGGGTGAAACGATGCGCTATCGCAATCGTCTTGGCCGTTCGGATCTTGTCATGCTGGACAACGTATCTGCTGAATTCGCTGATTCAATGGATCGCCGCCCCCTGCCCGACCGGGCGCGTTCGGCTGTCTTTTCGTCCATTCCGGATGCCGTTCTGGTGTCGGGCACGATCACCGGTGAAGCCGCCAATGTTTCGGACCTCGAAGCCGTCAAACGGGTGCTGCCAAACACGGCAGTGCTGGCCAATACGGGCGTACGTCATGCAACCGTCGCCGATATCCTCAAGATTGCCGATGGCTGCATTGTCGGCTCGTCGCTGAAGGTCGATGGCAATACCTGGAATGCGGTCGATCCGGAACGCGCCAAGGAATTCATGAACATCGTGAAGAAAGCCCGCAAGGACTAATGAAAAGACAATCGCGCGCGGTGACTGTTCACCGCGCGCGATAAATGCCGATCACGCTCCCAGAGGCTGCGCCAGACGAGCCCGGTGCAGGCTCAATCGCTCGATCAATATAGGCAAGCCCGTACCCACCACAATCAGACAGCCAATAACGACCTTCTGCCAATAGGATGGCACACCCGCCATCAATAGTGTCGTATTGATCATTGTGATGACAAATACGCCGAGTAGCGTTCCAAGCACTGTTCCATGACCGCCCGTTATCCGGGCTCCGCCGAGAACAACGGCAGCGATGACATTCAGTTCCATGCCGACCAGATCGAACGGATTTGCCATGCGCGACAGGGTCATATGGGTCATGCCAGCCAAACCGGCAATCGCGCCCGCCAGAACATAGATCAGTAGCTTGACGCGTCCCACACGGATGCCGATACGCGTAGCCGCCTCTTCCGAGCCGCCAATGGCGTAGATTTTACGCCCAAACAGCGTGAAATTCATGATGAAGGCCACGAATACAGCGACCCCCACCAGCACAAAGAATGACATGGGAAGCGACACCATCTGGCCCAGTGCGTTTTCCATCCGCACCAGAATGCTACGAGCGAAATTGATAACTTCACGCGGCACAGACGTGATGTACACCGTCCCGACGAAGGTCAGCAATGCACCCCGGAAAAGGCTCATTGTACCAAGTGTAACGATAAGCGTCGGAAGACCTAATCCGCCGACCAGTATCCCATTGATGAGGCCAAGACCGGCACCGATGAGAGCTGCCAGCCCGAAATAGGCGATAATCGGAACATGAATGTCGATACCCATGACGATTTTCACCGTCGCATACATCGCAAAGGCGCCGATTGCCGTGCAGGATACGTCGATGCCGCCGGATGCCAGCACCATCATGACACCCAGCGCAAATATTCCGGTCACCAGTGAGTTTCGTGCCAGGTCTATCAGCGTTGCCGGTGAGAAGAACGCAGGATTGAGAATGCTCAGCACAATCGCAAAAGCGACTGCTGTCAAAAAGACGACACCCTGTGGTGTCGAGAGCACCCGGATCAACGAATTGTTCATGGCCGGTCCTCCCGAATGACTTCCTGATAGAGTGTTTCTTCGTCGATATCACCGGCATCGAAACTGGCCACAATTCGTCCCTTCACCATCACCTTGATTGTATCGGACAGTGCTATGGCCTCGCCGATGTCGTCAGTCACCACCAGAACCGCCGTTCCCGAACGGCTCAGTGCGAGCAGTAATTCATGAATTTCCCGCTTGGAGCCGACATCGACGCCGACCGTCGGGCCATTGAGAATAAGCAGCTTCGGCTTTCGCTCCATCCAGCGCGCCAGAACGACACGCTGTTGATTGCCGCCAGAAAGTGTCACCACTGGTGGAAAGACACTTGGGGTTTTGATACGCAACCGCTTAACGGCTTCACGCGCGCGCTCCGTCAGGCTTGACGCGCTGACGATGCCGCCCCTGGTATCCGCATCAAGGCTTGAAACGATGATGTTTTCACGGATCGGCTGATTGAGAAAAAGCCCTTCTGTCAGACGATCTTCCGGCACATAGGCAATGCCGCGCTCCATCGCGTCGGCGGGAGCCTTGAGATGCAGTTGTCCGCTCGCATCTTCAATGCGACCTTCGTCCGGTGCAAGACATCCAAATAAAGCCAATGCCAGTTCCGTTCGCCCTGACCCCAGAAGGCCCACGACAGATATGATTTCGCCCGCGCGTAGATCGAGATTGAT
>Ga0153948_1000978_pt1 | contig 15230 bp, 16 predicted proteins | sample TSNJ032MetaG_FD_104696 | JGI IMG/M metagenome (GOLD analysis project Ga0153948, IMG submission 104696) | Attine ant fungus gardens microbial communities from New Jersey, USA - TSNJ032 MetaG | ecosystem: Host-associated > Fungi > Mycelium > Unclassified | place: USA: New Jersey, Wharton State...
CGGAGGTGCGCTCGGGATGGGCGCAGGAAGCCGTTCGCTCGCCGTTCGCGTCCGATCTCATCCCGAGTTCATCCAAGCGGTCTCGGCTCTGACGGGAGATCTGATCCCCGTGCCTGGCGGCGTTCTGATCCGCGGCACTGATGGCTCAATCGTCGGCGCAGTCGGAGTGAGTGGCCACATTCCTGATGACGACGAAGACTGCGCCGTGCACGCCATCGCCGCCGTCGGCTTCACGCCAGACCCCGGAACCGATCCGGGCAGCCCGAACACCCAGCCAATGGAGCACCAATGAAGCGCCGCCAGTCCCTGCTTGAACTCGTACGGGATGGAATCGTCCCTGTCGGGATGCAGTCATTCACCGGCAACCACAGCTTGATCGAGGTGATGGGAGCTGCAGGATTCGACTACGTCTGGCTAGACACGGAACACAGCTCCATCGACCCACGCGGGCTCGAGGACACGATGCGTGCGTGCGAACTGGCCGGTCTCCTCGCTCTGCTTCGCATCCCAGACCCGCACGATCACACCTCGGCCCGACGCGCACTCGAGGCGGGTGCACACGGCGTGATCATGCCGATGGTTCGCACCGCAGATGATGTCCGATCGATGACCACTGCGCTCACCTTTCCGCCGAACGGGACACGCGGGCTCTGTCCGGGGCTGCGGGTGCCTGGTTTCTCGCTGACGGAGTTCAACGACTACATGCGTGAGAGCGACGCGAACCTCCTCATCATCCCGATGATCGAAACGGTCGAAGCTCTTGAGAACGTGGATGAGATCTTCGCGCTTGAGCATGTTTCTGCGACGGTGTTCGCGATGGGAGAGCTGTCATTCGCGATGGGTGAAGGCCCATACTCGCCGACAAACGCCCGGATTCGTCGAGCTCAAGAGAAAGTACATGCGGCCGCGAAGAGACACGGCGTAGCCATCATCGGCGGCGACATGTTCAACACCACGGTCGACAACTACGTGCGCGCGCTTGACGATGACGTGTCGATCCTCTGCGTGGGAATCGACGTCATGTCGTTTCGAAAGATGTGCGAAGACATCGTGATCGCAGTTGACACGGCCGTCGCGTCTTCGCCGGCAAAGCACCGCCCGGCACAGGCGCCGAGCGGCTTCCCGCGCTAAACGCGGCAAACGAAAGGAACGAGTCACAATGGCGGACCTCAAACGATACGTTGTCGGACGCGATGCGAACGGCAAATCCGCGGTCTTGATGGACGGCGTCCCCAACCAGCAATCCGATCCGGGCATCATGTGGCGGGGGACTCTATGGAAGACCCGCGAAATCCCCGTCGACAACAACATTCGCGGAGACCGGTCACTCGATGGTGGCGCCGCGCGCACACCATTCCCGGGCGGGATGTTGGTGCGATCGCTGGAGCTTTGGCCTGATAAGGACGAGGCGACGATGCGCGCCCACTTTGAAAGGGTGAACGAACTGAGCGGCCACACGCAGGTGGCAACGGAGGCGGAGCAGAAGCGAAGCCCTTCAATGCACCGAACCGACACACTCGACTTCATCACGGTTCTCCGGGGCGAGGTGTACCTCATCCTGGACGAGGAGGAAATCCTGCTGAAGCCGACCGACTCAGTGATCATCCAGGGCACCAACCACGGATGGAGCAACCGAGGAACCGAACCCGTTCTGACCATCGGCTGCATGATCGACGCGCTCCCCCTCGCAGAGCCCACCTGATAACCGCGCGAAGCTGATCCACGCTCCAACTCGCCCAAGCCGACACCGGACGGCGCATGAAGAAGGAACTGAGCTGATGGTTGAATACATCTCGGAACACCAACTGGCCGCCGGCATCACTCAGGAGCCGTGGGGTTTGGCGCGAAACGAGCTGCAACAGGCCGCCGAAACGGGCCACGATGTCACTGTCTTCCGTGAACGGCTGGCGGCGCTGACACAGCGCGACGACGCAGAGCTCACCGAGCTCTATGCGGACATCGTGGGTGCCACGCCGCCGGCCTCATGGCCGCACTGTGAAGCTTCCGACCTGGAGACAATCGTCGGAACTCTCCCACCAGCGCCAAAGATCGCCGAGGTGAACAACCTCGACGACCGAATCCGTGGAGCCTGGCTGGGCAGAGTCATCGGAAATATGATGGGCAAGCCCGCGGAAATCGGCCCGACTCGAGCCACCATCCGAGCGTATTTGGAACAGGTGGGGGAGTACCCGTTGCGCGGCTACATTCCCGGAACAGGCGACACCGACTTGCTCGGACATCCGGCGGAGCATTTCAAATTCCCGGACGCCATGCGAGAGAACATCGACGGGCAGGTCCGTGACGATGATGTGGACTTCACGATTCTCGGGCTCCACCTGCTGGAAACGTACGGCACGGAGTACACCAGACGCGATGTCGCCCGGGAATGGTTGAGCCGGATCCCCGCCTACCAAGTCTTTACCGCTGAGCGGGCCACCTATCAGAATCTGATCCGCGAAATTCCCATCGATCGCGTCGGCGACCACCACAACCCGTATCGCGAATGGATCGGGGCTCTGATCCGTGCCGACATCTTCGGCTACGTCGCAGCCGGAGACCCGCGCAGAGCGGCGCTACTCGCCTACGAGGACGCATCCTTGAGCCATCGAGCGAATGGTATCTACGGGGCGATGTGGGCCGCCGCACTCGTTGCCAGCGCATTCACCGCTCGCACTGCTGAGGAGTCGATCACGCTGGCTCTGACGTCAGTTCCGGCGACCTCACGCCTCGCGATTGCAATCCAACACGTTCTTCACGATTGGCGTAGCGCGCTGACGTGGGACGAAGCGATGGATCGGATCGAGTCGCGAACGGCGGGGATGTACTGGGTCCACACGATCAACAACAGCGCCGCGTTGACCGCCGCCCTCTTGTGGGGCGAGGACGATTTCGCAACAACTGTCGGCCTCGCCGTTCAAGCAGGGATGGATACGGACTCCATCGGAGCTACAGCCGGGTCGTGGGCGGGAGCGCGCGCCGGCGCAGCCAACCTCCCCGCCCATCTTGTCGAACCACTACACGACCTCTCACGCAGCGCCGTATTCGGCTACGGCGACGCGAGCATCACCGGTTACGCCGCGCGGACGCTGGCGCTCATCAGCAGTCTGTAGACGTTAGAGCGGCAACCGCCACACACTCGATGCTGTGGGCCGCAGTGCGTTTCAAACCACGTTGGGTGTGCGGCGGGGAGCCTCCGGGATCTGCAGGCGCCGTGCTCAGTTCGAGCTGGCAGCCCCATCCACACCGACTGTACGGGCCGCAGCATCGATCGCTAGGGTGCGCACAGTCAACGCTCGAATAGCGTCGAACGCGGCGTGGCGATCGCGAGCGGCGATGCCGTCGATGACGGCCACTCTGAGCTCGCGGAGGGTCGCGACGTCCCGGGCCCACTCACCGTGCTGCGTGCTTCGCGCCTGCTGCGCTAGCGCCAGATGCGTGGAAACCACGTACGCTGCCACTGCCTCAAGCAGCTTGTCGTGCGACAACGCGAACAGTCCATTCAGAAACCGCTTCAGCGTTGCGATGAAGGTCTCGGGATCCATCGTCTCGTCGAAAGCCAGCGCCACCTCGCGGAGCTCACCGATCTCGTCGTCGTCTGCGACCTCAATGGCCCGCGCTGCTGCCTGGAGGTTCAGTGACTCTGAAAGCCGCAGGATGCTGGGCAGGTCGATCCCCTCCAGTTCGACAACTGAACCCATCGCAGCGGCCATCAGCGTTCCCGAATCGGCCACGACCCGCGTCCCGGAGCCGTGTTTGACCTCTACTAGCTTCATCGCGCTGAGTGCGCGGATTGCTTCACGCACAGTCGGTCCACTGACGTTGTAGTGCGCCGCCAATTCCCGTTCGGTAGGAAGCTTCGAACCGCGGGGAAGCGAACCGGAAAGAATGTTCGCTTGCAGGTCGCGGACCACCCGGTCCGCCACGTTCAACCGATCACTGTCTACCCAGGCATTTCCAAGGCCCATCTGGAACTCCAATCGGTTCAGCAGCTCATCCTGCTGAGCAAAAATAACACTAAACACCGATTGTAGCGGTGAGCAGTTGATTTGGTGTCTTTGTGACATGTACTCTCGCTGCAGGCTTCGAGTTGCGCGCCAAAGTGGGCGCACGACTGCGTTCGATTGCCGCAGAACCGACACCCGACGTGGTGTGACACAAAGGAGAGTCACAATGAAGAGGCGAATCATGTTCGGGGCGGCGCTGGTCGTCACCGCCACAACGTTTGCACTGTCTGGCTGCGCCGGTTCAAGCCCCGGCGTCGACAGTTCCGGGACTTCAGGTCCTTTCAACCTCACGGTCGGTGTCGGCAATCAGATGGCGGTTGTTCCGCTCGGGGATCGAACCTTCTCGTCGGACGCGGTGAAGATCACCCAGAAGACCTCGTCGCCTGGTGGGGTGACCGCGCTTCTGCTCAATGGCCAGGCCCAGTTGGCGACAACAGATCCCGCCAGCGCACTCATCGCTATCTCGAAAGGCGTGCCTCTCGAGATCGTCGCCACGTCGATCACCAGCGGGACGAACGCCGAGGACGATCTCACCGGGTTGCTTGTCAAAGGAGACGGCGGTCCCATCGACGTCAAGCAGCTGAGCGGGCAGACGATTGCCGTCCCCGTGCTCGGTGGCGGCGCTCAAATCGGTGCGGAAGCTGGCATTGATGCAAGGGGTGGCGACTCCAAGTCGGTGACGTTCGTCGAGCTCCCTCCGGCGAACCTTGTTCCGGGGGTGCTGAAAGGCACCGTAGCTGCGGCGGTCACTCAGGAGCCGGGCATCACCCTTGGCAAGCAACAGGGTCTCAAGTCACTGTTCGCGCCGGCTGTTGCCACCTCACCAAGCGCTCCGGTGAATGTGTACATCGCGACGCGCAGCTTCGTGTCGGAGCACAAGGACGTCGTCGATGCGTTCATCAAAGCGCTGAGCGCTTCGAGCAAGAAGGTCACCGAAACGCCCGACCAGACGCGGGCCGAGTTGGCGAAGCTGGTCAACCTCTCCGCTGACCAGGCGAAGTCGATGGTCCTCCCCATCTACACGCCGAACATCGTCGATGTGGACAAGATCAAGGAGATCGAAAAGGTCATGGTCAAATACGGCGCGCTGCCGAAGGAGATCGATCTTTCGACCGCTATCTACACCGGTCGATGAGTCGGAGTCGCGCCCGCTCCCGAGGGAGCGTTGTGGTCGCTCGAGTGGTGCTAGTAGTCTGCATTCTCGCCGCGCTGCAGGCTGCCGTAATTACGGGCATTCTCAGCCCACTGGCCGTCGCCACACCTACCTCGACGGTCTGGGCCCTTGTGCAGGTCGTGTTCGGAAGCACCATGTGGGCCAGTCTCGCTCTCACCTTGGTCAACTGGTTGGTCGGGGTCGTCCTTGCTGCCCTCGTAGCGATACCGCTCGGCCTAGTTCTTGGCAGCAACGACACGGTCTACGCAGCCTTTCGAGTTCCCATCGAATTCATGCGCACCGTGCCGGCCGTTGCGATCCTCCCGCTAGCGCTCCTCGTCCTGGGAGTGACCGCGAAGATGGCGATCCTTCTGGTCTTCATCGGCGCTCTCTGGCCAATCCTCCTGCAGAGCATGTACGGCTTCCATCAGATCGATCCGGTACTGCGTGACGTGGTGCGTTCTTACCGGCTTCGACGTGTCGATCGCTTCACGCGGATGGTGGTCCCGACCGCGGCCCCATTTATCGCGACTGGGCTGCGTATTGCGCTGACTGTTGGCCTTCTGCTGGCGGTCAGTGCGGAGCTGATAGCAGGCGTTCCCGGGCTCGGCAGCGAAGTCGCCACCGCGCAGCAGTCCTCGCAGATCCCGCAGATGTACGCATACATCACGATCATCGCCTGCCTTGGAACAGCAGCGAACATCGCCACCCAACGAGTTGAACGGGTGCTCCTAAGGTGGCATCCGTCCCGCAGAAGAGAGGTCACGGCATGAGGACATCACGCGGGACCCGACTTCTTCTGAGCGCATTGGTTCCGGTGGCGATCATCGTCCTGTGGTGGCTCGTCAGCAGTGGAAGCACCTCTCTCTACTTTCCCCCGCTTCCGGCGATCGTAAACTCCTTCGTCGGATTCTGGCTCGCACCTGCGGGGCTCGCCCAGCTGGGCTCGAGCATGGCGCATTTCGTTGTCGGTCTGGCTCTCGGAATCGTCGCGGGCTGCACGCTCGGGGTCTGTCTCGGGCTGTGGCGATGGGGAATGGAGGTCGCTAGCCCTGTACTTGAATTTGTGCGAGCCACCCCCGCAATCGCGCTGGTTCCAATCGTGCTGCTCGTCCTCGGCCTGGGGCCCTTCACGCAGATCGTGATGATCGCCGCGGCAACCGTGTGGCCGATCCTGCTCAACACGATCGACGGCGTTCGCTCCATCGACCCGATCATGAGGGACGCGATGAAGAGTTATCGGCTCAACTTCCGCGACAGGCTCTTCCGGGTGGTGTTGCCCGCAGCATCCCCTCAGATCATGGCCGGAATCAACATCGCGGTGACAGTCGCGCTCGTCATGATCGTTGCCAGCGAACTGCAGGGGGCCACCTCCGGTGTCGGCTACACGCTCATGGCGCAGCAACGCGCCTACGACATGCCAGGCATGTGGTCGACCATCATCCTGCTGGGAGTTCTCGGCTTCCTGCTGAATCTCATCTACATGACCGGTGAACGTGTGCTGTTGTCCTGGCACAGCCAGATGCGTTTGCCGACGAAGGGATAGCCATGCCAACATCCGCTCCGCATCTCGGACTAAATGCAGACGCGTCGATCCTGCGAGTCGACGGACTGCGAAAGTCTTACGCCCTACCGAAGGGTGAATCTCGGCTCGTCCTCGACGAAGTGAACCTCACTGTGGAGGCCGGCAGTTTCGTGTGCCTCGTCGGCCCCTCGGGAGCAGGTAAGACAACTCTGCTGCGCTGCCTAGCCGGGCTTGCCGAACCGACCGCTGGCTCCGTCACCCTCTCAGGTGCCCCGGTCACGGAACCGCCGGAGGAACTCGCCGTCGTGTTCCAGGACTACAGTCGATCCCTCATGCCGTGGCTGTCGGTGCGAAGCAATGTGGAGCTCCCGCTTCGGTCGCGCGGCGTCGGCAAGAAGGAACGCACCGCCCGAGCTGATGCGATGCTCGAAGCAGTTGGACTGGCGTCGTCCACCCACGCACAGTATCCGTGGCAGCTGTCCGGCGGAATGCAGCAACGCGTTGCCATCGCAAGGGCGCTGGCGTACGAGGCATCAGTAGTGCTGATGGACGAACCGTTCGCGTCCGTCGACGCGCAAACCCGCGCCGACCTCGAAGACCTGGTTCTGCGGATCCGGCGAGAGTTCGGGGTGACGTTGGTTCTCGTCACCCACGACATCGACGAGGCGGTCTACCTCGGCGATCAGGTGGTCGTCCTATCTGGGTCGCCGAGCAGGGTAAGCCGCACCATCGCTGTGCCATTCGGGCCAATCCGTGACCAGATCACCACGAAGTCGACGCCAGAGTTCGCCGCCATTCGCGCAGAGGTGCTCACGCTTATCTCGCGAAAAGCGTCAACTGTTCCGGCGTAGCAACCGCTCCCACCAAACCAGCGATCGTCCGCGACGCGCGTGTCCTAGCAGTGCCACGCGCTCGCTGGCGAGATGTCGGTACCGTCCCGTTTGAAAGGCCGTCATGACGTCCGTCTCGTCCCATATCGCCAACACCCTCGCTAGCCATGTTGAGCATGTGTTCGGTGTGATGGGTAACGGCAACGCCTACCTTCTTGATGCCATCGAACGCCGTCCGGAGATCCTCTACACCCCGATGCGGCATGAAGCCGGCGCGGTTGTGGCGGCTGACGCCTTCTATCGATCGTCCGGAAGAATTGCTGTTGCCACCGTCACCTACGGCGCGGGATTCACCAACGCCCTGACCGCATTGGCTGAGTCGGTGCAAGCACGCGTCCCCCTCATCCTCGTGGTCGGAGAAGCGCCGACGTCTGGCCCGCGGGATTGGGATGTCGACCAAGTCGGGCTGGCAACAGCGGTGGGCGCATCCACCTTCACAGTCGGGACCGCTGATGTGTGTGGCACCACGATGGCCGCTCTAGACCACGCCTTGGGGCGCCAGGAGCCGGTCGTTCTCGCGATTCCGTATGACCTTGCAGTGGCGGATGCCGGAGAGCTGTCGGCCATTCCAACGCCACAACTTCCGAAAGCATGCGACCAGCTCAATCACGCAGCCGTCAGCACGGTCGCCGCGAAGCTTGCCGCATCTGAGCGACCCTTCCTGCTCGCCGGCCGCGGGGCGTGGCGCTCCAATGCCGGAGCGCAGCTGGGACAGCTTGCTGACGCGACCGGCGCGGTGACGGGCTCCACCGCTTTAGGCCGAGGGATCTTTCCCAACACCCGGTTCGATCTGGGCGTTACCGGCGGGTTCGGCGCCGAAGGCGCGATGTCCACTGTCCGCGAGGCGGACGTGGCGGTGGTGTTCGGGGCGGCGCTCAACCAGTTCACAATGAGGTTCGGTGACCTATTCTCGCCCGGCACTCACGTGATTCAGGTTGACGTGCGCACGGGAGCGACCCATCCACGGGTGGACACATATATACAGGGGGATGCTGCAGCGGTTGCCGCAGCATTGACCCGGCAACTGGGGGAGTCCCAAGCACGCTCCACGTCATGGCGAGAGACGCTCCCGTTCGATTCTCTTCGCGCGCGCGGACGGGGCGAAGGGCTCGCCGCCGATGGTCGCCTGGATCCACGCTCGGCAGCGTCACGACTTGGCGAACTGCTTCCCTCGGACCGCGTGGTCGTGTCCGATGGCGGCCACTTCATCGGTTGGGCAAACATGTACTGGCCGGTCGCCTCGCCAGATCGCATGCTGATGGTGGGAACGGCCTACCAGTCCATCGGCCTCGGCCTGCCCAGCATGGTCGGCGCCGCACGGGCGCACCCTTCATCCACTATCGTTCTGAGCAGCGGTGACGGTGGCGGCCTGATGGCGCTGGCAGATCTCGAATCTGCCATCCGGGTGACCGGCGGCCGGGGGATCGCGGTTGTGTGGAACGACGCGGCGTACACCGCGGAGGTGTCGCTCTACGGTGCCAAAGGGCTTGCCGAAGCCCCGATGCTCATCCCGGAGGTCGATTTCGCGGCTCTGGGTCGCGCTTTCGGAGCGGAGTCGATCGTCGTTCGCACGGTCGACGACCTTGACGCACTGCAGGGCTGGAGTAACCGATCGCCCCAGGAGCGGCCATTCCTTCTCCTGGACCTTCGCATCTCCAAATCCATCGTCGCGCCGTACCAAGAGGAGATCATCCGAATCAACAGCTGAAATGCGTCAACGACGCGACCGATCACAACCTTCGCCAGGGCGACCTCGCGCCCGAAGCCCTGCGTTAGACAGGCAAAGTGTCGCTTTGCACGCCGCGGCCGCGATGGACAGAGTCGACCGCCGTGTTGGGTGAGGGTCGCTCCTTTCCAAATCGGCGCGCGGGCTGACACCGCCGCTGGATGCGTCAAGGTCTCGCGGTATCAACCTGCCGCAGATCACACGAGTCTCCGTCGCGAGACCAGCTTTGCGACGTGAGTACGCCCGCTCATGGCGCAGGGCAGGACGCACGAGCGCCGACGTAGTCCAAAGCCTGGTTGGAGTCCACACGGAGGGTGCCTCCACCCCGCTCCCTAGTACCGGCACGAGGCAGCAAGATACTTGTTCGTCCTACAGTGCCGACCAGCCAAAATGCGCCCTTCTGGCGCGCCGATGGGTTGCTTACGCAAACAGGTCGGAGGCCGTAGAGCGTGGTCGAGCTCGCGTCGGTCGCGTACGACACTGAGCTCCCGGCGGAGAACGAACCAGCGACAATGACACAGAAAGCCAATGCCGCAACCGATGCTCCGTAGAAGGCGATCGCCGCGCCGGCGCCAACTCGCGAACGCCGTCGAAAGAGTTTGATCATCCACCGGACGCAGACGACCCCGGCGCCCGCAATAGCCGCCGGAATCAGACCGCTCAGCAGAACGGTACCGATGTTTACGGAGCCGATCATTTCCGGCAAATCGGCGCCGAGCATGAACGCAGCTGCGGGGAGGTTGAGAAGCACCACCACGGCAGACAAGCTGATGATCAGCCCCCGAACTGTCCGCTTGCGTGAGTACCGATCGGCGAGGACGAAAGGTCTGGCGAGGATAACCACGATGGCGACGAGAACACCAGTTCCAGCTACCGCGACCACCATCCAGAGCGGATCCGCCCACTCTCCGACCACCGAACCGGCGAACACGATCGGGGCGACAGCAAGAACGGCCGCCAAGATGGGGTCCGCCGCCGTCACCGATCGCCCGTTAGCCTTCTGCCCCCGGTCAAGGACGAGAAGCGTGATGACGCATGCAGCCATCAGCGCCCCCACGCTCACCAACGGCCACCAGTTTTCGATCACCCCGTATCGAAAACCCACCACGTCCGCGGGGATGTACGACCCGCCAACTAGACCTCCAACGAAAAGCAGACTGAGGAGAAGTCCGGCCAGAAGTTGTGGCGTCACCGGCCAGTGATTGGTGTGATCAGCGGCCGCCGCAGCATTGGCGGGTAGAAGCTTCCAGACGCTATCCGACACCCCATTTTCCCCCAGCACGGCTCCCACCTCCGCGGTGACCGCCTGCTCGGTGCCGGTGATGTACCGGTTGTTCAACGCGGTTCGGATGGCAACGCGGTCAGCGTTGGTCGCTGACTTTGTCGCGCTCACCGACCACTGGTAGAAGACAGGTCTGTCAAGGTCGAGGCACGTGACCGAAAGCAGTTCCATTTGGTGCGGAGCGAGCGCGAACCGCAACTGGGTCGCGGCGAATCGAGCGATGTCCGCAGGCCGGCCAGTCGTGACCCGTGACCTGGCACGGTACCGGGTTCTTCCCTCGGGTGTCTCACCTACCGTTTCAACGTCCCAGCCAGCGCGCTGAACGTCGTCGAGAACCGTCTGGCTCGCGATCTCACTGCTCACGGTCCAGGTGGCTTCCACCGCCTGCGCCTGCAATCGTTCGGAGGCGGAACGGAACTGCCATTGTTCAATGCTCGCGAGAAAGCGCGAGAGCCCACGCGCCACGCGTGCAGCCGTCGCCCGAACGCGGCCGAACTTCGATGCTTTCCGCGATGTGGGCGATATAGCGGCAGGCAGGTGTTCCTCAGGCGCGGTTGGTGTCGGCGTCACGCAATCGGTCTCCTCGAATCAACGCATCGGTCTTCGAATCACTATCGGTCCGATCAGACGATCTCGTCAGGGAGTCCAGCGCCCGCAACGGCCGAGATATCAGCCGGAGCGGGTGTCATCGTGCGGGCGAACTTCGTTGCGCGCGCCGAGTCGGAGGCCGAGGGCGAGCGAATCGATTCGGTGAGCGCCGATGGCACGGTGATGGTTGTCGAGGTTTACTAGCAGTCGACGGTTCGCCGGGGCCTTTCCGCCTTCTGGAGCCAACTGGCTCATGGCTGGCGTTGCTGCGGGCCGTCGGCAGTTACGACTCCTTTGATGAGGATGAAGCAGCCGTACGGCCGCGACTCACCGGTCGCAACGACAGCTGACACTGCTTTTGCACGGTCGTAGAACGCAGTCCGTTCAACGACTTCCACCCCGACAGGTCGCTGTTCGACGGACTCGATGAGTGAAACGGCTTGGACGGCAACTTCCGGCACGCTCTCTTCATCATCGACCACTGCCATCCGGGCGATCGGGGTGCTCACGAAATGGTCCACCGGGAACAGAGTCAGGATCGCTTGAAGGGCCTCCACGACGTCCACGCCGTCGAGGCGGATGACGGGGACCCCTGCGGAGTAAGCGGGGTAGTTGTTATCGACGACGGCGATCGTGTCTCCGTGACCCATTCGGGCGAGCGCTACGAGGAGCTCCGGACCGATGAGCGGGTCGATGGTCTTCAGCACGGCGGCTCCGTTCGAAGTGTTTAGGGAATTTATATGACTCGTCGAGCACGCGCAGTATAGGAGCTGCGTTTCCGTAGGCCCGGTCGCGGCGCTCGAGACTTTCCAGGTGGTGACGTTCACCGATTTTGTAGCTCGCGTACGTGGGCTTCGATAGCGTCGACGGTTGTCCGATGCGGGGCGAGCTTTGTGAACACGCGGACGACCTCTGACTCGTCCGCGGCCCGCAAGCGCCCTCCCGCAAGAGCCAGAACCTCCTGGTGCGTTACGCGGCTGTCGGCCGCTTGCAGCGTGTCAGCTAACGCGGAGATCATCTCCCGGTTCGCTGCGTAGAACCCGGCCGCCCACGCGAACCCATAGGCGAGGAGCCCAGTGCTGGCAGCGCCAGCCTGATCGCTGCGCATCGCGTCCGAGTCGTCGTCAGGGTGGGTCAACTCGAGAAGCTCAGCCCATCCGGCGACGGTGTAGGCCAGGGCGTTGTCATCACCGTGATGCTCTGCCAGGAAGGCGAAGTCCGCGGCGGGGCCGGCCATCTTGATGCAAGCGATCTGGTCCGGTCGCCCTGCCCACGGTCGGACGTTGACAGCCCCGCAGCCGACATCATCGAGTTCCACGTCGATGAACTCTCTCCCGTGGGCGATGTACGCGAGGGCGTGTGCGATCTCGTGCTGGGCGCCAACCCGGAGGTTGGCTTCGTGGATGTCGGACATGGGTCTCCCTGTCGGTTCGAAACGAGCGCGGCTTGTTCGCGTTGTTTCCGGCGTCTCATGGTCATCTATGGGAGCTGGATGGCACCGGCTGGGGCGACAGCCCGCGGCGGCTCCCCAACCGTCCGGTCTCTGTGCGGAGTACGCCGTGTCCGTCGCCGTCGCAGCGCGTGACCGTGGGGGTGTCATCGAGATCCTTGTCGTCCGTGGGAGCGGGTTACTTCGTCCGAGCACCTTGTGTGCGGCGCCACAACAGGTTTCGCGTTTCGGAGACGACGGACCGCCAGGATTCCTGATCGACCGTTCACGGCAGCGGAGTGTCAGGGAACGGGCCGGCCGTCGAGGCGTCATTTGGGAGGTAATCGGGGGCACACGATATCAAATGCGGCGACGAGAGCGTTGACCGACGTCAGTGCTGTCGATTGCGGGCGGGATCGGAGTGCGATCGCCTGCGCGACTGGGCTGTTGGCGTGGCCAGGTTCAGGATCCCGCGGCGGGCGGCCACAGGCTGGGCTCGACGATACCTCTGGTCGCCTTGTCGCGGTCGGGGTGAGCGCTTGGACTTCGCCCAGTCTCATGCTCAAGCACGGTGTCGGATGGTGGTGTCGGACAGCTTGCGGCAGGCGGTAGCTGGGCGGCGGGGATAGCTCGTCGAGTTGTACTGACCCTTTTCGCCTAGCACGCCCCTATAGAAGAACTCCCCTATGTATATTTCCGGCCCAGAAGCCCTTTATATATATAGATCTTTTTCTTAAGAGGTCATTAAAGAGAAAGAGTAAGTACAGTAGGATTTTCTATTCATAAAAGTGCTGGTCAGGAGAAATTTCCCGTTGTCTGACTTTTCCTCGGACACCATCCTCCTCGAGGTCGGTTTCTCCGACAAGGATGGCCTCCCGGTCTACTGCACCGCCGGTTCGGGGTGGTTTTGCAAAAGTATGTTACCTAGCTATGACAGTTTCGGGATCATCGCCGGAGCGCATGAGCGGGATTTTGTGCCAAAGTGTGGTATCTAGGTAACACAAAATTGGAGCCGAAATTGCCGCCGACCCCGGTCTGAACCATCGAGGACGCGCTCATCGCCCTGGTGCTGGCAGGACGATTCACCGGTCAGATCCCATCAATTCGCACGCTCGGATTGAACTCGAAAACCCTCAACAGCGCGCTAGCCGGCGTACTCGACGCCGGATACATCAGCCAGCGAGAAAACGGCAGATATGAAGCGGCGACTCCGAAGCGAATGCGCGACCCTGAGCTGCACCGGCTGGCCGCCGAACTAGCCGCGGCCGCGAAGAGATCAGGGGCGGACCTGAACGACCTCGGCCCTCTTCTGGCGGCCCAGATGCTCGTCTCCGAAGCCCCCGCCGACGACACGGCCCTCCGCCATCTGTCCGGCGAACTCCGCGATCTCACCAGCCGGTCGCGTCGTGCACGCAACCACGCCTCGGGTGATCAGCCGGGCACCCACCCCCGCCGAAACCGTGCCGTCGAAGACGAGCTGCGAAGCGACCACGGCTGACCGATTAGTCCGGCGCTACTCGCAGGCGATGCCGTCACCGTCACTGTCGAGTTTCCGCGCATTCTGACTCTCCGATTTGGCGGGACGAACGAGCTCCTCGCCTGCGAGTCGGCGACCTGGTCCGATTGTCCGAATTCGATTCGGCGCGCGATACCGAGGGCGTTCGGCCCGGGATGGTCGAGGTGAGGAGGTCGCCCGCGCCTCGCTGCCCACCTGGGTGCTCAACGCGCGATGCAAGCCCGGCGATGCGGCTGCTTGACGACCTGCGCTCAGGTCGGTTAGTGTGGCCATACGCAAACCGGTTTGCAAACTGTTTTGCGGCTTCCAGTCAGCACAAATGGCGAATCAATGGAGATCATCAATGACCTCGGACGAAACCGGTTTGGGAACTGCCGCGCGGCGTCACGGCGCGGGTGCGACGATCCAGGCGGTCGCAGACGCGGCAGGTGTCAGCAAAACGACGGTCTCGCACGTGCTGTCCGGAAAGCGTCCAGTGTCTGCATCGACCCGCAGGCGCGTTGAGAAGGTCATGGATGAACTGGGCTTCACCCCGAACTTCTTCGCCCAGGCGTTGAACCACAATCGGAGCAACAGCATCGCCCTCATCGCGCAGGACATCACCAATCCCTTTTACCCGGCGCTTGCTCGCGGTCTGCAGTCCGCGGTTTCCGGGCAGGACCAGGTAGTGATGCTGTTTGACGCGGGAGCTGTAAAGGACAGCCTCACTCACGCATTCATCACCGATGCAATCCAACGACGCGCGGACGGAGTGGTGATCGCCGTCAGCGATGTGGATGACGACATCGCGCGACTCCTCGATGCCAATATTCCGGTTGTAGCAGTTGGCGCGGGCGCATCCTCGCTTCCGGTGGACTGGGTGACCGCGGATGATGAGCGAATCGCGGGCGACGCTGTGATGCACCTCCACCTTTTGGGCCACAGCAAGATAGGCACCATCACTGGGCCGTTGTCCCACACGCCGGGTCAGCCGCGGCAGATGGGATACCTGCGCGCTATGCAGGATCTCGAGTTGCCGATCGAGCCAGGATTCATTGAAAACGGCCGCTGGACACGCGAAAGCGGGTTCGAGGCGATGAACCGGCTGTTAGGAAACGCTACGCGGCCGAGCGCGGTC
>Ga0153948_1000980_pt1 | contig 15214 bp, 16 predicted proteins | sample TSNJ032MetaG_FD_104696 | JGI IMG/M metagenome (GOLD analysis project Ga0153948, IMG submission 104696) | Attine ant fungus gardens microbial communities from New Jersey, USA - TSNJ032 MetaG | ecosystem: Host-associated > Fungi > Mycelium > Unclassified | place: USA: New Jersey, Wharton State...
ACAGGACTAGATGCAACGACCGCTATCATGCCAGACACTTTTGGACAAAGATGTCATCAGTGGTTCATATGGTATATAAAATTTACTGGTATTTCGAAAGAAGATCAACAATTACGGCAAAATTAGTAACGAATCCACTGCGCCAATTTGAGACAAATGATCTGATTTTGAATCTCGCTGTTGGAATCCAGTAATCAAATTCTCAACTATTTGGCATTCTGAAGGCTTTACTGACGACATTCTGTCTAACCAAAAGATCAAACTGCCGCTTCCATGTCCGAAACTCAATTAATGACCAAACACTTTGACAGGCTTATAAGGCTCCTCAAGCTGTTTAATCTCTTCAGCGGTCAATTGGACATCAATCGCTCCTGTGAGAAATGTTGTAAGAAACATCAACATCAGACTGAATTAGATTTTCTACATACCAACCAGGTCATACAAGTTGTCCAATGATGTGGTGCCAATTATGGGTGCTGTTACACCTGAAATGTTATGTTTGATCAAGATACCCATGACACCTGAGAACATATAGAATACTCACCGGGCTTGCTCATAATCCAAGCGAGTGACAACTGAGCCATGCTGACTCCTTTCGCCTTTGCAATTTCTTCAACACGCTTGATAATTTCCTGGTTAGGAGCCTCGGTATTATACCGCTTCACCGCAAAGTCAGTTCCTGTACGTTTCGTAACCTCAGTCAAAGGCCTGCAAAGGAGTCCACGAGCAACGGGGGACCAGGGGATAGAGCCAACTTTGAACCACTATGGGACGATGATAAGGGCTGGCGTGAACGGGGCACATGCGGAAACATACATCGAGGGTTGGGAACATCTCGCGTTCTTCTTCACGGTAGATGAGGTTGTAGTGATTTTGCATTGATATGAAAGGTGTGAGTTTGTTGTTGATGGCGTAGTCTGCGTTCATGAGAAATGAGATTTAGGTGCAACAGATTGCCGGTACGTACTCTGCATTGCAGAAACTGCAATATAACACTGAGCACAATCAATATAAACAACTTCAGCAGAAATGCGTACATTGCCAGGCATAGCATGAAGACATGCCAATGTATCGAACCCACCCAGCTTGCACAACATCGTGGAGGGCATGCATCTGACAATATCTGAGTAAATACGAGAGATGTTATGTATGTATCCACCTACTGTCTCTTCAATAGGAGTGTCGGGATCGAATCGATGACCTACATACATGCATGTGAATCTGGTACCAACACAACAGTATCAAACTTACATTGAAAGACGTCGATGTAATCCAACTGCAATCTTTCAAGACTTTTCTGGACAGAATCAAAGATGTGCTTCCTACTCAAGCCATGTTGATTGACATATCCCTGTCGATCTGGGTCTGATACGGTGCCCCAACTATGAGTAAGATCACGATCAACGACCCCGAAAGCTTTGGTCATAACGACGATTTCATCTCTGGGAAGCTTTAGCTCTTTGATTACTTTGCCAAGGATGACCTCCGAAAGACCATTGGAGTATATCTATCAAATATGTAAGAAGAACGGGGATATTCAAAAGCTGAACTTACGTTGGCAGTATCAAATGTGTTGATACCAGCATCATATCTGTAGATGACAATGATGATCAGGTATTGAAAAGCATTGACGGATAGCGACGCACGCAGCTTTGATATGCTTGACAGCCTCTGCTTCGTCCAAGACCCAACCCGCCCAATCTGAGGTGCCGTACGACATACAACCGAGAATGATTTTCGAAACCTTCAAGCCCGAGTTGCCCAAACGGACTGGATGGAGCCATCTTTGATTTAGAGATGATAACAGTCTCTGAGAGGGCCTCACCGTAGGACATTTTCTTAGTAGAGTCTGTCATCATGAAAGTCTGGAGCAGGTCTGGTGGTATAGTGAGTCAGCGAATCCCATTTATAACCGACAGGATTTGTTCCGGCAATGAATGCGAAGAATTAGTCATCGTTTCGGCTTTGAGAATTCAATTTTGTCATCATTACTGTTTCGGCCACTTTTGAAGATGTCGATGCACATGGTTGTGTATCATATTCTAATGACACATATAGATAGACATAAGGCTCCCACTAGGCGCACAGGTCTGTGCCGCTTAGTCATCCATCAATCATGGGATAAGTGCAAATTCAAATTCCAGTTTAATTCACCAACGAAATACCAATATGTCTGAATAATGTGAAGGGCATGCCCTCCAAGTCATCTTATGGCCAATTGCATAAAATTTCCTACACATAGGGGCTTGTCTAGTATATTGGGAGGCTGGCGGCTTCGATTGTATGTATAGTAAACAGTTAAGAAGCTATTTTCCTCATATTGAGTTGTAAATGCATAGCCTCTTGATTTAGCCCATTTATTGACACGTATAGGGTCTCTTGCGACTCAAAATAACCCTCAGGAGGGAGGCAGTCAGCTGGGAAGGCTGTGGCCATAGTTGTGTTATTTGAGTCAAATTTATTTCTGAATCCAATGTGTTTTGCATTGAATTTAGCCTAATAACCAGACTTATCCCATGACTGATGGATGACTAAGCGGCACAGACCTGTGCGCCTAGTGGGAGCCTAGACATAATCTTTGATTACATCAAGGGATTAATAGCATCAATGATTACATCGTGGGACTGATACTACAATTACGGAGGGTCCATTTTGCAGCCCATTCGCGCTTGCCAAGTCCACCTAAGACATGTCACAGGAACAGTCGAAAGAGACAACGGAGAATGAAGTTATCGTGTCTCCATCTTCGGATAAGGGTATGAGATTCTGGCTGGCCATGTCCTGTATCATGTTGTCAACCTTTTTAGCAGCCCTTGACTCAGTGAGTATAATTATCTGGTGAAAATTTCCCATCTTCCTCAACAACATATAGACATCCGTCGGGACGGCTCTCCCCACAATTGTAGCTGACTTTGGTGGCTCTGAGTTTGCTTGGATAGGATCCGGATACACACTCGCGTCAGTTGCCACAATCCCCATGTCGGCACACTTGGCCAATATTTTTGGTCGACGATCTATCTTGTTGGCTTGTATCCTTCTTTTTGCTCTTGGAAGTGCTTTATGTGGGGGTGCCCAGTCAATGAACATGCTCATTGGTGGCCGCGGTAGGTTTTGCGCCCTTGAAATGGTAGTTGACAGTCATCTCATCCGGGATTTATCAGTTGTTCAAGGCAGCGGGGTAGGTGGAATCCTCGCACTAACAGAAATAATACTTTCTGATCTCGTTCCACTCAATGAAAGAGGGATGTATCAAGGTTTGATTGGTATGGTATGGTCCGTTGCATGTACTTTGGGCCCGCCTGTTGTGAGCATTCTACGTTCAATCCTTGTCAATCTCTCTTGATGATTCTTCACAGGGAGGGGCATTTTCCTCGAAGAAAGACTGGACATGGCGAGGGTTGTTTTGTAAGATGCTTGTAAGCTATTCTCTGCCCTGTCTAAACTTAAGTTGCAGATTTGAATCTCCCTCTCACTGGTATTGCATTTGTTGCCTGTCTTTTCTGCTTGAGTCTCAGGGTTCCTGAAAGTAATCTATCCCAGAAGCTGGCAAGGATTGACTGGATGTTTGTGGCAAAATTCATGCCTCATGGCCCAAAGCTTACAAGGCATTTAGCGGGAATATAATCATAGTTGCCTCGGCAACTTCTGTGCTCTTGGGGTTGACATGGGGAGGCGTTCGATCTCCCTGGTCCTCGGTCAGTGTACTCCTTCCCCTGATTCTAGGCCTCGTGGGCGTAGCAGCTTTCGTTGTCTATGAAACGTTCATGCCAGTTGAGCCCACTATGCCAATCAGACTTCTCAAAAATCGAACAAGCATCAGTGGGCAAGTAAAGAACATTTATCCATTATTCAATCAATAATCTCAAAGCAGATATATTGCTACGGCCATCCACGGGATTTTAGTAGCCGCAGCCTTTTGTGAGTGGCCTCAATCCTGATCACATTTTCTGTTTTTGACTTGCCTTTCCTAGTCTATATCCCAGTCTATTTCCAAGCCTGTAAAGGCCACTCGCCCATCCGCAGCGGCGTTGACCTTCTTCCATATAGCTTTTCTGTTGCACCAGCCGCGATATTCATTGGAGCAACAACATCCAAATTCAATTGCTACCGCATACAGAATGTCATCTCATGGGGTTTCGTCCTCATCGGATTGGGGTTACAGACCACCCTTGGTGTGAACAGTGCAGTGAGAAATTGGGTTGGCTTCGAGTTTATCACAGGAATTGGATTTGGGATGCTGGTTGGTCCATACTTGGAGTAAATCTGAAGATCTTATCTAAGGCTGACTTCCAGTACGTGGTGACAACCTTCCCGATCCTGTCCCCCCTTCCGGTGAGCGATAACGGAAGTGCACTGGGGCTATTCATCTTTATTCGATCGTTCTTCTCGGTAAAGTGTCCATTCCTGTAGTCTATCTCATGAGATATTGATTTCTTGTAAACAGGCGCTAGGAATAACCATAGGCTCAACAGTTCTTGAGAATCAACTTAAGGCGAAGCTTCCGGAGGCGTTCGTGCAGTCGCTACCCAGGGGACTGGAACTATCCTACAGTGCTATTCCTAGCATTGCAGCACTTGCAGAACCTCTGAGGGATCAAGTGCGAGATGCATTTTCGGGCTCCTTGAAGGTGTTGTGGCAGACCCTGCTGGGAATATCTGCCTTGGGGTTGTTGAGTACGTTGATGATGAAAGAGGTACCTATGCAAACAGTAGCGGATGAACGGTATGGGTTGAATGAACAGCTCAAGGAAAAGTCTACAGAAGAGTCTAATATCGCGTAGTATGATGCGAATGTGTTGAGATATCAGGCAATACATGACTCATGTATTTGCAATAGTGTAGATTACATTTCATTTCCCAATAATTTATTACTTCAATATGATATATCTATGACTACTGTAATAGTGTAGACAAGAGTCTAGTTAACTATACGTTCATTTTATTCAAAAAGGGCTTAAAGTCATGTGGGCGCAGAGAGTGCCTGACTGTGATCCCACACGGTTGATACCGGCTTCCATCAAACATCACAGCCAATTACTTAAGAAGATATTCCCCCACCGCCCTGTTTACAGCAATGCCGAATAGCGGCTCCTTCTTCATCACCATCATCTTTACTCATCCCCCTCGCTTACTCAACACGACGAACAGTAACGGTGATGTATTTCTTTCTTCATAGAGACGTCAACAGCACATTTGCAGAGTCAGTGTTTTGGATTACCAGGTCCAGGGAGTAACTGACAGAGCACCATTTAGTCAGCAAACACCTTTCGAAAAAAGGACAATTGATGTCAATGAGACAGTCAGCACAATTGTAGCCTTAGTTTATCTGGTGGTGTGGCTGGTAGGGATGATAGTCGTGTGCGCATTTTGTTGCCGTAGCCGTCCACGAGATCGTAAGCTGAATTTGAGCTTACCTTGGAGAAGGGAAAGGGGAAAAGGTAAACAGCCGGAGGGATCCGATATGGGGTTGACGGTATGGTCGGCTTTTTTTGTGAATATTATTCGAGCCCACATCTGCCACAGGTAGTGTCGAGGATTGGCCACATGGAGCCATCTGATGCTGTACTACAGGAAGGTCTTCACAAGCAATACCCTTTTTCATATTCTTGGACTGCAAAAAACGCGGTCGAGCTTGAAGGCAGAGATGAGCTAGGGATAGATGATCGCGTGTCAGGAGCACCAGGTGATCCTATGCTGTTGTGTCAAGACCCAACCTATCCTCGTGGGGAAGCTATGCGAGGAGACCAAGAGGCTGTTCTAGGTTCCAATGCAGGGTTTTCTCGCGTCACTGCTCCTGCAGCGTCAAGCTCGAAACAATATAATGCTTTGTTGTCCGCACCTCGTGTTCACTTTTTCCGCACGCAGGACTCGCTCCAGAATGTTTGACGGAATCTATACTCCGGGTTGCGTTTGCAGCTACTGGCAACGCCCGAGTCTAGATTATCCACCCCACTTCGACGACAGGGACACATCAGATCATATCATCTTCTTCACTCTCGACAGCTCCTTCATTCCTTCCAACGACCCAATAGTCCTCGGTCCAGCCGAAATCGTGATCCTCGCTGGTTTCAATTTTGCGGTTTTCCAACAAGCTGTTTGTTTGGATACAAGGGCACCAATGCTGATAGCACCAGACAACACATGATCGGCTCATGTGCTAGCACACGCCACTTTAGTCGGCAATTGCCAAAATCTTGTAATATATATATGAATGATGATTAGATGCAGAGGCTGCTCAGCTAGTGACTATTCGGTGGCTTGCTATTCGGATTCAGCTGAGGACAGCTGAGAATAATTCTCATGTTGGTGGTTAGGATCCATGAACTCTCACACAGGAACTTCGATGAAAAAGGTGGAAGCCGCACTCGTGGTCGTAGTCAAAAATTGGTTGCTTCCAGGAATTTCTGAAGTCTCGGTCCGACGGTCCCGGTGTTCGGGTAACAGAGTCTGTGCGGGCCGCTAAGTCCATTATAAAGGTTGCGTCCAATGGCATTTTTTCCTAACAGCAGATCCATGGCCCCTCACGTCCCAAATTTCAAGTTGAACGATGGAAGAGAGATTCCATCTGTAGGCTTTGGTAAGTTTTCTCAGGCGAATTTCAAACGATTGAAATAATCGTTGACATTGGCTGTATCCCGCAACTCGCATGTTATTGATAACAGGTACCTGGCAATCTGATCCAGAGGAGGTTGTCAATGCTGTTGTACACGCGATCAAAACTGGATTCCGACATATTGACTGTGCTTGGTGAGTTTCGTGGAATAACTCTATGGGCGATGTGCTTTCGAAACCTATCCTTGAAGAAAAACTATGATATCAGGGAACGCTGATCATCTCATAGGATGTATGGGAATGAAAAGGCCGTGGGAGAAGGTATCCGTCAGTCTGGTATTGCCAGGTCGGAGCTATTTGTAAGTCGAATCCGACTCGATGCTGGTTCTGGCGTACATGTTACTGACTTACGTTCCCCATTTTGGGATAGATAACGAGCAAGGTGTGGTCCACGTACCATTCTCGCGTTGAAGAGAGTCTCGAGCAGACGTTGGCCGATCTTGGCACTGATTACCTCGATTGTGAGCATTTATAAATTGTCATGGCTCAGGCCTACATAGCAGTATTGACTCATATCCCGTTGACAGTGTTCCTAGTCCATTGGCCAGTGCCGCTAAACCCCAAGGGCAATCATCCCACCATACCGGTGCTTCCCGACGGTAGACGTGACGTTGATCACAGTTGGAAACTGACAGATACATGGAAGCAGATGGAAGACGTTCAGAAGAAAGGCGAGTCATTGATCGCCCTTGATTCTTCTATAGTTTGACTGAATTGATCAATCGCTATCATTACAATCAACAGGCAAAGTTAAATCAATTGGTGTTTCTAATTTCTCACAAATGAAACTCGAAGAGATCCTCCCAACGGCTAATGTTATCCCTGCTGTTAATCAGGTATGCGCTATCTATGTACCGAATCGGATTTTGATTGCTGATCCTGTATGTTTGATCAGCTGGAGCTTCATCCTTACAATCCGCAGCTTCGCCTCTTGGAATATTTGAAATCCCATAATATAGTCCCACAGGCGTATTCTCCGCTCGGATCGTCCAACACCCCTCTTGCTGCTGATGCTGACATCATGAGCATCGCCGAACAACATAAGTTAAAGCCCGTTGATGTCCTTCTTGGATACCACAGTGATTATCGCCCTCGGGTTATTCACATCGTGTGCTCATTCTTTCATCGTTTCTAGTGATGAAGGGAACGGTCGTCTTGTCCAAGTCTGTGACTCCCAGCCGTATAACAGAGAATTTTTCTGGCGCTGTCAATGCTTTTGAGGCACTCACCAAAGCTGACATCGAGAAACTAGATGGTCTTGCCGCAGCTGGCAAACAGCGAAGGTTCGTTACTCATCCCTGCTGCCATTTTGCTGCTCAAGCCGTTGACCCGTTTCCGCAGATTCATCACTCCGCCCTGGCGTACGTATTGATGTCGGTATCTATTACGCAGTTGACTAACTTGTTTTTCATAAGCCATTGATCTTGGTTTTGATGATTGGCCTCAGAAGCTTTGAAATCAGAAGGTGGCGCTTTGACGAGCACGGGTCAGCGGATTATTCAGTGTCTGAATGATTGCATGTAGAATATATGTCTGTATATATATCTCTGTCGATGCCTCCAACCTCGATACCTGCCTAGTTGTATTTGCTGTTCCATCAGGGATCGGGGTCAACCCGTGACTCGATTTTCATCAAAGTTGTCTAGCTTCACCTACCTACGCTCGTAGTAATAACATGCCACTATGTCAGGGATAAGAGGCAGATCTTCAACCAAACTGCAAAGCCCAGGAGAACTTGAGGCATAACTTGAACTTCCGCTGAGTATCCACTTAAATATGTATCCATTCAAAGGATTGAATCGAGATATGAAAGAATACATCATTGGGAGAAGACATGGCAGTGTCATGTGTAGTTTACTCAGTCCATCTCCTCTTGCAAGATCAATTTGGAAATATAAGTTAAGTTCTTTGAACAAAATGCTATCTTTCTCTGCAAGCTCTTTTCTTGCTCATTCTTCGCATATCGGTCCAGGCTGTATTCTCTTGTTCAGTCAGGAAATACAGGAATCAGACACTGGCAGTACTCAATCATCAAGGCTCTCTTTTGGGAACACTGGTTCGTGGTCTCTCACCTTGCAAAGGCCCTCATTCGAGTTTATGAGGCCTGCTGAAGTCGTCATAGCGGTTAAAGATGACCAACTGACATCTGGATGTTAAATGGAGCGTGCCTATATCATTCCAAAGACTATATTGAAAGAGCAGTCCAAAAAAGTGAGCAGCCATTAATCCTCATAACGTCATATAAAGGAAGACTTGATATCCAGTTCAAGATAATGCCGATGACTTTAATAATCAGGCCATATATCTGTCGTAGTCGAAATATGTCCTCTAGCAACCTAGACCAAAGACAAGACAAGAATGATTGAAATGGGAAAAACCGCTAACATTTTCAACTTGTCAGGATGTCGTTGAATAACCAGCTCGTTCAGCTTGCTTCGATGTGGAACCGAGTTTTCCCTCAGTTCGCTTTGTAGAGAAAAGAGCACCTAAAATGAGGCCCAGCACATCTTCTCCCCAGTAGGGCGACAACTATTAGGACTCAGCGTTAGGTGCTGCAACATAGGTCACTTTCCTTGTATTCGTAATCGACGCCCTCCACAAAACTAAATTCCTCACTCTCGCATGACGACCTCGGCCTTGTCGAATATTATGTTTTCTTCGTTCTTCGTTTATCTAGCCCAGACCTCTATGTAGCCACGCGATTCCGCTTAGGCTTGCGAAAGACACTGTATTCTAGGTCAAAATTATTAACAACTCGCCTTTTCAGCCTTATCGGTATGAAACACTGACAGTAGTGCTGTTGGGCTCCTGAGTTCAAGTATAGACGGCTGCAGGGACCGCCCTCGTGGTAACATCTAGAGTGCCTGATGTTTTCCCCACAGTTTCTTGTCCGCTATTCTGTCCACTGATCATGTCTTCTACTAAAGACTTTCGTGTTGCTATTGTTGGTGGTGGAATGTGCGGTATAGCTTGGTAATGAGGACCAGTTGAAATGCAAAAACAGACTAATGAATCATAAACAGTGCTGTTAGTCTCTCTTTGAAAAACATCCATGCTGATGTATTCGAAGCCGCTGTATGCCTTACCGCTTCTCTGATATTGTCATGGATTTACAGAAGTTTGCAGCCTCGGTTTGGTCAAGTGGGCGCAGGTGTCGGATTCGGTGAGTCATCTGTATGATAGCCTCGACGGATGCAGAGGACTTCAATAGGTCTCAATGCTATCAAGGCTCTCGATGAGCTTGGTATTTTAAAGCCTGTCATGGAGAAAACGGATAATAAGAAGACCCTGCGAAGCTTTACCTTCGTATCAGGTTATGGTCAGCATGGAGTTGTCTATAACGTGAGTCATCCAGTTTGCCTTCCCTTGGATGTTGATCTCATTCAGCAGTAGTACGCCGAGCATTCTCTGCATTTTGGAATTGGAATATACAGACCCACATTTCTTGATGCCCTTCTGCCTTTACTCAACCCAAACTCCCTCCACCTCAATAAGAAATGCACTCGCGTCATACCACTTGAGTCTGGTGCTTATAACCTTTACTTTGAAGACGGAACAGTTCATGAAACTGATTTGGTGATTGGTGCTGACGGTATCAAAAGCGCCGTTCGTAGTTCTGTAACAAAGAGCTCGGCTTCTGACTTGGTTTTCACTAATACGGTTGCTTACCGTAACCTGATGGATCTGGATTCCTTGTATAAGGCAGGAATGAAAACCAAAGTAGATGGAGTGCCCCTTTGTTGGATGGGAAAGGACAAGGTCGGTACCCGCTTCTCAAAACCCCGCAGTGTTTGATGATAGCCCTCAGCATTTGATTACATACCCTATGCAGGGGACGAAAATGGTTCGTTCTTCGTGACAAACTAGAACTTACTCGAATTCTTTCCAGCTCAATGTCGTCCTCTTCTCGAGCGACTATTCAAAGCCAATGGGGCCTGAGGTGAAGGGCCCTTGGGTTGAGACTGTCCCTAAATGTGATATTGAAGCCATATACGCGGAAATGGGAAGTGACGTGAAAATCCTTGTGGATCACGTTACCAACGCAGGGAAGTGGTATATACACCAAGTAATTCCACTTCCCAGCTACATTTCTGGAAGAATTGTCTTGGTCGGTGATTCCGTGGGTCAATATCTTTGAGGTTGAGTCAATCTATTATCTAAGCTCTCTCGATACAGGCACATGGCATGCAACCACATCTTGGGTCGGGTGTAGGGCAAGGCTTTGAAGATATCTACGTCCTTTGTCGTTTGTTATGCCACCCAGGAACCAGACGATCCAATCTTAACGTGAGCTTGGATAAACGTCAGTCAATGTACTGTCTAAATAACCTACTTCAGTTTGTTCTTCAGATCTATGATGAATTACGACCGCGTCGAGCCAATATGGTGCTTGAAGAAAGTGCTCGTGTCGGGCGGATTTATGACGGCTTCGGGAAGCCAGGTCAGGGTCCTGAATGGGTTGCAAACAACTTGGCCGGCGTCTGGGACCCCATCTGGGATCATGATCTGAAGCAAGAAGTCGATACTGCATTGAGGAAACTCGAAAACGATCCAGAGTTTGAGTATATCAAGCCGTCTCTCTGAGCCATCATTTGGCGAAGATGAATGACTATGATATCCGGAATGAGTACGGAAGGAAATTAGGTCCAAGGAAAGGTAACATGTAATAAAATGTACAACGTGTGTAAAATTCAAATTGATTAAAGATATTGCGAACAGACGGAATGATGGCGGCCCACATTACGACGAGATTCATTTCAGTCGACGCTGGCTGCCGACATTCTCCATTCTTTGATTACCTGATTCTTGAACTTCAAACTTAAGTTTCTTCGTCCAGAATACATGTCGTCAAGGTCTTGTCGACCAGCTACCAGATTTGTTGTTCAAAATTTGAACATGATTTAAGGAGATCCACTAGTGATGGATGGAGTTTCGTGGACTATGACTTTGGGACTGATCAAAGGAGTGAACGAAGGTTTTTTCATTGAAGGTCATGAGCATGAACCTTAAAAAAATAGATGCGAACAATACGGATGTATGATATTCCCAACATGATAGGAGACAAGAATGAAGTATACTATACCATAGCGAGCAAGCTCAGATATTACACTGGTTAATGGAATGAAATGTAATTAGGATTTCTTGGTCCAATGAGAATGGATTGCAGCTCGAGTGGGTCGATGGTGTCAGGCTGTTTAACGTTCGGACAATGCTGGAGGGATTTAGACAAAGGATCCTTCACCCGGGATTGTTCAAGGTATGAAAATCAATGTCAAGTAAGTAGATTGACATCATCCTCGCGTGGGACAAGAGGGCAGCGAATCATAATTGAAGGTGATTTTGACAGAAAAATACCTTACTCCTCCCTGGAAGACAAATGCTCGATAAATGGACCGTGCTTCGCCAGCAGTGGCAATTTGAGGCTATTTATGACATGAAACCTGAACTCTAGGTTCCTGCACTGGGATTTAAAAATTAGGGACCCGGGCTAAGGGGCCGTCTCCTGATGTTGGAATGTTCCGCGTTAGCAAATTGAGTCCGCCTGTTCCTTCAACGTCATCGGGCGGGAATAATCATTCGACCGGTATTTTCCCGCTTCCTTATGGAGTCCTGAGTCAACATTGGATATTACTGTTCATTTTGTCTCAGCTCGCTTGTCCTTATTGTTCAAAAATTTTCGCACGAATTTCCGATAACCGGGGGTCCCACGGAATACCGTTATTCACACCAAGGATTGGAGTCTCGGCGTTGTGCATCATACAGGGACATGTTCGGAAACATGATCAGATGTTAAATATACTCGTGTAACTTAGTATATCCAAAATGAGCCAGTCCCCATATTTATTTTTGTTCATCTCATGAAAGTCACTTGTTCTCATAAGTTATTGAAAACGTAATTACGCTGAGGTTTATGAAGAATTTTTTGTACAAATATTATCAGCAGCCAGAAATGGAATAATGCATCTTTCCCGTACCTACAAGTTATTCTCTTCAGAAATCAGTTTTCATCAGCTCCAAATTATGTTTAAGTCGAGGGTGCTAACTACTCCCATGAAGAGGGTCTATGTGCTTAGCTTTTCGAACATGCACACCTATGGATAATGATACGATGACGTCATAAATATCACTGGGATACGGTAAGTTGCTTGTTGTTATCAATATTAATCCATTCTATTCTATCGTTGGAATATGGTTTTTTCTTGTGATTTAATTAATTTCTGACGAATAAAATGAGCATTAAGTGTCACCGATTTTCAATCAACAATGTCCAATCACGTGCCTTGACTGGCCCTTAAACGTGCTGAAAGGTTTCCTTGGAGACTTGCGTCCACCACATCTACAATGTTTCTCTCTTATTTTACTCCGTTTAGACCTCGAGGTTCTCCGCGAGTACTGATTTTTTTTTCTTTGCCTTCAAGCATTCATCGATCTCAGACACGACCATCCATCAAAGACGCGGTCCAATCATTCGCGTTCAGCCCACGAAACCTGCTCAAGAAACCACAAAAGCAAGGTTTATGAAACTTATGAGCATTCTATTGGTTGATTCATAAGTCGCGTGCTTGACTTTCACGCGTTACCGGTTCCTTGTCACAGTTCCACGGTGAGGACAGTTGTCTCGAGTTCGATATCTCTCTACTGTGGCGTCACTAGCGGCGACTCGTCGCCTTGAATCCCTTCTCATCTGATCGGGTAACTCGATCGCAGTCAGGTAAAAGTCGAAGCATGCTTACTATTGGCTTGTCTCTATCTGCGATCACATAGCTAGGTCACTTCAACCTGCTTCAGCCTGTCGCCGACTGGTGGGTTCCATCAAACACCTTGTAAACGCATGGCTGCTCAACGATTCCCGGTTATAAGGTCATGCACCCTCTGCGATAATCCTGCCTACCATTCCTACTGCCACTGCGTCTTCATCCCTTTGTATGTGCGTTTTCTAGGCACAAGGTTATGATTTCCCTGTGATTGGCTTGCTCCGCAGCAACTAATTCCTGATCCCTTTCTCTTGCGATGTAAGTATTTGTTGTATTTGTTTTGTTCTCCGTCTTTGACCAGTTGACACTCACCATGAAGGCCATAGCCTATATCAATGTAGTTTGTAAGGGTAATTCGTTCTGTCTTCTTCCTGCAGTTTTATTCACCAACTTTGGTCTTAGACCCTTTCAATATATTCATTATCTATCCCAGTGCCTACCGATGGCAAGTCAATCTCCCAATTCCACCATCTGATCCGTCTCCGTCCTCTCCGCTCTATCGTGGAATATCCTTCCGTCACTAGTCTTGCTCTGGTTTGTGTCGCTGGTTCAGTTCATGCGTTCGATACAGTATCCGCCCTTCGTAAAGCCGCGTGTCGTTTCGATGGGGTTCTCAGAATATTGGTGCGATAGCCCTTAACCCATGTGTCACAAGTGGTCTTGTGCCACTGACCCTGTTTAATTTCCTTGAGAAACTCATGCGCTCTTGCCTTAATCTAGCAAATGACCTTGTTATTGTCCACCGGCCCGAAATCATGTCCTCGACTCATAAATTTCCACTCCATTCCGACAAGGTAGTCCCAAAGAACTCAAGAAGAGTAGTCGGGCGAGAATGATAGTGTGGGTACATTTGTGACGCACGTTCTCAGGTTCTTGTGATTGCTTGATATGGTAATGTGAAAGAGGACTAAGGTAAGGCATTGCTCGCTCCGACGGACAGAAGCCACGCCCCAATTATCGGTTTCCCGCTCTATTGCCAGTTCTGCGTCGAATCCCGTAAGCATAATTGGTAGGTTAGTGCTTCGCCGCTCAGTCATCTCTTATTGTCTTGCTGCAGGTGGAAATAATGCAACGCCGAGTAACGATTCACTACGAAAGTGATGTACAAGATAAATGAAGAATATGAACAAGATAAGTCACCAACAGCAAACAACAACAGTTGTAACAAACGTAAGACAACACAAGAGGGTATAACACAAAGTAGTTTAACGGTCCAATGAAAGAAGCAGAGGTACCAAAACCATTGCGCGCGGGGAGTGGAGATGTAAAGTGAATAAAAGGGATGTGGTCATCGAGACGCATCAAAGGATCGGTCTTCGATGGTGACCCAGTACCCTTGAAAGCCCGCTTCCGGTCGTGAAATAACATAAAATCATTGTACGTGTCTTTTGAAAGAAAGCAAGAAAAAAGGGGGGATTTTGCACAATGGCTCCAACAGACCAGCGAAAGTAACAGTAACAGTGCGTGGATCAATAGTGCGTAGAAAAATACAACTATACTTACAAATGGTTCAAACATCATCGACCACTAGAGAATACTGAACAATTCCCAAGGCGCACAGCGCCATTGGTTCAGAAGTTGGATCCAGAAAACATCTCCTCCAAGCTAGCCATGGTTTCCCGCGAGTACGTGCAGCCCTCCAATGCATGAGAAAAATTTTGATCGAATTGCAAGGGCGACGAAGAATCAACAAAACTTTCGTTGAGTTTGTCCGTAAGATCAATATCTGGGATAGCGTTCAAATCGAAATCATCGCCAAACAAGTTTTCTGAAGCATTGGGCCACATGGAAGTGGTCTCCCATGGCAACGACGAGATATCTTGAAGAATGTCGATATCAGCTAGCACA
>Ga0153948_1000983_pt1 | contig 15143 bp, 12 predicted proteins | sample TSNJ032MetaG_FD_104696 | JGI IMG/M metagenome (GOLD analysis project Ga0153948, IMG submission 104696) | Attine ant fungus gardens microbial communities from New Jersey, USA - TSNJ032 MetaG | ecosystem: Host-associated > Fungi > Mycelium > Unclassified | place: USA: New Jersey, Wharton State...
GATTGTCGGCTCCGGTGACGACTCCCATCTCGGCAACGGCCCATCAGGTCTCAGCTGGCGCAAACCGACCATCGATTATCTGGAGCAGATTGCCAGAACGGCGGAGCTGCTAGGCTTCGAAGCCGTGCTGACACCGACCGGCACATGGTGCGAAGACGCATGGATAACCACAGCCGCGCTGTCACGCGTGACCAGCCGCTTGAAGTTTCTCGTCGCTTTTCGTCCGGGCTTCATTTCGCCAACGCTTGCCGCTCATCAGGCGGCGACATTCCAGCGCATTTCCGGCGGACGGTTGTTGCTAAACGTGGTGACGGGCGGGGACCCGGTCGAGCAGAAACGGTTCGGCGATTATCTCGATCACGATGCCCGTTATGAACGAACGGGCGAGTTTCTGGAAGTTCTGCGCGGCGTCGCCTTGCCAGCAGGTGGGGACAAGCGCTTCGATTTCGAGGGAAAGCATTATCGCATCGAGGGCGCGCAGATCGACTTCGGCGGATATGGCCTGCCGAAGATCTTTTTCGGCGGCGCAAGCGAGGCTGCGCGTGATGTCGCGGCGCAGCATGTGGATACCTATCTGGTCTGGGGCGAGAATCCGGAGTTCGAGGCGGAACGCATCCGAACCCTCAAGGCGCGGGCGGCGGCGCTTGGGCGCAAATTGTCCTTCGGTATTCGCCTGCATGTGATCAGTCGCGATACGGAGGCGCAGGCCTGGGCGGAAGCCGATGCCTTGCTGGCGAAGCTTTCACCGGAACGCATCCAGCGCGCGCAGGCTATTCTGGCGCGCACCCAGTCGGTCGGACAGACGCGGATGAACGCGCTCCACAAGGACAAAAGTGAACAGGCTTTTACGCTTCGTAGTGCGCGCGACCTCGAAATCTATCCGCGCCTTTGGGCGGGTTATGGGTTGGTTCGTGGTGGTGCGGGAACGGCCATCGTCGGCAGTCACGAGCAGGTGGCGGAGCTGATTGCGCAATATCACGAGGTCGGGTTCGATCACTTCATCCTGTCCGGCCAGCCGCATATCGAGGAAGCCTATTATTTCGCTGAAGGTGCTTTATCGGTGCTTCGCTCCCGACAATTGCTCGCGGCAGCGCAGGAAGCCCTTCAGAAAGGCGAGGTATGAACGGCATATTCCTCAGCTGTGGTTTCGTGGCAAGCGGCAAATATTAGCCTTTCGCAATATACAGAGAATACTTTATTGCCCGCAGCAAATGATCGGGCTAGCATGTCCCCATTACAACAACGGCAGGACAAACCTGTCGAGACAAATGGGGAAATAAGATTATGAAAATGGCACGCCTTGCCTTCGCCGGTGCACTTCTCGCAACTGTCACCGGTTTTCACGTTGCGCCTGCTGCGGCGCGCGATCTGACAGTTGTCTCCTGGGGCGGCAACTATCAGGATGCGCAACGCGAAATCTATTTCAAACCGTTTTCGGAAAAGACCGGAAAGCCGCTTCTCGATGAATCCTGGGACGGCGGTTATGGTGTCATTCAGGCCAAGGTCAAGGCTGGCAAACCCAATTGGGATGTGGTGCAGGTGGAAGCCGAAGAGCTGGCGCTCGGCTGTGCCGATGGTCTTTATGAAAAGATCGACTGGTCCAAGCTCGGCGGCAAGGACAAGTTTCTCGACAGCGCGGTCAATGATTGCGGCGTCGGCGCCATCGTCTGGTCCACGGCTATCGCCTATAATGGCGACAAGCTGAAAGACGGCCCCAAGTCCTGGGCGGATTTCTGGGATGTGAAGAAGTTCCCCGGCAAACGCTCGTTGCGCAAGGGTGCAAAATATACGCTTGAATTCGCGCTGCTTGCCGATGGCGTCAAGAAGGACGAAGTCTATGACGTGCTGGGCACGCCGGAAGGCGTCGACCGTGCATTCAAGAAGCTCGATGAGCTGAAGCCGAATATCGTTTGGTGGGAAGCTGGCGCACAGCCGCTTCAATTGCTGGCATCCGACGAAGTTGTGATGGCCTCGGCCTATAATGGCCGTATCACGGGCATCAACCGCGCTGAAGGCAAGAATTTCAAGGTGGTATGGCCGGGCAGCATCTATGCCGTCGATAGCTGGGTTGTCCTCAAGGACGCCGAGAACAAGGATGCAGGCATGGATTTCATCGCTTTCACAAGCGAGCCTGAAAACCAGGTCAAGCTGCCGAAATTTGTTGCCTATGGTCTTCCGAACAAGGAAGCCGCCAGCAAGGTTCCGGCGGAATTCGCAAGCGATCTGCCAACGGCGGAAGCCAACATTACCGATGCTATTCCGCTTAATGTCGATTTCTGGATCGACAATTCGGAAGAGCTGACGAAGCGTTTCAACGCCTGGCTGGCGCAGTAACAGGGGCAGCCTGCCAAGGTCCATCGCCGTCCCGTCTGCCGTGAAAATAGATGGCCAGAGCGGTTCCGTTAATACCGGAACGGCTCCGGCTGGTAGACGGGATATTCCGATTGCCGGCAAATGGAGTGATTCATTGACGGACTATCGAATTCGATTTGAGAATATCAGTAAATCCTACGCCGATTTCAAAGTTATAGACGGGCTCAACCTCGATATCGCACGCGGTGAGTTTGTCAGTCTGCTGGGGCCGTCGGGCTCGGGCAAGACCACGCTTCTGATGATGCTCGCAGGTTTTGAAAACCCGAGCGGCGGCAAGCTGATCGTCGATGGCAAGTCCATCAACGATGTGCCGTCCTACAAGCGCAATATGGGCGTTGTCTTCCAGAACTATGCATTGTTTCCGCATATGAGCGTCGGCGAGAATGTCGCGTTTCCATTGCAGATGCGTGGGCTTGGCAAGGCGGAAATTTCCGACAAGGTCGGAAAAGTGCTGGATATGGTGCAGCTTTCCACCATGCGGGAGCGCAAGCCGTCGCAGCTCTCCGGCGGTCAGCAGCAGCGTGTGGCTCTGGCCCGCGCGCTGGTTTTCGAACCGGGCGTGGTGCTGATGGACGAGCCGCTCGGCGCGCTCGACAAGCAATTGCGCGAACAGATGCAGCTCGATATCCGCGCCCTGCATAGCCGCCTCGGTTTGACGATTGTTTTCGTGACGCATGACCAGAGCGAGGCTCTGACCATGTCGGACCGCATTGCTGTGTTCAACAAAGGTCAAATTGAACAGATCGGCTCACCGCGCGAAATCTATGACGAACCCAAGACCCGTTTCGTGGCGGAGTTTATCGGCGAAACCAATCTTGCCGAAGGCAAGGTGGAGCGTATCGACGGAACCAATACGCTGATCCGCCTCAACAATGGCGCCGAGCTGAACGCTTCTTCGTCTGGGGCACTGACGCAGGGACAGAACGTGTTGCTTTCAATCCGCCCGGAGCGGATAGAACTGGGCGGTGAGGGCAGGGCCGACAATAGTCTCAGCACGCGCGTTACCGACAGTGTCTATCAGGGCGACCACCTGCGCATCCAGCTGGATGACAAGGCGCATAATTTCATTGTCCGTCTTGATCGCAAGGCGCGCGAATGGAAACCGGGGGTCGACGTGGTGGCGCATTTCAATGCCGCTGATTGCTGGACCATTGTCGCATGACGGTACTTTCCGCCAAGAGCACGCGCTCCGTTTTGCTCATCGCCCCGCTTTTGATCTTTATTGCGCTGTTCTTTCTGTGGCCGCTCGGCGTGATGATGAAACAGGCAATTTCCGATACGGCGGTGCTGCGTGTTTTGCCGCAAACGGCAGAAGCGGTCGGCGCATGGGACAGTCAATCCGGCCCGACACCGGAGATGAAACAGGCGCTTGTTGCCGATCTCAAGACCTCCACCGACCAGCAGGCTGTCGGCGATATGGTGCGGCGCTTGAACAGCGCCCAGTCGGGTTTTCGCACGCTCATGAGCAAGACAATCTCGGCCATTGAGAAGGGCGATCCCGCGCTCGATCTGGAGGCGGTCGATAAACGCTGGAGCCAACCTCAATACTGGCGCGCAATCGCCAATGCTCTGTCCCCCACCACGGATCGCAATCTATTGGCCGCCGTGGATATGGAACGCGACAGTTCTGGCGAGATTGTTTCCATGGCGCCGGGCACATCGGCCAATCGCGCCATCATGCTGCGCACCTTCTGGATTGCCGCGCTGGTCACGCTGGCCTGCGCCGCTATCGGTTATCCCTATGCGGTGTTGCTGGCTTCTGCCACGGGCTGGGTGAAGAGCGCCTTGTTTGCAGCGGTGCTGCTTCCGCTCTGGACGTCGCTTCTGGTGCGCACGGCGGCTTGGTTCATCCTATTGCAGGACAAGGGGTTGATCAACGACACGCTGACCTGGCTCGGGCTTACCAACGGGCCACTGCCGCTGATCTTCAACCGGACCGGCGTGATCATCGCCATGACGCATGTGCTTCTGCCATTCATGGTTTTGCCGATTTACAGCGTGCTGGTGTCCATCCCGAATAATCTGATGCCAGCCGCTGCCTCGCTGGGCGCACCGCCATGGCGCGCGTTTCTGCGGGTTCTGCTGCCGCTCAGTATGCGCGGTATCCTGTCCGGCATGTTGCTCGTTTTCATGAGCGCGATTGGTTATTACATCACTCCGGCGCTGATCGGCGGTCCGAGCGACCAGATGATCAGCTCGATCATCGCTTATTATGCAACCGGCTCTGCCAATTGGGGCATGGCGGGCGCGCTGGGCATGGTGCTGCTGGTCGTTTGTCTGGTGCTCTACGCGGCTTATGGTCGCCTGACCAACGAAAAGCCGGGGAGGGCATGACCATGGGGCGCTCTGTCAAAATCATCTTCGGCGTCGCCGCGGTCATTTTTCTTGTCGCGCCGTTGTTTGCCATTCTGCCACTGGCATTCACCTCAAGCGTGTTTCTCACCTATCCGGTGCCGAGCTGGTCGATGCGCTGGTTCGAAGAACTGGCAACCGCCGACGCCTGGCGACGCGCCATCGTCAACAGCCTGATCATCGGCACTGGCACGATGGCGCTGGCGACGGTGCTTGGCACCATGGCAGCACTTGGCCTGCGCAATCGGGCGCTGTTTCTGTCGGGCCCGATCCGCACGCTGTTTCTGCTACCGATGGTCGTGCCTGCGGTGGTGATGGGCGTCGGCATGCAATTGCTGTTTGTCCGGCTGGGGATCGCGAATTCCTATTTCGGGGTCATCGTTGCACATACGGTGGTGTCGATCCCCTTTGTGATGGTGAGCGTAACCGGCGCGCTGGCAGGCATTGACCGGCGCGTGGAACTTGCGGCGGAAAGCCTTGGCGCATCGCCGCTGACTGTGTTTCGCCGGGTGACTTTGCCGCTTGCCATGCCGGGCGTGGTTTCAGGTGCCGTGCTGGCTTTCGCCACGTCGCTGGACGAGGTGGTGCTGACGCTTTTCGTCGCCGGGCCCAACCAGCGAACGCTGGCGCGACAGATGTTTTCCACGATCCGCGAAAACATCAGCCCGGCAATTGCCGCCGCAGCCTTCCTGTTTATCGCGGGAACCCTGATCCTCGGTCTGGCGGCGGTGCTGTTCAAAAGGAAAACACCGCGCACGGCTTGAATGAAACTTTCCAGCCGGGCTCCGGCGCCTGCATGAAATAGGGAACCATTCACGCTGTGAGGGGTTTGAAATTCATGCACGTTTCAAAAGCGAATTCAGAAAGCACCTCGCTTGCGGCGCTATCGGCGGATAATGCCGGATATGCGCTTTTCTTCGATATAGACGGAACCTTGCTGGATCTGGCGCCGACGCCTGACAGCGTCGTGGTCGATCCAGCGCTGGTGACCGCACTGGAAAAACTGCGCCAGCGTTTGTCCGGTGCTGTGGCGATTGTGACCGGACGCCCGCTGGAATTTGTGGCGGAGCGTTTTCCGTCTTATTCGGGCGCTGTTGCGGCATTGCATGGCACCGAGTTTCGCCTGCCATCGGGGCATGTCGAGATGCTGGAACCCGGCGAACAATTCGAGCGTGCCAAGGATTTCATTCGTCAGACGCAGGCGGGTATTGCCGGTCTTCTGGTCGAGGATAAGGGCAATGCCATCGCTGTCCATTTCAGGGCTGCGCCCGACAAGGAAGATATCGCTCGTGAGTTGATCGACGCGGCGGAAAAGCTTGCTGGTCCTGACTGGCGGGTGCAGGCCGGTAAGTTCGTTTTCGAACTGCGCTCGCGTAATGGCGATAAGGGCGCTGCCCTGCGCCGCTTGATGCGGAGCGCGGCCTTTGCCGGTCGTCTTCCGATCGCCTTCGGCGACGATCTGACGGATGTGCCGATGCTGCAGGCAGCGATGGATATGGGCGGGTTGGGCGTTGCGGTGGGCGATGCGATCGGCGATCTGTCCACTGACAGGGTTGCCTCGCCGGAAGCCTTGCGGGCATGGGTGATCGAAATGGCGGGTGAGCAATAATACGATGAAAGGAGAATGGAGTGGGACGCCTTGTCGTGGTTTCCAACCGCGTTCCCCTGCCGGATAAGCAAGGAAAAGCCCCGGCGGGAGGATTGGCCGTCGCCTTGCAGGCGGCTTTGAATGTGCGCGGCGGGGTCTGGTTTGGCTGGTCGGGTGAAACATTGTCCGGCAGGCAGACACACCAGCTTGAAACAAAGCAGGTCGGGCCGATCAGCTATGCGCTTTTAAGCCTGCAAAAGAAAGATATCGACGAGTATTACGCTGGCTTCGCCAACCGAATGTTGTGGCCGCTTTGTCATTACCGGCTCGACCTGATCGACTATACCCGCAAAGACATGGCGGGATATTTCCGCGTGAACCGGTTGTTCGCGCAGCAATTGCTGCCGCTGCTTGAGCCGGACGACATCATCTGGGTGCATGATTATCATCTGATCCCGCTGGCCGAAGAGTTGCGGCGCTGCGGTGTGGAAAATCGCATCGGCTTTTTCATGCATATCCCTTGGCCGCCGGCTGATCTGCTTTTGACGCTGCCGGTGCATGAGGCGATCATTCGCGGCCTGACGGCCTATGATCTCGTCGGGTTTCAGACGGAAAACGACGTCGAGAATTTCATTGGCGGTTTGCGGCGCGAAAGGATCGGCAAGCAGATCGAACCCCGCCGCTTCGAAGCGTTCGGGCGCAGTTTCAGCGTGGACAGTTTTGGCATTGGTATCGAAACGGAGATGTTTGCCGAGATCGCCAGCAAGACTCAGAACAGCCCATCCGTAAAGCGCATGCGCGCCAGCATGAGCGGGCGCGATCTGATCATCGGCGTCGACCGGCTGGATTACTCCAAAGGGATTACCAATCGGCTCGAAGCTTTCGAGCATTTCATGAAAATCGATCCGGTCAATCGCGGCAATGTCACCTTCTTACAGGTCACGCCGAAGTCGCGCACCGAGGTGCCGGAATATAAGGCAATGCAGCGGGAGGTGGCAGAAATGGCCGGGCGCATCAATGGCGCCAATGCGACCTTCGACTGGACGCCGATCCGCTATATCAACCGGTCTCTCAATCGTGATGTGCTGGCCGGGCTTTATCGCTTGTCGAAAGTGGGGCTGGTCACGCCGCTGCGTGATGGCATGAATCTCGTTGCAAAGGAATATGTTGCGGCGCAAGACCCCGATGATCCGGGTGTGCTTGTGCTCTCACGCTTTGCAGGTGCGGCACAGGAACTGGACGGCGCGGTACTGGTCAATCCCTATGACACGGAAGCGGTGGCCTATGCGATAGCGCGGGCACTTTCCATGCAGCTGGAAGAACGGCAGGAGCGCTTTAACGGCATGATGGATTTTCTGAAAACCCACGACGTCACACGATGGTGCGACGATTTTCTGGCACGGCTTGCGCCGGAGAAATAGGCAAAAACTTGCGCCCGAAACAGGCGCAAGCTGTTCTTGAAATTTAGGCTACAGCCTTGCCGTAAGTGCGCACGACATTGCGGACGGCTTCCACCATCAGGGCGTGCGGCGTCGGTTCGACGTCACCGGAGGCAACCGCCGGGTAAAGCGTGCCCAGATACTGGCTGATCAGCGTTTCCGGTATCTTGCGACCTTCCAGACGCTTCAAAAGTGCATCCACAGCAGCGGTTGCCACCGGGTGCGGCCAGTAATAGCGGATGCGGTCGCTATAGGAGAAATGGCGTTGCAGACGCAGTTCTTCCGCATCGCCATGGTAGTATTTTTCCCAGTTCTTCGGCTCGGCCAGAAGCAATGCTTCCATCTTGCTGCGCAGGGTTTCTTCTTCCGGCAGCTTGTCGAGGAAAGCCGCAATCTGGTCGAGACCGTAAAGCGCCTCGCGCAGTGCGAAAGTGAGGCCGGGGCCGACTTTCAGAATGGCGAAACCATCGTGAACGAGATCGGAAAGCGCTTCCACCGGCTGATAGTCGGTCGAATGCGCTTCGAACACGAATTGCGGCATTTCGCTGAGAACACCGCTCAGCGCCGTCGCCTTCTCGCTGTTGTAGAAGACCACATTCTCGTTGCCGAATTCGACGCCCGGCTGCACCACAACGCCGATGGCGCGGGCAAAGGCGTCTTCCAGTCCGAGTGCTGCGAAAGCCTTGCGGTGAATGGCGACGGTTTCGACCGCAGCACCCGGCTTGGTCAGTTCCAGCTCTTCGATTTCTTCCATAGCGCCGCCGGGAATCGGGACTTCCGTTCCGATGATATAGACCGGCAGGTCGTATCCGGCTTCGCGGGCCGCTGCTTCAGAAACCTTGGCCAGACGCGCAGCGCGCTCGGCGGTTACAGCATCGGGCAGCGCGACCGGTTCGCCAGCGCAGCCCATCGACGTGTCGAGATGGATCTTGGTGAAGCCCGCGCGCACGAAGGCATCGATCATGACATCCGATTTCAGCAGGGCTTCTTCGGCAGGCAGATGCTTCCACGGGTTTGGACCGAGATGGTCGCCACCCAGAATAAGCCGCTTGGTGTCGAAGCCGACGCGGGCGGCGATATCTTCCACAAAGCGACGGAAATCGGCAGGCGTCATGCCCGTATAGCCGCCATCCTGATTGACCTGATTGCAGGTGGCCTCGATCAGCACGTCCGTCTCGGTCGCGATGCCTTCGAGAAGGGCTGCCTCGATCACCAGCGGATGCGCAGAGCAGATCGACGTGATGCCTCCGCGAACGCCGCGGGCGTAACGTGCGGGAAGTGCGCTCAGAACTTTCGTGCTGCTCATGCTGGAACTCCGTTTTTCTGAAGGAAGGCTTCAATTTCGGCCATGGTCGAGGTGCCTTCCATCGGTCCTTTGACGCCAACGGCGCGTGCGCCGGTGGCGTTGGCGATGACAAGAGCTTCCTTCGGGGCCATGTCGCGCAGCCAGCAGGTAACGAATGCTGCGCCAAAACTGTCGCCTGCTCCGGTTGGGTCGATTTCATCGACCTTGAAAGCAGGTGCGAAGACTTCGCCGGACTGGTCGAAATAGCTTGCGCCTTCAGCACCGCGCTTGACCACTACGGCCTTGATACCGCGGGCCAGCAGTTCCTCCACGGCAGCCTTTTCCTCGGTCGCCTTGGTGAAGAGGAAGATTTCCGGACCGCTCGGCATGAACATGTCGGTGTTTTCCAGCGCATGGGCCAGTGCCTGGCGCATGCCCGGCAATTCCAGCATCTCCTTGCGGATATTCGGGTCGAAGGAGACAGTGCCGCCCTTCGCCTTGATGCGGATTGTTGCCTCGTGGATCGCCGAAACAATGCCGTCGGAGAACAGGGCCGAACCCATGATATGCAGGTGATCGGCGGTCTCGATCAGCTTTTCGGCTTCCGGCGTCAGGCCGATGGCGCTGCAGGCGCTGTGCCTGATGTTGAAGATGAAATCGCGATTCCCATCCGGGCGATAACGCACAAAGGCGCTGCCGGTGGCGGCTGTCGGATGTACGCCGATGGCCGAAACATCAACGCCGTCTCTTTGCAGGCGCTCGACATTGAGTGCACCGAAATCGTCATTGCCGACCGCGCTGACCATGCCGCAAGGCTGGCCCATCTTGGCTGCCTGATCGATGAAGATCGCAGGCGCGCCGGAAGCGAACGGGCCGATCAACGGGATGGCGGACTTGAAACCATTGCCGGTTTCTACGGCCATGATCTCGACGACGATTTCGCCGATGGTGATGATCTTTTTCATATGCTGCACCGCAATTATGTACGTACGGATTTCGAGCGCACATCGAGCCAGACTGCGACCAGAATGACCACGCCCTTGACGATGAGCTGATAGAAGTAAGGCACCGACAGCATGTTCATGCCGTTATTGATGACGCCGATAATGAGCGCGCCGAGGATGGTGCCAACCATGGTGCCGACGCCGCCAGCAAGCGAGGTTCCGCCCAGCACGACCGCCGCAATGGCGTCGAGTTCGTAGCCCATGCCCGCATTGGTCTGCGCCGAGGAAAGACGCGACGACAGGAGAATGCCGCTGATCGCCGCCATGACGCCGGAAAGCATGAAGACTATGATCTTGATACGGTCGACGCGAATGCCCGAATAGATCGCTGCTTCCTTGTTGCCGCCCGACAGATAGATGCGGCGGCCAAAAACGGTCTTCGACAGCAGGATATAGTTGAAGATGAACAGGATGCCGACGATCCAGATGATGATCGGCAGTCCGAGCCAATTTTCCGAACCAATGGCGAGCCATGTGTCGTTTTCGATGATTTCAGGCGCGCCATTGGTCGGCAGACTGACCATGCCGCGATAGATACCCATTGTCGCAACGGTCACGATGAAGGATGGCAGCATCAGCTTTGCCGACAGCACACCGTTCAGCCCGCCCATGATGGCGCCCGCTGCAAGGGTGAAAACGACTGTTGGCACAAAACCGAAACCCATGGCAAAGGCTTGCGCCGCCACCATGCCGGAAACCGCGATGATCGAACCAATGGAAAGGTCGATTTCGCCGAGCAGGATCACATAGGTCATGCCATAGGCGGCAACGGCAATCACCGCCACCTGCTGCATGATGTTCATGAAGTTGTTGAAGGCGAGAAAGCGCGGGTTCAACACTGCGAAGACCACGCAGAGCACGGCCAGCGAGATGATGATGCCGCCATATTGGCGGATCAGCGGGGAGCTGAAAAGCGAACGGCGGACTTCCGCGTCCACGGCTTTCTTCTGAAGATTTTGTGCGTTGCTCATATGTGCATTCCTGCTGCGTAGCTCATGACGGTTTCGGGCGTGAGGCCATCGGCATCGACAATGGCGGCGACATGCTTGTTATGCATGACGGCCACACGGTCGCTGAGACCCAGCACTTCCGGCAGTTCGGAGGAAACCATCAGGATCGCCGCGCCATTGGCGGCAAGTTCACGGATGATGCGATAGATTTCGAATTTCGCGCCAACGTCGACACCGCGCGTCGGTTCGTCGAGAATGAGAATGCGCGGCTTTGTTTGCAGCCACTTTGCCAGCACGATCTTCTGCTGGTTGCCGCCGCTGAGCGATCCGGCAACCGTGTCGATGGATGCTGTCTTGATGGCAAGGCGCAGAACTTCCGCCTTGGCGGCGGAGCGCTCTGCTCTGGAACGCATCAGGCCGAAAGGCCCCGCCAGCTGTCCAAGCCCAACCATGTTGATGTTGCGCTCAACGCTATGCGGAAGAACAAGACCTTCTTCCTTGCGGTTCTCGGTCACGAAAGCAATGCCGTTGCGAATAGCATCGGTCGGTGAGGAAAGCGTGATGACCTTACCGTCGAGCCTGATTTCGCCCGTGGGCCGCAGCATGCCGAACAGCGCCTTCATCACATCCGAACGGCCAGAACCGACCAACCCGAACAGCCCGAGAACTTCGCCGGGCTTCACATCGATGGTGACATCGTGAAATTTGCCCGGCACGGAGAGGTTTTTCGTCGCCAGAATCGGCGGAACATTTTCCGAGGGACGCAGCGCTTCGCGCGGCGGGTAGATGTCGTTCATCTCGCGGCCGACCATCAGCGCGATCAGACGGTCGATGTTGGTCTCGCTCTTTTCGGCGGTCGTGACATATTCGCCATCGCGAACAACCGTAATGTCGTCGGAAAGCCGCATGATTTCTTCCATGCGGTGCGAAATATAGATAACGGCAGTACCCTTGGCTTTCAGGCGCTCAATGATCGAAAACAGGATTTCCGCTTCGCTGTCGGACAGCGACGAAGTCGGCTCATCCAGAATGACGACGTCAGCAGGCTGGCTCAATCCCTTGGCGATTTCGACGAGCTGGCGCTGGGCAATCGAAAGATCGCCGACCTTGGCGCGCGGATCGACCGGAAGTCCGAGATCGGCAACAAGCCTGGTCGCTTCCGCGTTAAGCTCACGCTCACGGATAAAGCCGAAACGGCTCGGTTCGTGGTTCGCAAAAATATTCTCGGCAACAGTCAGGTTGCGGGAGAGGCTCAATTCCTGAAAGACGATGGCAATGCCACTGGCGCGTGCGTCGCGTGGATTCTTCGGCGCATAGGCCGCGCTTTTAAGCAAAATGGTGCCGGAGGTTGGCTTGAACACGCCGGCCAGAATCTTCATCAGAGTGGATTTGCCGGCGCCGTTTTCGCCGAGCAGCGTGTGCACGCGACCACGACGCACGGTCAGGTTCATGCGCTTCAACGCGATGACCGGGCCGAAAGACTTCGCGACATCGCGAATTTCCAGAACCGTATCTGCTGCCGTCTTCTGTTCGGATTTGGTGGCTGTCACAGGATCTGTCACTTTTGAGGCCTCCACGCTCCGTTTGCTGCAGTCTGTCACGAACCGGATGTTACCGGGGTCGCACAGTGCTGCTGTCTAAAGGGATGCGGTGGCGGCTCGGAAAGGGGAGGCTTTCCTGGCCGCCACACGCTGAAAGGAAACAGCGACTGGGAGGAGTGTCGCTGCTTCACGCAGTCTTACTTGGTTTCGCCGTCCTTGGTGACGACGCCCGGAACGATCGGCTGCTTGGCCGGAACGCTCTCGCCCTTGATGACTTTGACGGCGGTTTCAACCGCAACCTTGCCCATCTGGTCCGGATACTGCGCGATAACGCCAACCATGATCGGATCGTTCTTCACGGCGTTGCGGGCTTCTTCCATGCCGTCAAAGCCGATTACCTTGACTTGGTTTTCAAGCTTGGCGGCTTTCACAGCCGATGCGGCAGCAAGCGCAGCATCGTCGCCGAAGCCGAAGATGCCGACGATATCCGGATTGGCCTGCAGGATGTTCTGCGCGGTGGCCAGAGCTTCCGGACGGGTGATGCCCGGCTGGATCGCCACGATCTTGATGTCCGGATACTTGGCGATGCCCTTCTTGAAGCCTTCAATGCGGTCAACAACCGACTGAACCGTCGGGTAGTCAATGACAGCGACATTGCCCTTTTCGCCGATGGTCTTGGCCATCAGCTCGGCAGCGCGTTCGCCACCGGCAAAGTTGTCAGTGCCGACGAAGGACGTCACGTCCACATTGTTTGCGGGCACGTCGACAGTGATGACCTTGATGCCAGCCTTTTCAGCCTTGTTGATGGCCGAGCGGACGCCCTTGCTGTCAACCGGCGAAATGATGATGACATCGACACCCTTGGTGATGAAATCTTCCACATCGGCGAGCTGCTTGCTCAGATCCTGATTGGCGATGGAGATTTCGAGCGGCACGTTTTCTGCCTGCGCTTCCTTCTTCATCGCTTCTGCGAGCGAGATGTAGAAAGGATGCTGCTGGGTGAGAAGCGATGCGCCAACACCTTCGGCAGAGGCAACGCCTGCCATCATGGCCAGAGCGACGCCGGAAAAGAGAATACGGCCGAGAGAATTGCGAAACATGATTTCCTCCGAATGAACCGGCGTTTGCCGGGCTGTCCTTCTAACAGGGACATGAATGATGACTTACCTGCTGGTTCATCGGACCGTTGCATTTTGCGTCAGTCTTCAAACCTCCCGGAAGGGCAGGTGCCTTCAGCTCATTATCGAGCTTCTCTAGACATGATGGAGCTTGTTCAACGTGTCAATATATAATTTTCCACGTGTAAAATTTATAACGATTTAAATTCGCTTAAGGAGTATCAAATCCGGGCCATCCAGCAGGGAATATCAGCTTTTGTCGACAGATTGGGCGTCTCTGTCGATGAAATTCAAGTTGCTTCTGCGAAGAAAAAAATTTACGCATGAAAAAATATTGAGGCGTGGAGTGAGCGTCTCGGCACCCGGTCAGGGATAGCCCGAGGAAAGCGGAGCATGGCTGAAAACAAGATCAGGACGATGGAGGAGTTCGCTGTGGCGAGCGGTTTGTCGCGTCCTACGGTCTCGAAATATTTCGATAATCCTGAAAGCGTAAAGCCTTCGACGCGGGCCCGCATCGAGAAGGCGCTGAAGGATCACAACTATCAGCCCAATATTTTTGCCGTCAGTCTCAACCGGAAGAAGCCGAAGAATATCGGCGTCATCGTTCCGCATATTTCAGATCCGTTCTACGCCGAAATCATTCGCCAGATTGAATTGCGATGCCTCGCCGAAGGTTACTGGACTATCGTTCTGTCATCGCATGGCGAGCGCAAGCTTGAAGCACGCGCCATGCGCTCGCTGATGTCGCTCAAGATCGCCGGTGTTCTGATGGCGCCGCTCGGTTTCGAAACCGACACCAAGCTTCTGACCAGCCTTTCCGATTCGATGCCTGTGGTGTTTCTGGACAGCCGTATCGGCGAGGATCAACCCTTTGTCGGCACCGACAACCGGGTCAGCATTGGCAACATTACGGAATATCTGTGCAGGACTGGCGAGCACCCCTGTTTTCTGGAAATGCCTGCCGTCAACCAGAACGCGCTTGAGCGCCGCGCGGCCTATATCGCCACGATGGAACGGCTCGGTATCGAGCCCATCGTTTTGCCGATGACGCCAAAAAACTGGAGTTTTGAAGAGCTTGGCTATCAGGAGGCGGGCCGTATTCTCGACCGCGGCGGTTTCCCGACGCGGACGGTTCTCTGCGCCAACGATCGTCTGGCCTTCGGTGTGATTTCGGCTGCTTTTGAGCGAAGGCGTCATGTCGGGCGGGAAGAAGGCAGCGATCTGCGGGTTGCCGGACACGACGATCATCCGCTCAGCCGCTTCACCTGCCCGCCCTTGACGACGGTTGCCCAGGATTACCGTCAGATCGCGCAGCTTGGTCTGGATATGCTGTTCTCACGCATCAATGAACAGGACAGCAGCGCTGCAACCGGCGAGGATATCCGTTATCTCGACAGCCATCTGATCATGCGTAGTTCTGCCTGACAGATTCTTTCCCGTTGCATTATCCGATGCAAAACCGCTTCGCACTTTTGCTGGAAATGCTTTAAGCC
>Ga0153948_1000987_pt1 | contig 15118 bp, 16 predicted proteins | sample TSNJ032MetaG_FD_104696 | JGI IMG/M metagenome (GOLD analysis project Ga0153948, IMG submission 104696) | Attine ant fungus gardens microbial communities from New Jersey, USA - TSNJ032 MetaG | ecosystem: Host-associated > Fungi > Mycelium > Unclassified | place: USA: New Jersey, Wharton State...
CTTCGACACCTTCTATGTGCTCGATTTTGGAATCAAGGAAGCATTTCCCCTTAAATGGCGTTTAAAGGTGGAACAAAGTTGGGATCCTATGGGTAGCCTACTTCGGCCAGAATCCAGGATATATAGATCTATCAACTGAACTTCGGCGTGCTACTCATGAGTATAAGCCTATCCCATGAGGCATGGAGGATGGATGGATGATGGATCAAGATAGCCTCTATTCAGGGTTCCATTCAAGCATAGGTAAAAGTTATACCCGAATACCTCAAACTGAGGCATCGAGCGTAGCTTTTCCCTGTGCTCGAATAGGACCCAGAATAGAGGCTATTTATCTTGTCATTCTGCTATTTTTGTTTCATATCATGGCCGTTGTAGTTACATCCATACACTGTTTATCGTGCTTTAGTTATTCGGATTTCGAGCGCTCAGCAGTGTCTACAGCATCAACAATACGACAAGTGTATCTGAGCGGGTTTTCTGCAGATATTTATTACTATGTAAACAGATATACACTCAAAAGCCCGTACTTAGCATTCCTGCCAAAAAGCAGGTGATGAGGATGCACGAGTTCGAACCCCTACCATGTCATGTGGATTATTTGACACCACACGATTTCACCACTAGCCTCCTGTGAGTTTTAGTATTCTGCCGCGGACTGCCATCGAGCCCCGCATTACAATTGTTGGCCTTAAAAACAAAAGCTCGTACTTAGCTACACTACTATAGGACCAGTTTTTCCTTCCTGGTCCTAGGTATTATTTCTTACTCACTCTTGCTGTTCATATTATCTATCGTTAGAAATCCACAAGGTGCCTGGCTTCTGAGGATGAAGGATTTTGTAACCTCATCCTTCGAGCCTTCTGCGCTCAGTGGCTAGTATATAAATTTGTAAAAGGACATCAATCATAGCCATGAAAGACGAAATTTGACATGGGCATCATCAACTGTCTTTCATCAATGAAATGCCTACGTTCAGAGACGAACAACAGTGGATGGGTGGATGATGTCCTCTTGAGATCGAGAGCCACAACTGGGTTTCAGAGATGAGGGATGAAAGAGTTGTACCCACAGATAGGTGATAATAGGCTTCCGGAAAGTTGTACCTTGGACTCTCACGTCGTCTTTTATATCTGTTTTTGGCTTAATAGAGTTTGGATGATGCCGAGGCTAATTTTGTTGGTATCAAGTGGAGTCCATAAATAGAACAAAATGAAATGAAGTTTTAATAGACCACCACTTTTCTACATAGCACCATGCGACTCTTTTGCGTGTATCGGTTATTTTCACCTACATGTATCGCCCATACAAATAAAATACCACTCCGATGACACAGACACATTATTTAGCCGTCAAAACTAAATTTAGAAAGCCCTTGAGTTAGCGGGCAAGTCCATCAGATGAACTTTGTTTTCTTTCCCTATCATGGTGAAAGGTGTCAAACGTGTTTACAAATCAAAGTCTATAATAGAGGACTCAGAAAGATCTCCAGAGTCTAAAAAGTACACAAAAATCATGGAAGAATTGGCTGCTGCAAGAGCAGCAGCACAGAAACAAAGGAGTCCTTATTATTACCATAGATCAAAATTCGGACCCCAGTCCATGTTACGGTCAAAGCCTGTATGAACACTGTCATAGGAGATACTTTTGAGTATCTGGACGTGCATTCGATTTTTGCGGAGTAATATACTTTTGGAAGATGGACAAATTCGTACGAGCCAATTATCATTACTGAAAAGAAACTGCAACCGCGAAGTTCGGTGCATATTTTTTCTTACGGCAGGAGGGGATTCAGAATTTTGACTCTCAGATTAGTTGTCAGGTTTTTCCGGGGCATGAGGTGAGGCGTCAAGCACTCAATTTCAATGCTGTCTCATTGAGAGTGCACCTTGACATCCGATGGAGTGCCCAAATAAATTGAATGAATTGTGATAGCTGCCGTGACACCCAAAAGGTAGAAAAAGACATGATAGATCAACGAGAGGAGGCACAACACAAAAGAGGTAGGATTCATTAACTTAATCAAAAAAGAGAACGAGGCTTCCTGCTGGTTCGAGTTTCGTCCTTATGTATATGGGCAGTGTTGCAAATAAATCAGTCAGTGATTGCGGGCATCACGGTGGAGCCGGTCGGACAATATCCAATCTAGGCAGATATTTTGGAACTCAGCGAGGTCCGACACGACGACATCCGGCGCCCCTTCGACGACGACGGCTCTTCTTGTGTCTGTGCACAAAACACATTACATCGTCGTGGAAACTTGTCTACGTAGCAGGGGCCTTGCTTTTGATACAACTATAACCGTAACAATTGGCAATCATGTCGCGTCTGCCGACTCTTACCCCTAGTCGTTCTGTCTCTCCATCACCGCCCATCGTACAGCCAGACCATTTTTACGGATCTAATGCCTTACATGCACCTCCATCGCCCCATTCAGAAAGGAGGACATGGTTCAACCCAGATGACGATCCCTTAGCACATCGAGGAATCCCAGTTTTCAAGCCTACTATCGCTGAATTCGCGGACTTTGAGGATTACATGAACAAGATTGAGTGTTGGGGGATGCGTAGTGGAATTGTAAAAGTAATACCCCCGAAAGAATGGTCCGAGTCTTGGTCATGCTACATTATCTTTACTAACAACAGCTCATTTAGGACCGAATCTCTCCCCTCTATCATCCCTCAGTTGCGTGAGATTCAGATTAACCGTCCCATTGAGCAACACATGATCGGCCACGGAGGTCTCTTCCGCCAAGAGAACCTAGAAAAGCGGAAATTTATGAGTGTCCGAGAATGGGTTGATTTGTGTAGAACAGATGATCTTAGAGCTCCTGGAGTACAAGAGGTCGGCCAGACAAGGCGTCGTGGCAATCCTGAAGTACCAGTACCAAGGTTACGACGGACCAAGAGGAAGAACGAGTTAGCGGAGTCGGCCGGTCCGGCTGTGATTACTGTAAAGGGGGAACTTCAAGACGAAGATCACCCCTTGGACGAACTTGGGCCATCGGTCCTCAGCACAATTACGCCTCTTAGCACCACTCCCGTTGCTGAATCTCCTGAGGATTCGAACCAGAGCGCCATTATCTGCCCAGTCGATGAGAAACCAAAACCTCGCGGTCGGCGCCATCAAACCAAGGAACAGCGTGAGGCAATCCATGCTCGTGATGTCGCTTTCGTCGATACCTTTGATCCCACAAAGGACTGGCTTCCTCCCGACACCGCACCCTCCGATTACACAGTTGAATTTTGCCAGGAACTGGAGCGCGTATACTGGCGTAATCTCGGATTGTCCAAGCCTGCGTGGTACGGTGCGGACTCTCAAGGTCTGTACAATGTGTGCTGTATTGTATGTCTGCTCATCTACCGTCATAGGATCGTTATTCACCGATGCAACCAAAAGTTGGAATGTCGCACATCTCCCTTCGACTCTTTCCCGACTTTTACCCTCATCCGACAAAGGTTTACCTGGAGTGAATACTCCCTATCTATATTTCGGCATGTGGAGGGCAACATTTTCCTGGCACGTCGAAGATATGGATCTATTCAGCATAAATTATGTTCATTTCGGTGCACCCAAGTTCTGGTATGCTGTACCTCAAGGTCGTGCATGTGCATTAGAGCAGACGATGAGAAGTAAGGTTTTCTCGTTTGTTTGTTCCATTCTCGTACTCATGTGCGACAAGGTTACTTTCCTCAGGATACCTCTGCTTGCCCCCAGTTTTTGCGGCATAAGTCTTTCTTGGCATCACCAACCCACCTCGCAAATAATTCTTGTCGACCTAATTTCCTAGTACAACATGCTGGGGAGTTTGTGATCACTTTTCCTCGCGGCTACCATGCTGGCTTAAATCTTGGACTGAACTGTGCCGAAAGCGTCAATTTTGCCCTCGATAGCTGGATAGAGATTGGACGTAAGGCTCAGGTTTGTAAGTGTGTCGAGGATAGGTGAGAACCGTTGTATATCTCTATGGAAAAGCTCGCTGATTTATGTGACTGTAGTGTTATAATTGACGTCGACCAGCTTCTGAAAGATAGAGCACTCGAACAGAAGCCGGTTCGAGGTACTCATTCCATTGAGCCCCTCACGCCTACTTCAATCGACAAGGGGACAAGGTCTTCGAAGCGGGTGAAAGCTGCAAGGCTCGCAGCTGCAGTCAAAAACGAAGAGCTTGATCTGGTTCTCCCCGAACCTAGGTCTTCAAAAAAGAGAAAGGCGGGAAATAATGAGGGTCTAGCGAAAGCGAAGAAGATCAAAGCGTCAACGAACAAGAGTTCATCATCATCGTCTACTGTTATCTGTTCACCGGACCAGGCGCCCAAATTATCTGTCACCCTCAAGCTTCCTCCGCGACATACGGGACCCGAATCCTTCCCCTGTTGTCTATGTGTGTCTCAAAGCCGCGAAAATCTTCTGAGGGTCTATGATCCCCCTGTCAGTCGGAAAGACGCTGCTGAAGCTACTGGGAATCCCAAAGTCTGGATGGTGCATGAACAATGTGCGAAGATAGTGCCTGAAACTTGGGTAGATGAAGTTGATGGTGGTCCTTCCGGAGGGAAAGAGAGAATGGTGTTTGGTGTGGACGGTATCGTGAAGGATAGATGGCATCTGGTAAGTCCCTTCATCTTGTCCGCTATCAGTCCCTTTGTAGCTAACCGAACGGCGGAATAGAAATGTTCTTGGTGTACCAGAAATAAGCCAAAGGCTCACGGGGCACCAGTGCAGTGCACTAAGGGCAAATGTCCGAAAGCCTTTCATGTCTCATGTGCTCAAGATAATTCGGCGGTCTTATTTGAGGTGGTAAAGGAAGTCGAAAAGGAGGTTATTTTGACAAATTCCACTGCTGCTACATCCATATGTAGAGATCCGGCTGAAAGTGCTCCGTCAGGTAGAGATGACCAGGTTCTCAAAGTGGTCAAAAAACTTGAAGTGCAAATACTTTGTACGCAACACAATCCGGTGTGCTCTATTCGTTTTGATATCAAAGGCGATAACTAATTGATGAATAACTTCTCCCGTTTGTCCAGGTTGTAGCAGCAGAAAAGAAAGCAAATAAACAAGAAAGGATCAAGAAAGAGCTTATGGCTCTTCCGAGCATGTCTCGCATTAAAATTCGTGTTAGTGCGGGTGTATTCGAAGTATCATTAGTGAGAGTCTTGGAAGACAGCGGTTCTGTAGAAGTTCTTTGGGATCGTGGATTAAAGAAAGAGTTCAAATGGGGAAGTGTAGTATTCGGAAGCACTGATGGTCCCGTCCATCAAAAGCCTTCGGAACCAGCTCCAGAACCATTGATGGGTATGGCCATTCTATTCATCATGAAGTATCATCGTATTGAAACATACCAAAGTTCCACAGACCATGGCACCAGGTTCGCATCTGTCTGTGCCACTACGGTCCCCGACAAGTCAACCTCCACCCTCAGCGTCATCGTCATTAGTGCCGATGACGAATAGTGCGACGACTGTGACGACATCAACTCAGCCAACGACTTCGTATTCTGTGCCGTATTATCAACAACGGCCTGGATACAATTATTGGCCTTATGGTGCTAGCCAGACACCATATCCTCAGTATACTTATCCCTATGGCGGGTATTATACGAATGTCTCTATAAATGGGACAACTCAACCAACATATGGATATGGACAGTATCGGAGTGGACAACTGCAGTGGCAGCAGCCGTATCAGGGACCAAGGCAGGGCTCGACTCTAGCTTCAGCACAAGCTACTGCTTCAACGTCTGTCAACGTCCAGCCGGTCGAAGGTTCACAGACGGAATCCTCGTCAGATGACCTGGGAAAAGGGCAACCTAACCAGGTTTCAACCACGACACCTGCCTCGACTGGTACCAGAGAAGGAGGTTCTGGAACGCCCTCAGGGATCGTTCCCCTGCCAAAGGCAACTACGGAAACCGTATCAGTGCCTATTCAAACCTCGAGTAACGACGGTAGTGCATCTGCCTCAACTCCCGAACAACCACCGGTCGATCTCACCAATACTTCTACTCATGCTGATCTCGGCTCTGCTGCTGCGGAGGGCGATTCACAACAACAGTTCACGCTAACGCCTGAAATGGAACAGGCAATTTTAAGGAATTTGCAGGCATTGTCGACAATGTCTGAGGTACAGTTAGCAGAGTTGTTGCAGGGCAATCCACAGTTGAAGCCTCTACTTGCTGTGTTACATCCCGGCAAACCTGCCGAGTCTTGAATTTGATGATTGTTTGTTTAATTTATGCTCTCCTATGATATGCCCCTTTCCTGTTGTTGTATTTTACGCCATCGCCAAATTCAAGTTGTAGTCTTGATAGTAGTCTTGTTAAGATATGAGTATGCTTTAATAGCTGTTTCTGATGTAGTCATCATTTACTGGGTTTTCTAAATGATATTCTTGAAGACAGTTTTTTGTCAGTGTCATATGAATTGAAGAAACTTGCACGGAATTTAATACAAGCGCTACGTAAATGTGTCAGACGCATTAATAGAGAGAAAAGTATTTGTATCAAGGTTTGACATTGTTCAATGTATGAGGACGTTCGATTATGAAGATTTAGATTACCTTAAGACCATAGCAAATAGCAATTCGGATAGATTCGTCTTTAACTTTTTTGTTGACCTATGAGGCTGACAACACAGGCGGGGGAGTCGAAACGCTGGGAATTGATACTGTTGTTTGTTCTCTAATGTCATCAGAAACACGACCCCTTGAATTTCCCTACAACTAGAACTCTGGTGAGAAGCATCAAGTGATTTTGATAACATATAATGTCCCAGTATCAGGAGCGTCGCTGCATTGTTGCACATCACAAGCTGATATTCTTAAAATCGCACGATTCATACATAATAGCTACTGGTACACAAAAACAGAATTCTGATAAACATCAGTTTACTTTCTATCGACTCACTTGTCAGTATCTAACCTCATTAAATGTCCACTGTAATCTGAGATTTGCGTCAACAGGTTATGGGCCCCGAGGGCTACTTGCCTGTGATGAATGACGTTCGAACCTTCCAACAACACAATGGTAACTGCTACTACATCTGGTCAAAATAGAGCCTACATCTTGGAGACTCAATGAAGTGACTAGGAGTAATAGATATTGCCATTAAGTTGTAGGCGGGAGTAAACATCATTCATTATAGAGAAGAAATCCTCAGGGACCTTGACCTGATGACATAGATGATAGATGATAGCAGAAGACAAGTGAAAACAAACATCGAAGTGACTGCTTAAGTACCAGTCAATCCAAATAACAATAAGCAAATGACAACATACCCAAAATCTCCCACGTAGAAATGAATGGTAAATCTTACAGAAAATTCAGCAAATGTACTGGTCCGACCTCTCTCCAACGAAATGGGATTGACCGTGTGATTCAAGCTGGACACAGTCAGGATGGGAATGCCGTACTTACAAGTGTATTATTCGTCTGCTTAGACGAGAACGAGAGACCTTACCTCAAAACATAAAGTGATGACATGCATCGAACACCACTTATTATTGATTTCTGTGATAATCAGAGCCAAAATTGATTACTCAAGGATGTGACAAAAATCCTTTTACTTCCTAACAATCTGAATAGGAATTGCTCGCGGACGCGGCCGAAAGCTTAAAATATCGATCTATGCTTTATGTTAACCGGGGTGGGATCCAATCTGTTAATATTTACTGTCTGTTGTACAGTGCACACTGATTACAGTCCATTGTCTAGGAATCCTTAGCCTTTTTCTCTCAAATACATCGAGTTCTGTCCCTTTAGTAAACCGAGTAACATATGCAAGCCACCGACAGGTGCTTAGACCTCAATGTATGACCAAATCATCATTGTAAGTCTGCAACCCACAGGTTGGACATGCCAGGTTCCAAAATTTCAGTACAAGCAACAGAACACTCAGCCTTCGCTTCATGTAAAATGCTCTTTGGAGGCAGAGCCTACCAGGAGTCGAAATCAAACGCGCGGAAATCAAGGACGAAGCGAAATGAGAAGTAGGTCAAGGCATTGGGGGAATGAAGGCGCTCAGGTTTGGGGGGAATGTTAATGCTTATTGAACAAAGACGTCATGGGCTGCAACACCCAGTGTTGTTTGGGTGGAGATCCAAATCCTCGAGACAGGATAACGGCTTGACATTGTGATATGAAGTAGGGGTGGCACAGGTGCTGAGACTGATAGAGGGGAAGATGATGTTGAAGCCAGCCTTGCCGGCAGAGCCGCAGAAGTTGCGGACAAAGATGAAGCTTGTGACTGGGCAGAAATTGGTTGTAAAGATGGTGTAGCTGGGAAGGTCAACGTAGGGGCGGCAGAAGATGCTGAAATGAGAGATGAGATGGCAGTTTGGCTATGTTCACTTGAGGTAACGTCCGAGGTCTCATCTGCAGCCGACTCTGGAGTTACGACAGGTCCGTTTTGTAATCATGTTGACATGAGGCGCGGGATACATCTTGGACGATGTCATCGGAGTAGACATTAGAGGCGTAGGCATCGTATCGTTCTTCTCAGTCTTGTAAGATAGGGTCGTGGTAGGAAGAGTGTGCCGGGAAAGCGATGGTCTGGAATGCTGGGGCTCCTTGAATGCAAGGATCGGCACAGCAACTGGAAGATAATCGGTGTCGGAGTCAACGTTCCGCATGGAGGACAGAATCTAAGAATCTGTTGTGGGTGTCTGAGCAGAGGTGATAGGATCTTGAGACTGCTGAGCAGCTTGGATCTCTAAAGGACCAGTAGGACTATATGAAGTACGGAAAGAGGTAAGCGTTGTCTGAGGTATCACAGCAGCCTCAGGCCCAAGTGTCAGCTTCTTAGCTGTTGAGCTATTCTTGGAGGAAGTATCCGGAGTAAGACATCTGGACTGGAGCCTCAACAACGTCTCGAAAGGAGAATCGATGTTGCTTGTCGTGGCAGCAAAAGACTTCTGGTCGGAGGTCGATGTGGATGACGGTACATATGAGTTAGGACTGCGTTGGTGTGAATGGTAGAAATAAAGATTCTCTACTTCATCCAGGCTTTGCCTTTGCTGCAAAAATTGGTATTAGACTCTAAAGTTATTACATGAGAACAAACACACCCAACCGTGTTCGACTTTTAGCCGTGCGTACTGCAAGCGCATTTGGAGCTGTCTCAACAACTGCTGAAAATAATTACATATCAGTATAACAGATATGATGAATAGTCCGCTCACATGATCGGCTTTAGCCCTCTCCAAGGTGTGCTTCCTCTTCTTTTCCATCTCACTTGTATGTGAAGCAGCCGAAACCGTAGAAGCTAACGCCGTTCTCCGCCTGGTGACTGGAGGAGTCAGATGGTTCAGTATAGTAGACGTAGATGTACTGTTAGTAGTCAAGTCGAAGTTGAAGTTTTGCTGCCATGAAGATTCGCGCCTGACAAGATTATGGGCACATGATTGGATTCCCGACCCCACGTGCTAGCAAAAATTCAATAGCATAAACAATCGCCTTTGCTTGTCTGAATCCATTCTCCAATCTAAGCAGAGAAAAATACATACTTCCTAAGCCAGAGAGATTGCCAACAACTAGTGGGAGCAAGAGAAATTTAAGGTCAAGACAAGATGTGGATTATCACTGGCCCATTTGACGGAGAGGGAGCTGCAGAAGTCTCATCGCTGAGTACGTTTATTTCCACTACATTTAAGCTCTTGGTCAATTTCAGAAGAGTCAAAGCTCCTCAAGGCCGGAAAATCATATTCTCTTGGGCGGAAAAACCAGCCTCTCATCGTATCAAACAAGAAAGTATCTGGTTTGCATTGCACGTTCACAGTTGGGAAAAGTACTCTGGATGATGTGGTGCGAATGAAATCACCAACGTTTTCCCTCACATTTGTGCTGACTGGTGTGTTCTCAGCATGACCCAGAGAAGCGGCCGACGTTGACTTTTCATAATGAGAGGGACAAGACCATGAGACTAATACGGAGGGAGTCACAAAAGACTTTAGAGTCCAAGATGGTACTCGAGTTGCAGGATGGGGATGTAATACATATTGTCACCGGAATCCCGATATCGTCAGTGAAGCTACTTAAATTTTGAATACTTTTGACTTCTCATCGAATGTAGGATCAAGTGGCAACAAATTTGTTGTTATTCCTCAAGCCTGAAAGGAAAATCAAATGTTTCCCTTGAAACATGTGTTCAATTGGGTTCATATGTTCAATCTCTTTTTCATTCCTTCAATTGACAATCATCCTACAGGTATATCAATTGTCTATACTTCGAATGAACATATCACGCATCATATCTTACCGACTTATACTGCCACTCCATCAGTTGCTAGCTCCCTCATCTCCGCCGCTCAGTTTGTCAAATTTGAATGGTTATTGGAAGTTCTGGAGAATGGAGCTTCGCTTGAAGAGAACTTTATTTTACCCAATATCAGCAAGTTCCGACCGACGTTCTCTCCTTCTCTCGGTCCCGCTCAAAAGATCTTTAAAGTCTGGGAACCAAATGAGGAGCGTTTTAATATTTTCGCTGAGTATCGGTTTTTGGTCTTTGGTGAAAAGACCAGGGAGATAGAGAGTGATTTAAGGGACTTGATCAAACGTGGGGGAGGGTTTATTGAGACTTTCGATGTCGCTGGTGGCGTTGCAAAACTACATAAGGCACTTACGAGGGGCCGAGCGAAGGAGAATCAGCGACTTGTCGTTATTGCAGAGGTGAAGGATATGCAGGCTGCCATTGGAACGGATGAATTCAAAAAGCTGACAGACGAAATCGAAAGGTGCAATATCATACTGCATTCGGTGGATTGATCCTGACATGAATTTCTCGCAGTTTTGGGCTACCCATTACAAATCCAGAAACTGTTGTACAGGCGGTAGTCGAAGTTGAGCCTTCTTTGTTGACAGCACTGAGATCGAGTACTGCAGCAACTGATGTCTTGGGTCGTGAGTTCGGCACAAATCATTGCACGACTAGCGGAAGATTGATAAGAAAAAATAAATGTTTCCACAGCAGCGTCATTACCCAACCATATTCCAAACTCGATTTCCGAAGAACCTTCGATCCCCCCTGAGGAAGCCCCGGCAAGAACACGCCTTGTCCGGCGGGCCGCATCTCGACAACCTTCAGCAGAGCCCACACCTCCCGTTATTTTGGAGGAAGGGATTAAGATCGAGACACCTAAACCACGTCGAGTACGTCCTCGCCAACTCCATCATGAGATGCCTCTCACAACTGCTCCAGTTACTTTTGTCAAGACGAGGAAAGACTGCTGAACCCAGGGCTAGCGTTGAGCCCCCTGAACAACTAGCAGATGCTCAAGAAGCTGTTGTTCGTCTACATTCTCGTTGGGTTGTGCTTCTGGTCAATTTTTATTTTACTTGTGTGTAGGCGCCCACTCCTAGTCGAATACGGCTCAAACGTCGACTTGGCGCAACATCCACTTCGGTGCCTGAAGCGGCCGGGCAATCTCAGCTTCCGGATATCCCTTCTGCAGTTGAAGATGAACCTCCTCTCAAGAAATTCAAAGCGCTTTTCGATGCCAGCGATCCTGCCCGTTCTGGCGCAGTCGAATCATTTGATGAAGATCTTGGCGAAGATGCTGGAGCAAATCAGACACAATCTCATCTGGGAGGACTTGTCCGCAGTATTGCAAGTGGAACTAATCTATCGGTAATACGTGAGGCGGAAGAGGAAGAGGAATCCAATGAATTTGGTAATAGTACACGGAGTCAAATGAGAGGGACCAAGAGAAAACTAGATAGCATCCAGCAAGAGAGTCAAGGCATTGAGATTGTCGACGTGGATGCCATTGATGATGACGCACAACCAGCAAGAAAGAGACAGGCTTTGGATTCCACACAACAGGCCAATGGTATAGCTTCGAGATCATCAATGCATTCACCAGAAGGCAAAAAAGCAGGGAAAAAAAATAATTCCGGTGCCCCCTTTGGGAAGCCAGATACGGATGCCGCGTTCCTCACGGCAGTTGCATCAACGAAAAAGGGAAAGAAAACAGAAGATGACTTTGATCGCGAATTTAACAACTTGAGGATCTCGAAACCGAAATCAGTTGGTCAAGATTTGCAACGGAGAGAGGAAGCAGAAGAGGAATGGAAGGGATTCACTGATTTTGGGGATGATACCGGACTAAGAGGGAATTTTATGGTTGTGCTGGAGATGGATGTGTATAAGAAGACAAAAAGTGGCCATGTTTCTAATGGCGCAGGTGGATCTCAGGCGAAAGTACTGCCAGACAAGTGGAAAGATCAGCCGAACTTTAAGAAGTTTCAGAAGGTACATTATTGTCTGCAAATTCCCTGACTTACCTGATGACTGAACCTGAAGAAAATCCTTCCCAATCGCCGAGCTTTGATTGAGCTCGTAGTCAGCGAGGATAATGATGCTGCGCCTAGTAAATCCCCATATCATCTCAATTTGTCCCAACTCACCTTTACTTGATCAATTAGCACACTGGAAGAACAAGAAGTCCACCAAGAAACAAATTGAGAATGTCTCTCAGGAAAACAAAAGTGAGGATCGCCCGCCTTTACTTCGAGCCTCTGCGCAAGCAACAGGTATCATCAATGATAACAGCGATGATGAAACGCCACCCATGCTCGGCAAACGCAGGACTGCACCAACAGTTCAACGCACCCGACCTTTCTCACGAAAAGTGTCAAAGGGACCTCCAGTGGCACGGACAGCATCCAAACTATCTGGCGTCCCGGAAAATTCAGTTGCACTTCCACCAATGAAGGGAAAAAATAAACAATTAGCGACTACGCTGTTTCTAGATTCAGATGATGACATCGTCGAGGTGGACGAGCACGAGCAGTCACAAAATACTATCACTTCGAGGGGAGGATACAACGATGAAGACGATCAAACGTTGAGGTCTACTGAACCTGGCACGAAACGGCTAAATGAAACTTTGCCGGAAAGGTCGAGAGTTGGATATGGCGGAAGACAAAAGGCAGCTGCAGATGATGACTCGGACGATGGTGCAACCTTCAAAGGCTTCAGAACGGGTAGAAGAAGACGTTGACAAGACTTATTGCCTATACACTATCAGTTGAGGACATTGTGTGGACTTATGGTTCTTTCTTTGAATAGCCATGGTACAGAGGTAAAAGAATCTACAGTTACAAGGTTAGGCTCCAATCGTACAGTGTATCTATTCTTCAATGCCAAAAGGAGATATCAAACGTGTTCTTTGAGAGGGACCGGAGCAAGAACTATAATTGTAATCAGTCAATCAACAAACGAGAACCAAAATTAATCAATACGTCCAGGAGCTAAATTCACATAGCAGCGGTGGTACTGTCGCAGGTACGACAACACATTGCCTTGATAAAGCTGCCCAACATTTCTTGGGCTTGGGCTACGAGGAGTTGAGCACAACACTCTTGCTCAGAGCCTGTCATTTTTCATATCATCACGTGGTCCATCATAGAACACAGGGATAACTAGCCTTCATGTCCAGCTAAGGACATTGAAATTTCCCCAGACATGTGGGCAGAACGTATTTCCGGTCGAGGTCGATCTTGTAGCTCATCTACCGCGGAATCCACTGTATTAGAGTTCACAATCTCCGGTATCTTCGATAGTCCAGTATAAGTTGATTGCTTCTTTGTTTTCTTTTTTCGTGGTTGTTTCCAAGGTGGTATTTCGGGTACTGGGTCAGTTGGGGGAAGTTCTTCTGGAGGAGGAAGCCTCATCCTCTCCACATAACTCGGTCGTTCGTCAGGTGGGAGTTTCTTCGGTGGAGGCACGAGAGGGGGAAAAGGGTGGTATGTTGGATGATGAAAGACACCCTCTTCATCTCGATAGCGTGGATACACACCTCCATAATCGCGCTTCTTGTTTGTAAACAAGGGGTCTAACATGCGGTAAAAGTCCGGAAGATCTTCTACACCATTTTCCAGAGGAGGATTAGGTGTTTTCGGGCCAAAAATAGTGAAAGGAGGCCAAATGGGCATGTTGGGAAAGCGTGTTGAACATTTCTCTGAAGATTTTTTCTGCTTATAGGGGCATTGTGTGTTTCCTAATTTGCCGAGAAAGATATATCATTCATACGAAGGCTGCTTTTGTCTTCTTTTGGTATACCAATGCAACGTGCCAGTCGTTGAACCGAGGCGATCAACTTGATGAGGTAAAATGACAGGAAGACCTACTTCCACTTAAAATACTTGAAACATTGAGAAGCGAGTGGAGCAAGAGTGGTAAGGAGAAAGGGAGGTGTGACGCCGAGAAAGTTTGAAAAAAATGCATATAGACGGAGAAAGTCATGATGGGTCCAATGCATACATATAGCATGCAAATATGCCATTGCAAGTCTTGTTGAAGAGTCTGTAACTGTATGTAGTCGTGATAGCCACTGCGCAGTGCTTTCAACTTCATGCGTTCCGGATTCATTGATGAAAAATTTGCTGCCATGATTCCATCGTTTGATTTCATCCATAGAAGGAAACTACAAGCACATCAGTATTCTGAATTGTCAATGGTCTATGCACAAGACAAAAACCCTGGTTCTACCTTTTTCCGTCTCATCAAGCGCAACTTGTTCCATCTTCCTTCCGAAGTAGGTTCGAGTGCCGAGCATTGTGTTCCATAAATGAATCATCATCACTTCTATAAAACTGTCAAGTAACGACGGAGCTTCTCAAACAAAAAAAAGCAGATCCGGGTTTTCTGACAAGATCTGACAAGATCTGACAAGAACCTTCGCAATGGCAATATGCTCTTTCTAATCCACCGGAACATTGTAAACCCCTATTTCCCCATCACAGTTTTCAAGTCCACTAGGAATGCATCAGGAACACTACCTCATCTTTACCACCGTATAATCAAAGCTGTTTTCATCCAAGAAATTTCTTGACGTCATCCAAAACATTCACTGTCCCACACGATTCTTCTAGCCCCCTTGTGATTTCCGAAGGTGGTTTAGTTGTTGCAATGAGAATGGTCAATCTCACTAAAAATAGTGCATTAGATAAGCCAACATTTTAACAATGCCTGGTATCGATAGGAGGTTTGCCATTGAACTTGACAGATGAAAAAGGGGGTTCGACGGGCGGAAAGTGGAGAAATCTTGAAACAAGATCTGTTTTAAGTAGAGTAATTGCCAAGAAAGAAGCGATGGTCCCTCACTAGCACCGACAAATATGTAATGA
>Ga0153948_1000991_pt1 | contig 15081 bp, 19 predicted proteins | sample TSNJ032MetaG_FD_104696 | JGI IMG/M metagenome (GOLD analysis project Ga0153948, IMG submission 104696) | Attine ant fungus gardens microbial communities from New Jersey, USA - TSNJ032 MetaG | ecosystem: Host-associated > Fungi > Mycelium > Unclassified | place: USA: New Jersey, Wharton State...
CTTTCGTAGACATCACATTGCATCTTCGCATCGAGGAAGGTTGGATCTATGAGAATGACCGCCCTTACGGACGAACCAAGCTCGCCGGCTGCCACCGCAGCCGTCATGCCGCCCATTGAATGGCCGATCAAGATCGGCCGATCTAGCTTCAAGCATTTGATGAGTTCGACAACATCTCTCGCATGGTCAGTATATCGATAGCCCGTCACAGGTGAGCTAGTTCCACCATGGCCGCGGGCATCGGGAAGGACAACATCAAAATCCGCCAGTGCCCGCGCCATCGGCAAGAGGCAGGCACCGCTTCCAAAAAGTCCATGCAAAGCGATCAGAGAAGGTTTATGCCCCCCTGATCGCCAATAGCGGACTGTCAGCCGGTTGGTTTGACAGGTGCCTCGTTGCCAGTGGACTTGTTCATCCATATTGCGCATCCAATGACGTTGGCACGATTCGCGTGCGGCGGTCGACGGCAGTATTCCTTGCGGCTAACTCCATCGTGATGCCAACTGAGTTCGACTGTCAGCATCTAACACTTCGAGAACGTTGACATCTCTGAGAGCTGACGACCGCTTTGGAAAACGATAGAATGCTCCGGCAAAGACCAAAATAGGGGCGCAAAGCGGCCATTGAGGCTCCCCGCTTTGCAAACCAAAGCGGTACACGGGATGTTCCAGACTATCCGTCAAACGAGCACCCACAGATCAAAAGACAGCAGCGCCGTTACACTCCTCCAACCACAGGCGGCGAAAACGAACGTAACCAGTCTGCAGATCGAAGGATCTTTGCATGGCACACGCAAATAGAGCTAAACGGAGCACTTAAGAGGGCCGAAGCGAAAACGCGAGCGACGAACGTTTTGTCGAGAATCTCAATTCTTCATCCAGTGAAGCAGTCTCCCAATCCGAATTCTCGAGACCGCAAACAACTCCGCGATCCAGCGCGTTTTGTGAGCTTGTCCGAATGGTTGGAGAACCCAAAGAACCGTACGAGACGCTATGTATTAAACTAACATGGATCTTTATGCTTAGTCTCACGTCTTTATGCCCTGCATACTGGAGACTGCAAGAGGGGAGGGGCTCAACACTTGAGGAATAAAGTTCCCCGCGGGGAACCGTAAAGCACTTATGCAATGTATAGGAGAAGCCGTGGGCCGTCACCGCGCCTCCCCAGGCTCCAAAATACAAAATTTCTCAAAAGTTCCCCGCGGGGAACTTCCTCTTTTCTCACCACCCGAATCGGACTAGTTTGAAGTTGCGCAAAAAGTTCGCACTTTTGTATTTTTGCGAAACTACATTTGGTTTTACCATTCGTTAACTCTAGTGGCGTCTAATATGCTCCAATTCAATGAGGATAAAATCGTGAATCGCCACCTGAGCAGTCTTCAGTTTATGCAGGATTTTTCGGGCAAGCTCGAAAGCGCTCTACAGAATCTTTCAATCGCTCAATATCCGCCAGATGCCCGCCGAGAAATGCGTAAATTTTCGTCGACGGAAGTCGCAGTATTGCTCGATGTCTCAGAAGCTTATATCCGCCAAGTCGTTCAAAAAGATATAGGTCCGACGCCAGAGGTAACATCCAATGGGCGCCGCCTTTATACGTTGGAACAAGTCCTTGAACTCAGAATGATGCTTGCGTCGAAGGGACGTAAGAAATGGATGAACCCACGACGTACCGGAGACGAAGCCTGCCATATAATTGCTGTTACGAATTTTAAGGGCGGGTCGAGCAAAACGTCGACGACGATTCATTTAGCGCATTATCTTGCGTTGAAGGGCTATCGCGTTCTCGCTGTGGACCTTGACCCGCAAGCTTCATTGACCAGCTTACACGGCGCGCTTCCCAATTTTGATCCACGGGTTGATGATACTCTGTACGCAGCGATCCAGTTTGAGAATCCCCGGCCCACTAAAGAATTGATCCATCAGACGCATATCCCGGGACTGGATGTAATTTGCGCGGGATTGGAACTGACAGAGTTTGAAACTGCAGTAGCGCTTCAGATGCGCAAAAGCGGCACCAACTTTCTCCTTCGTGTATCGCAAGCGTTGGATCAGGTCTCAGACGACTACGACGTTATCCTGATGGATTCAGCGCCATCCCTAAACTTCTTGACGCTTGCGTCGCTTACGGCCGCTACGGGTGTGATAATTCCTGTACCTGCCCATATGCTCGATGTTGACGCTACTGGAAAGTTTCTCGAGCTCGCAGCGTCGTATATGCAGGTGTTGAATGACGCCGGCGCCGAAGTCGATTGGGATTTCGCAAAGTTCATTATAACCAAATTTGAAGCAAATGATCACCCGCAAGCTAATATGACCGCTCTTATGCGACAGGTTTTCGGCGAGGATCTCTTGCTGAATATGGTTATGAAATCGACAGCAGTAGCAGATGCACTCACGTGGAAGCAAAGCCTGTACGAAGTGCAGCGATCACGTTTTTCAGCGCCCAAAACGTATGACCGGGCGATGGAGTCACTCAACGCTGTGAACGATGAAATCGAAAAGCTGCTTTGGACAGCATGGGGCAGAGAATGAGCCGGAAAGATTCCCGATCCATCTTCGCAAACCTTGTGAAGCCGCAAGAGCAAGCTGGCGACATGATGCCAGCAGCTTCGCCATCGCCTCATCTTCGAAAAGTGGCAGCAGGGCTTCGCCAGCTTCACGAACGCGAGGAGACGTTCGCGAAAATTCTGAAGGACGGCGATCGCATCATTGACATTGACGTTAATGATATTGCTCCGTCGCCAATTCAAGATCGCTTTGATGGCTCTTATGAAGAGTCAGCAATAGCAGAGATCGTTGAGTCAATGCGAGAACGAGGACAGATCGTTCCTGGTCTCGTCCGTCCTTTGGACGATGGAACACACCATTATCAGATCGTGTTTGGTCGCCGTCGCTGGAATGCAGCAAAGCAATTGGGATTGCCCTTCCGGGCCGTCATCAAGGAACTTACTGACGAACAGGCAATTGTCTTTCAGGGTGAAGAGAACACTAATCGAGAAGACCTTAGCTTTTTGGAAAAATGTCTTTTTGCGCATGAACAGGAAGCATCAGGTTTTCGGCGTGATATCATTTGCGCCTCGTTATCAACGACAAAGTCACATCTGTCTGAGATGCTACGCATCACAACTACTGTTCCGAAATCTACATTGCTTCTAATCGGAAGGGCACCTGACACTGGACGCAGACGTTGGCTCGAGTTTTGCGAACTGTGGAACGCACGATCCAATGCCCAGCTTCTAGTTCAGCAGGCGTTAACGAGCTCGCCGTCGGATCGTTTTCAAGCCGCTGTCGCAGCTTTGAAACAACCCGATCTGAAGCAAGCAACACAGGAATCTAAAGTACAGCGGGAAATCCGAGCAAACGGCGAACTGCTGGCAACGATTGCTCGGTCCAAGGCCGGTTCACGGCTAAGTTTTCAGAAAAATGTTCCTCAAGGGTTCGTTGACTTTCTTGCGGAACGAATGCCTGAGCTGCATGCGCAGTATCTGATAGACGAAAAAGAAGGATAACGACCAAAAGAAAAAGGCCCCCAAAACGTCGCCGTCGTGGAAGCCTCTCTCGGATGTGGTAATCAGAGAATCGCATTTCCATGAATCAGTGTCAAGACTCATAGACGTCTTTTTGGCGGGTGGATTTCTTTTGCCTTTTGAAAGGTGAGAGGGAATGCAAATTCTGAAGACTGACACGTCCGCATTTCGTGGGCGAATGAAGGCGTTTGCTCAAAATTCTGACCGGCAGGAACAGCCGAAGCAGGGGAGGGGTGTAAACAGATGGACGCTCTACAAACAGCTTTGCGTCGCTAAGGCTGAATTCGATCTGAACGACCGTTGCCTTGCCGTGTTGAGCTCGCTTCTGTCGTTTCTGCCTGATGATGAATTGGATGAGAAAACCGGGCTCGTCGTTTTCCCATCCAATCGGCAGCTTTCGCTGCGTGCTCATGGCATGCCAGAGTCAACGCTTCGCCGACATCTGGCGTCTCTGATCGAAGCCGGGATCATTGCGCGCAAAGATAGCCCGACACGCAAACGCTATGCTCATAAGGACAGAGAAGGCGGCGTTGAGCTTGCGTTCGGCTTTTCCTTCGCGCCATTGCTTGATCGTGCCCCAGAAATTGCTTCTATAGCAGATCAAATTCTCGCCGATCAGAAAGCACTGAAGCGTCTTCGCGACGAAGTATCAATCATGCGAAGGGATCTAGCTTCCGCTTTTGCGGATGTGACCCAGAAAACGGGTAAGCTTGGTGGCCGTATCGAAGCATTGTTCGTTCGCTTCCGCGTTGTTGTAGACGCTATCCCTCGCCGCGCATCGCTTGATGAACTGTCCGCTATCAGAACTAATCTTGAAGCCATTCGTAGTGAAATGACTATCGCTTTGAAAACAGTAGAGATTGTTCCAGAAATGAGCGGCAGCGTCGCCCAATATGAGCGGCAGCATAATGAATCCCTGTCAGAATCCCTTTTTGAATCTCAAAATGGCAAAAAGATTGATTTGAACGCGTCTTCTGCGGAAGCTGCGGTTTCCGTAAAGCACGAAAATAACAGCCCCGTAGGGGTAACTCCAACCCTTTCTCTCGACCAGGTGCTTCGATCATGTCCAGATATCCGCGAGTACGGACCAAATGGGATTGGTACATGGCGTGAGCTTTTCGATGCTTCGCGAATTGTCTCAGGCTTTCTAGGCATTAGTCACGCAGCCTATCAGGAAGCTATCCGTTTCATGGGACCAGAAACCGCTTCAACGGCTATTGCGTGGATTTTGCAGAAACTGGCGTCGATCAACTCGCCTGGTGGGTATTTGCGATCTCTAACAGAGAAGGCGAGGGGAGGGACGTTTTCAATCAGGCAGCTGCTGTTTTCAGGAATGAAGGCAAGCGGAAGGTTGGGCACCGCGTGAATGCAAAACGTTCATCGCAAATCAGTCGTAAGATTGGCTCGGGCCTGGTCGTGGGATTCGTCTTCTGGTCGGTTTGGGCTGGCGTGCGCGGGCTTATACGGGTGATACAAGACGGTAGGATCGTTAATCGACGAGGGCCGGACGTCTACATGAGTGACAGCCCCATCATGTTCTGGGCGCTAAGCGGATTTTTCGCGCTCGGGCTAATACTGGCGACCGGCTTGGGATTAATCTGTTTGTCACACTGGCTGTCGCTTTTCCGTCGTCATGACCACTAAGAGGGACTATTCCAAAATGAGGAGCGGCAGGATCAATCATGCTGACAATCTCAACGAGCGGATGTTCGTTGTTACTGCTTCTTCAAGGCAGCGCAGAAACGCATCGCGGTAATATGCAGCGATGGACATGATACCAAACACTAACGTTAGGCAACATTAGATCAGTCGGACGTTTTCTGCCCTGGCTCTGCCTGTCTTTCGATCCTGACCGATTTCATAGCTGACTTTCTGGCCATCTTGGAGTGATCCACCGGCTTGCAACAGGGCTGAGACATGTACAAACACGTCAGTTCCACCATTTTCCGGTGTTATGAAGCCATAACCTTTGTCTACGTTGAAAAATTTTACGGTGCCAATTGCCATATGTTCCTCTTGGATGAAGCGATATAGGCTTTGCCAAGGAAGATTATTCAATATGCGTTGATCGTGCAATCGGGTACTTTCGCTCTTCGCACGGACAAGGCGAGTATCGATCGCATCGCACCGAATCACCATATGCCGACTAAATGGGGAGGAGCAGGCTTGAGCGTATCATTCCTGCATGGGGCAGGCAGTTTAGTTTGTGACGGCATTGATGCCGGCCACATAGAGTTTAGTATCGCTGAACCGTCCGATGGACCGGATACGACGAGGCGTGGAAAACTCGGGAATAATAAGCAGGCGATTGCTACCGCGATGGACGCAGAGAAAGTGGAACTGAAACTTTCCGACGACCACGAGCTGCTATCGCTCGATGTCGCCCGGGCAGGTGAAGAGGCAGGCGAACATTGTTTCGTTCGACGCGAGGTTTAATTTGTACCGGTCGATCGGAATGTGTGGATGCATGTCTGCATTGGTAAATTACACCGCCAGCGTAGAAGTCAACGGCATACGCTAGAAACTGCAGCAAGGCATCATTTCACTTGCACGAGAAGGCGATAGAACACTGATCCTCGCATCGGATCAGAATTTGATTGCAGGTAAAGATGTCCGCGTCGAACTGTCCTGCGCAGGGCCACTGTGACTGAATTGATTTTGCTGCACGAACGCTATCATGACGCAAGTTTTGACTAATTTTCCAGCTTAGTGATCCAGATTCACTCTGGTCGCGCTTAAGTTAATGTAATGGTACCCTGAATGAAAAATAGAACTTTTATAGCGGTCGTCATCGCGATTGCACTTGCCGGAATTAATGTCCCCGTGTGGGCCGACGGTTTCAAAATCCACGAGCTGACGCCCATCAAGCAAGAGTTCTGGTCAATTTTCGATGCCTCCGCGCATCATGCAGAAGAACCGACTAACTTTCGGATGTCCTGCTGCGGAACAGATGATGACCAGCACTTGATGATCGCTATCGATCGTCATGTCGACGAGCAGGGACAGGAAAACAGAACCGACGAAGCTTATCTCAAAGAGTTGGACGTCAGTTCCGAAAAAATCGGTTTCAAGATCGAGAAGATCGATGTCTCCCCTGCAATTGGGCGACTTATCCACCTTCCGAATGTAGGTGGCCTGAAAGGGGTGAATATTTTTGTCGTAGAGGCCGGGGACAGGCTCACAATCCAGTCGGTTGCGCCGACCGAAGAGGCCGCTGAGAACAATGCACGGAAGGCCTTGGAAATAGCAAAGAAGTCCATCATTGGGCGATGACCCGGTCTATAAGTCAGGCGTTTTCTTCAATTGTCTTCTGTTAAGTTTCGGTCCAGCGGTCCGGACGAAGATTTCATAGACAGAAAACGGAAATCAAAATCAATGTCATTCTGCGCCTGAGCCATCACAGCGCTTGCAAACGATAGGCAGATACGAAAGCGGATAGGTCGTCGTGTACTTCAGTTACATTGCCGGCAGATCGCAGTTCGATGCGATCATCAGTGTGGGTGTAAACATCAATGATTGCCTCACCGAGGGCGAATGCGTCAAAGGAAGCTGTAAGCAACTGGCCGCCCCCTTCATTCAGAGCTTGTATAGCCTTGTAGAGCGCCTGGGCTTGAGCGTCGTTTAAAAGCATGGGGTGCGGTTCCGTCTGGGTATGGGCAGTTACAATACAGCCGTAGGTGAGGGGATTGGTAAATTCCAGACAGCATTCAACCAAGTCAAATGCGAGTTTAATCATTGCTCATGGCTTTGTTGGATGACTTCTCAAAAGAGAAAACAACAGGTCCGGATTTCTTTCACTGAAAGACGAACAGGTGGCTGGCGTGTAGGAAGTCACCTGTTCTGATGGGCTTTGCAGATACTATGATTGCAATTAGGCTCAAGCCTGGCTGAGACGTCTGCGCAGTTCTGCATTTTCTGCGCGTAGTTTTGCGGCGAGTTCCTTGCGCAGCTTTAGGTTTTCCGCTTCCAGTGTAATCAGAGCTTTTAGATCGTTGCTCGCCCCGACTGCCGTTTTTGCCTTTGCTGCTACCGACGCTGTTTTGCCAGCGGCATTTTTCCAGTTGTAATAAGTCTGTTCGCTGACTTCCAACTGCTGCAGTGCGGCTTTCAGTGTGGTCTTGCCACCTTTGATCGTCTTTTCAACCGCAGCAAGAATTGAAGCGCGTTGCGCGGGAGTATATTTCTTGACCGTGCGGCTGGCCGGCTCTGCTGCAACGGGGGTAGTTTTTGCTGCGGCCTTGGTCGCTTTCACTGGTCTGGATGCGGCCCTGGTCGTTTTAGCGGCAGGTGCTGCAGCCGCCTTTGTGGGCTTAGGCTCAGCTTTTTTGCGTGGCGCACGGGTTTTCTTGTTGTCACCCACAGGCTCGGCGTCTCTCACCTCAATAAGCGTCTCGTTCACTGCTGCAATGGTTTCGTCTGCCATGGTATGCTTCTCCAGATCGATGTTTGGAAATTCATTTAGGCGTCAAACATATAGGTCAATGGCTGATGGAACAATAAGGCCGAGTATTTCATGTGTTCGAAATGAGATAGACTTGTCTTCAGGGCATATCGATCAGTTCGCACATTCTGTTGAGTGTTGAAAAACCGCCGCATAATATGTAGCTACTGGTAAATGCCCTCTGTTGCGCATCATCAAACTTTCTCGGGAAGCTATTCACGGATGAAAAATCCAATCCGCAATGTCGTCGTTGAATATAAGAACAAGCGTGCCCGTAAGGGCTCGGCGTCTTTGTGGGGAAATCTTGATCTGAAGTCGATTGCACGGCAGGTGGAGGCGGATGCGCCGCAATCTCCTGTGGACGCTGTGGTCGAGCCTGACCTATCCCATCCGATCGAGCGCAAAGCTGAGACCACCATAAATGCAATGTCGCGGGCTGAACCGGTCACTGCAAAAGTTGAAGAGGCTCTGAACGAGCCAGAACTTTCCAACATGGACGCCTCGAAGCCGGAAGAAGCATCCCTTGCAATGGAAGCGCTGCAAACGGCAAACCTAGTGGCAGATGCTATTGTCAGGAAGAAAAAGCCGTCTGTTCGACGTCCTGTGACAAAAACAGTCCTGCAGAAACGAGAAACGGCAAATCGGGTGGTTGCCGAGCCTGATATTCAGGCTGAGTTGTCGGCTCTGGAAATCGAGAATGCCGATCTGAAACGTGAATTGGCCGCCAGATTGCGCACGGAGAACAGGCAGTTGCTCAAAATGCTCCGACGATTGGAACAGCGGGAGATTAACGGTCGCTAAGATTGCCGGCCGGCCTCGAAACTGAGCTGTTCCTGCGTTCTGGTGACATGTGTAACGGCTATGGTTGCCAAAACTATTGTGTTGTCAGGCTTAAGCTGACAGCATCTCAGAATAGCGGATAGGGAGGTCGATCACGATGAAGTCACTGGGCCAGCGTCTTGTTGCGGGGTTGAAGAACTGGCGATCGCGGAAGAAGTCGACTTTGTCGGACGAATTGCCTGCTGCTGGACCTGCAGCCAGCGAAAGCCCTGAGCAGCTTGATCCTATATTGCCAACGCGACTATCCATCAAAGTTACGACCAAAGATCCCGATGAAGTGAGTGACAAGGCAACCCGGCAAGCTGAACGGGCACCTCTTCAGGAGGTGTTATCGTCTGCTGAAGAGCCGCAGGCGCCTGAAGAACCGCCAGTCGATGTAAAGCCTGAGAGGAAGGAGGAGCGAGTGGATGAAGCCATTACTCTACCTCACGTTCCCAAATCACCGCAAAAGCAACGGCGCGTGAGAAAGCTAGGCCCCAAGAATGAAGACGGACCGGTGACAGACGAAGAACTGGAAGAGCTGGAAGCGGAAAATGCCCGGCTCAAGCTTCTATTGAATGAGCGTTTGAAAGCGAAGCAGGGTGGTTCCGATAACTGACAAGCCGCTAGACTTCGGATGATTTGGATTAAGACACAGGGAGTAGTGATGGCTGTTACATTGTTGCATGGAACGGGAAATCTCATCTGCGACGGCGTTGATGTGGGCGGCGTTGAATTCAGCATCGCTAGTCCTGAAGATGGTCCAGATGTGACCAGGCGTGGAAAAGTGTGGGGAAACAAAAAGGCCGTTGCAGCAGCCATGAACGCCACCAAGACAGAACTTGCCGTATCTGAATCCGATGGCTTGCTTCTCCTGAACATTCAGGATCTGGATCGCGACGGTGGGGCGCTGTTCACTGTTTTACAACCCGCTACCGTCTGACGACGGCACGGCGTAATCTTCTGTCGATAAACGAAAGTCAAAGATGATCGAGACTTGACTTTATGGTAAATACCGCTCCCAATATGCAGGAGCGGGGTCATGCATGGTCGTCTCGATTATCATAAATCAAAAGCGTTAAACGCGCTTCTCACCACCGAAGCCAATGAGCAGGTGAGATCAGCACATGATCATCGTTTCGATGATTGGTTACGATACGCAATTACGGTGTGCATATGCTGCTTTGCGACGTTCATCTTCATCGCCCAAATCATCTAAATCCCCGGCGCTCTTCCCGGACCGCCGGGGATATGCAGACATCTCCGGTCACGTTATCCGCGATGTTTACACGTGGTGGATACTACCGATTGTTTGGCTGGATGAGAAGACCGGGCCGGCTGCTTTTAGCCAAAGCCACTACCCTTATAATGTAGATGCCGAACACAGTTTGCTCATCGGGTGTTTTTGCCTGCAAAATTTAATGAGTTAAAAGTCACTCCGCTGAGGCTCGTATCTGATCAAAAACGTGCCGCGCAAATTCAAACTGCCGCGCCGTTCCGCGGCCCATTGAATTTTTCCCCAAGCTTTCGGTGAGGATGCCGCGCTGAACGAGCAAATCCATGGTTTCAATCACGCCGCCGCGTGTCATGCCGGTAATTTTTATCACGGATGCAAGCGTTAAGGGCTCGTGCGCCTGATGCATCATGTAAAGCACGTTCAGCATCCCGATCTGTTTGATGCGTGATTGCGGGGTCTCGTCCTCGATTGGTTTTTCCAGGATTTCCCGCAGGCCAAAATGGGCCAGCGCCTGATTTTGCCACCGTTCGCTTAAATTGCTTGCCATTCTTTTAACTATCTATTATTTGTATAGTATGACGTTGCGGCGCACCGACTTCCGATAACGTGCCCAACAACAAATCGGAGGATGGGAGGCATGAATAGCTTTCTCTTTCGCAGTTTGATGGCAGCTCTCGGGTTCAGTTCATCATATCTCAATTCTGGTCAAAACGCTCATGCTGATGACTGGGGTTGCCAGGTTATCCTGTGCTTATCCAATCCTGGTGGGCCAATGCAGTACGCTGAATGTCGCCCGCCAGTGCAAAAACTATGGCGTTGGCTGGCCAGAGGCAAGTCGTTTCCCACCTGCAGCGGTGTCGGCTTTCAAAGCTCACGCCCGCACTATGATCCTCTTTATTGCGATGACGGATTTCGCCTGACGGTTACCTATTCAGATAAGGCGCGTGAAGCTGCTTGCATTTCCGCCTCCAGGCAGATCGTGAACAAAAGCCTGTGCAGGCATGATCGCGATTGGCCAAGGAACAGCAATGAACAAATCACGGCTGCGCAGTGGCAATCAGAAAACGGCCAGCCGCAATGTACGGGCTATGTAACGGCGCGGCCGCTTGTGCGCGAACAGCCAAACTATATCGATGTGACGATTGATGGCGTTGGCAAGCAGCGGGTGTGGTTTTGATGATGCCGATGCCTTTTGTCGATCTTGCCCAGAGCTGCGCACCGATGATTGCTTCAGAAACTCTGGTTGGCGTTGTCAGCCTGGAAAGCGGCTTTGCACCATTCAATATTCGCATCAACAGTGGCCCTCCTTTAAAAGAGCAACCGGCATCGAAAGCCGAGGCGATAGATATAGCTGCGACGCTTGCCGCCGACCATCAGGATATCCAGCTAGGTCTTGGCGGCATCAGCATCGATGATCTGAAGAAACTCAAGCTTACGATCTCTGACGCGTTTGATCCATGTGCCAACCTCCAGGCCACCGCGACCCTGCTTGAGGGCTATTACCGGTTTGCCATCAGAATCGGTGACGATGAGGCTATGGCAGGACAAGTCATGCTGCAGTCGTTCTACGGTCGTGGCGATGCTTCTATCGGTGCAATGGTCAAATATGACAGCCAGGTCCAGCGCGAAATCCAACGATTAAAGCCGACGATTGCAAAACTGACCGTTGGTGATCGCCAGGATGGTCGTGACCATCGGCAAACCGTGGTCACGCCGAACATCGTTGCGAATGTCGTAGCTGAAAACTCCAATGAAGAGGACGCTTCCGACGAGGCGGCACCTTTGTGGGATGTGTTCAGCAACCGGCGACAGTCTTCGATCCTCGTTTTTTCAAACAAGCATGGAGCTAAATGAAATGACTATCGGTTCCCGAACCCGGTCGATTGCCGCTTCCACCTTGATGGCAACCGCCATCGTTGCAACGCTTGCCGAGCCGGCCTTTGCTCAGGCTGCCGGCATTGAATCGATCCTGCAGAATGTCGTCAATATGCTGACCGGCAATGTCTTCCGGCTGATTGCAACGATTGCCGTGATCATCATCGCGATCGCCTGGATGTTTGGCTATATGGACCTGCGCCGCGCCGGTTACTGGATCGTCGGTATCGGCGTCATTGCCGGCTCCTCCGAACTCGTCAACACAATCATCGGGAGCTGACCGGATGACGACGGCAGGGTCTGTACTTGCAGAAGACACGTTGTTCATTGCCTGTACGCGGCCTGCAATGTTTGCAGGCGTCACGATGGAGGCGATGGGGATCAATGTCATTGCGACGACGATCTTTTACCTCGCAGCCGGTTCTGTCGCCTATGCGCTTGTGGGGTTCGTGTTTCACTTCATCTTCCGCGCGCTCGTCAAACACGACCACAACATGTTTCGCATCGTGCTTTCATGGGTAGAGACACGCGGGCGATCCCGAAACATCTCCTATTGGGGCGGCAGCTCGCTCTCTCCGATGAAACTATCGCGTCGGTTTGATGAAAGGGATTTTGGTTTTGCCTAGCATTGCAACTTTGAAATCTCGTGAGCTTGGCCCGGAGACCTTCATCCCCTATCTGCGCCACGTTGACGAGAATACGATTGCGCTAGAGTCACGGGCGCTGATGGCGATCATTGCACTCGACGGCGTTTCGTTCGAGACCGCAGATGTTCTGGATATCAACGCCCTTCATCGTGATCTCAATACGCTTCACCGGAACATTGCTGATGAGCGGCTTGCGCTCTGGACACATCTGATCCGCCGACGCGACAACAGCTATCCCGACGGAACTTTTAAAGCCCCGTTTTCAGCCCAACTCAACGAAAAATATCGCGATCGCATGATACGCGAGGATCTGTTTCGCAATGATCTTTATCTCGCTATCGTCTGGTCGCCGCCGCGTGATCCTGCAGAAAAGGCGGCCAAACTGCTGTCTCGTCTCCGGTGGACACGCCGGGCTGGTATCGAACTTGACGAGGAGGCATTAAAGCAGCTCCGCGACAAGGTCATCGACATTACTGCGGGCCTTAAGCGGTTTGAGCCGCGGATCCTATCGCTCTACGAACGGGACGGTCTTCTATTTTCCGAGCCGAGCGAAGTTTTGCACCAGCTCGTCGGCGGTCGATCAGAGCCGGTTCCGCTCACCGAGGGGCGTATTGCATCTGCGATCTATTCCGACCGTGTCATCGTCGGTCGCGAGACAATCGAAATCCGGCATGAGGCTGAGAGCCGTTTTGCGGGAATGCTGAGTTTCAATGAATATCCCGCCGCCACAAGGCCCGGCATGCTGGATGGCGTTCTGACCAGCCCTTTTGAACTGATCCTGTCTCAGTCCTTTTCCTTTGTCTCCAAGGCGGATGCCCGGACCATCATGGGCCGCAAACAAAACCAGATGCTGAGCAGTGGAGACAAGGCAGCCTCACAGATCGAGGAACTCGATGACGCCATGGACGATCTGGAATCGAACCGGTTCGTTCTTGGTGAACATCATCTGTCTCTGGCGGTATTCGCTCCAACAGTGAAAGAACTGACCGATCATCTGGCCAAGGCACGCGCCAGTCTGACCAATGGCGGTGCAGTCGTCGCGCGGGAGGATCTCGGCCTTGAAGCTGCCTGGTGGGCGCAGCTTCCCGGCAATTTCAGGTTCCGCGCGCGGTCTGGCGCAATTACGTCGCGCAATTTTGCAGCACTATCGCCATTCCATTCTTATCCGTCCGGTCAGAAAGACGGCAATGAATGGGGTGCTGCGGTCGCCCTTTTGAAAACCGCATCCGGCTCTCCTTACTATTTCAACTTCCATGACAGCGATCTTGGCAACACATTCATTTGCGGCCCGTCTGGTGCCGGCAAGACGGTGCTTTTGAATTTCATGCTGTCGCAACTCGAAAAGCATGATCCGCATGTCGTGTTTTTTGATAAGGATCGCGGTGCGGAACTTTATGTGCGCGCGGCGGGCGGTGTTTATCATTCGCTGAGGAATGGCAAGCCCACCGGCTGTGCGCCGCTGAAGGCTCTTGATCTGACACCGGAAAACAAGGTCTTCCTAGCGAGCTGGGTTGGAAAGCTCGTCGGATCGGGGACACGGGAATTATCTGTTACCGAATTGCGCGATATCGCCGCTGCAATTGATGGGCTTGCCGATCTTCCCGTGGAACAGCGCACGATCGGTGCGCTTCGAACATTTCTTGACAATACGAACCCCGAAGGGATCGCCGCCCGGTTGCGTCGATGGGAGAGGGGAGGCCCGCTTGGCTGGGTCTTCGACAATCCAGGCGAGGATATCGGCTTGGGAGAATTCGGTGTTGGCGGAAAAATGGTCGGTTACGACATGACCGATTTTCTGGATAATGAGGAAATCCGCACACCCCTGATGGCCTATCTGTTCCACCGCGTCGAGCAGTTGATCGACGGTCGGCGCATCATCATCGTCATCGATGAATTCTGGAAAGCCTTGCAGGATGAGGATTTCCGGGATCTGGCGCAAAACAAGTTGAAGACGATCCGTAAGCAAAATGGCCTGATGCTGTTTGCAACGCAAAGCCCGCGTGACGCAATCAATTCACCGATCGCCCACACCATCATCGAACAGTGCCCAACGCAGATCTTTTTGCCCAACTCGCGGGGCACCCATGCGGATTATGTAGGCGGCTTCAAATTGACAGAGCGCGAATATGAACTGATCGCGCACGAACTTTCCGTCGAAAGCCGACGTTTTGTCCTGAAACAGGGGCACAAAAGCGTCGTGGCCGAACTGAACCTCCATAGTTTCGATGACGAACTCGCCATTCTTTCCGGACGCACTGCCAATGTCGAACTTGCAGATAGCATCCGCGCCGAGGTTGGCGACAGGCCCGAAGACTGGCTTCCGGTTTTCCAGCAAAGAAGGAGTGCAAGCTGATGGCGATAAATAGACCGCTGGGAGCAGCAGTAGCTTCTGCGATGATCCTCTCACTCAATGCAGCGGCTGCACAGGGAATTCCGGTCACCGACCAGACTTCTATTTTGAAACAGATAGAAAGCATCACACAGCTGAAATCCCAACTCGATGCGCTTCACCAACAGATTGATCAGGCACAGCAAC
>Ga0153948_1000992_pt1 | contig 15077 bp, 20 predicted proteins | sample TSNJ032MetaG_FD_104696 | JGI IMG/M metagenome (GOLD analysis project Ga0153948, IMG submission 104696) | Attine ant fungus gardens microbial communities from New Jersey, USA - TSNJ032 MetaG | ecosystem: Host-associated > Fungi > Mycelium > Unclassified | place: USA: New Jersey, Wharton State...
CGAAGGTTAGATTTCTTTCCTTCCGATTTCGAGGTCTTTGCGGATTCTGAAAGGGCGTTAGCGATGACTTGACCACCTTCGGGACCGAGGCCGTTATTGTTGAGTTTGAGAATTTGGAAAGAACGGTTGTTTTTCAGTAAAGGAGCAATCTGGTGCACACAACGGCTGCCAAAGGCATTGTCGGAGAGATTAATCTCGACGAGAGAGGATTTGGATTCGAGACCATCACAGATGTAGCCTACAGCTTTGTGGACTTCGTGGATGAGGCGACCGGTAAAGATGTCAGCAAAGTCTGCTATCTGAAATATCACAGTTGCAGGATTAGGATGATTTTTCACAGAGAATGAAAAACGTGTCAACGTGCCTTGAGAGCCAATGCCTTCTCGAGGAATTTCCCAAGAACCTCAGCAGCTTCCACACCGATTGTATTTCCACCTAAATGGATTTCCTCAAGTTGCACTGGATCTACATTTTCCAGATGAGGCGCAATGTCCGCTGCGCTGCTGAGTCGAAGGCCTTTGCCTTGCAAAGTGAAAATCTTGGGGTCCATCGATGGTGATGAATTTGGTTTTATCGGCAGATGACTGTGACATTGCGTATTGCCTTATCTAGACATTGGATCAAACTGCTTAAGCGTTGCACTTCATAATTAATAATAGATTATGTGGGCAGCCTGGCTTGACACCAGCATGTCCTTCCTGGAGTCGATTGGGTGAGATTTTTGTACTTTATCTGGTCCAAACAGGCTCATTTGTATACAGGCGGTCTGTGGCATGGAGTACGCAGCGAGTGCAGAAGAAATCCCCGACTTCCTCGAACAGCATGCTGGCGGTGGCACCGAGTTCGATTTTCGCCCCTTCGCCCCCAGCGCAGAAGCCTCTGTACCTATGCAAACCCTTCGTCGACGCTGCACTTGTCAAGGGAAATCTCAAGACCATTGTGATGCTCCCCAAGTATGTCGACATCATCGAGTGGGTCGCTATCAACAGTACGGAGCTCGGCAATCCCCCTGTGTTTGAGTCTGATTGCATTTTCCTAGTATCTGACTTTTACCATAACCTGAATGAGTTTTATGGCACCATTGCGGAGTGTTGTACTCCCAGGACATGTCCAACTATGTCTGCTAGTGCGAGGTGAGCACTAGCTTGACCATCGTCCATCCAAGGTCAACTGGCTCGGATGACATTATAGTTTGAGTTACACATGGATCAACCAGGAGCGCAAGAGCGTCTACTTGCCTGCGCCGACGTACATTGATTATGTTATGACATGGATACAAAACTTGGTAGAAGACGAAGACGTTTTCCCGACCAAGTCGGGTGCGTAAGCCGACCTTTTCCCGTCTCGAGCATGCTCAATCTAGTATTCAGGCAAGGATTTCCCCAAGGATTTCCCTATAGTAATCCAACATGTATACCGGCAGCTCTTTCGAGTTTTTGCTCACATCTACCATGCACATTACCCCCAGATCCTCCATCTCCGTTCTGAACCGCATTTTAACTCTCTTTTTGCTCATTTTCTTGCATTTGGCCGTGAGTATAACCTCCTTGCTACCAAAGATGTCACTGGTACCAGCTCGGCACCGGTCGAGGTTGGGGCGCTGTGGGAGAAGTGGAAAGAAACGGGTCTGCTGGAGGGATAAAAAATAGTAGTGTACTAGTGTGTAAGGATCCATCAGATCAAATATGTTGGCTATGCACTTTACGTACATTCAGCTCTCAACTTGACTTATGTCTCTCTTCGGGTGCGTTTTTCCCGGTATATTCCCCTGTCCCGCCTGCTCACCCTTCCAAGACGTCCTCGAGCTCCCCGCGGAACCAGACGTTCCCCAACGCCTGGATCCGCGCCCAACTACGGCCGGCAGGGCACTCTCTCCCAACCTCCGTTGGCCACGGTCGACAGGGAAGATGGCAAACCTCTCTACCTCTGCAGCCCGTTCGTCAACAGTGCGCTGGTCAAAGGCAACTTTAAAACAATTGTCGTGCTGCCCAAGTACGTGGATATAATGGAATGGGTCGCTGTCAACAGTGAGCATCTCCTCGTATGGCCCGCTCGGCATTTCTCATCGAGGAGTCTCGCCGCTTAGTTTTCGATTTTTTCACCAACCTGAACGAGTTCTGTGGAGTCCTGGCAGAATGCTGTACGCAGATGACGTGTCCGACGATGTCTGCGGGAAACAAGTGCGCCATATGATATACCACCTCCGGGCCCAACTGATGCATTTGTGTAGTTTGAACTATCTCTGGCAACAGGCCTCTGGGAAGTTTGTGCCTATGACTGCACCGCAGTACATCGATACCGTCATGTCCTCGATCCAAATCATGCTCAACGACGAGCTTTTATTCCCTACCAACACGAGTGCGTCGCTTTCCTATCACCACAAAACTGCTGTTCTTGTCCCCTGAGGGGCAACCGGATTTGAAAATACCACTAACACCTATCCACTTTCAGACCATGAATTCCAACGCACTTTCCCTGGCATCTCTCGTCACATCTACCGTCAACTGCTCCGCATCTTTGCACACATCTACCACGCACATTTCCACCAAATCCTACACCTCCGCGCTGAACCCCATTTCAACTCCTTGTTCGCCCATTTCCTGGCGTTTGGAAGAGAGTTTGATTTACTGGAGATCAAAGAAATATTGGGTGATCCTTGTGCCGGGTCACAGGGTATCGCGCCTGGTATTGCATTGCTGTTCGAAAAATGGAGGGAAATGGGTACTTTGGAGAAATGATACGGTGCTTCGTGTGATGCAGGTATACCCCTATAGCATTTGGTATGGATGGAATGGGTCTGGATTTATGGTTATGGCTATTTGTACTTCTGTCTAATGGATCGCAATGGTTACAGCAGTCCGTCTCATCAAGGGCAGTTTGCGTGGATGGGATAGATTTTTGGCATCAATGGCAAGATTTGAAAATGACTCGTCCCACTTTTTTTTCTTCTATCTCATAATCTCATCAGAGGAATTGAACCTAGCTGTGTCCGTCTGATAATTGTTTTCCTCCCGAATAATATTGAATTGGCTGCCTTGTGGTATGTTAGTTCATTGACCGTAACAGTTGGAGGCAATATAGGTATTCTCTCTGGCTCGAATGAGAGATAGAATCTTTTTGGATATCAACATTGAGCAAAGTCACAAATGAAGTTATCTTCCCTCGGACAAGAAAATTCAAGTCTCCATAATCTAAGATTTTGAAGTTTGATTAGCTATCAGTACAATGAACCAGCATTCATGTCCTTCCAAATACGTTAAACGATCACGGGGAACCCGATCACCTAAATCCTCCTTACTTGCCTATGTCCACATCAGTGAGACATTTCGTCGTTGGTGCCGAACGAATTTCAGGATGCACTCATGTCATTCTGATAACTACAGGCAGTGTAGCATCTATCAAGGCGCCCCAGATCGTTCATGAATTGCTGGAGGTACGTCATCTTGGTTTTTGTTCTTTGGATTCGAAACGGATTCCCATCTGTTTGTATCAGTATAGTACGAAAATGTGAAGATTGAAGTCGTGTCTACCCGATCCTCGCTCACGTTTTTCAAACGTGGAGATATTGAATCGCAAGGTGTGCGTGTGTGGATGGACGAAGATGAGTGGTCGGTAAGTGACGTTTCGAAACGAAGATGAAATCATGGAAACAGCGGCTTGCTAGGACTCATACAAGATTGGAGATCCCATACTTCACATTAAATTACGTCGATGGGCAGATATAGTGCTTGTTGCACCATGTTCGGCGAATACACTGGCCAAAATTTCGAACGGGATTTGTGATAACCTAGCCGTAAGCACCTCGAGTTCCTTTTTCTATCTCTCTCAAGGAATGATGTAGACATCTCTACTGAGGGCATTGACCCCAACGACGCCCACGTATATCTTTCCTGCGATGAATACTTTCATGTACGAACACCCGCTGACAGCTGAACACCTACGAATCATTCGTGATGTCATCAAGTATCACGTCGTTGGTCCGATCGATAAAGTATTGGCTTGCGGCGACATTGGTGGGGGTGTGACTCTCTTGATTCTGCAAATGCTTATGCTCACCTGCTCCGAAAAGGTTCAGGCGCCATGACAGAATGGTCCGACATCGTCAATATAGTCGTAGAGCGGTTTCAGTTGACTCGGAAGACTATCACGCAATCATAACATTTTACTCATACATCAACGCTTATCTTCTACACGCTATCGCCAGCTCAATCTTGGACTGGCATAAAGAGTAAACTTCCTTGCATAGACTTTAAGCTCTGAACCACCTTCATCTTCAAAAGTCCCATGGGGAGAAAGAGCATGGAGATGACCATACGTAGTCTTCTTATCCGCCAGACAGGGGTCAAAGCTGTGTGGAATAACTTGGGTCATGATACTAGAACACACTATATTCGATTACTTCTACAACATATGGCCTCTGTACCAGAACATCAGCGCCCCAGTCGGGATCGATGGACTTCTCCGGCCTGTGCGAGGCGACAGCCTTTTCAAGCTTATCAAATGCTTCTTGAGGTAAGGGGGGAACTCTATATGGCACATCAGTCTCTTGATCTAGAAATGAGTGCTTCAAATGAGGATGACACTCCTTGGGAGTCTATCAGTAATGTCAATATTGGTGCCACACCCAGATGGCTCGTAGACGTGCTGGACATGCCAGAAGAGGTAACATGCATGTGCAGATGCCAAGTTCATTTGCAATGTCCTGACAGCTGCAATTTCTTGGCATTGATACTCGGCCTCAGGGGACTTGAAGACGCCTCTTGAGTTTATTTTGACTTTTGATGAGAGAGAAGAGTATACTTCGATTAGTAGTTGATTTTCCCTTACCCATTGGACTAATCGCTGGATCATGAAACTTGAATTTACAGGATCTCAGAGTTTAGTCCAACTTGGTCCACAACTGGTAGATACTCGAATGGATTTTGCAGTTAGTTCAATAGTCTAGCATTAAAGGTGTGAGCTTTCTTGAATGGATCAATTCCAGAATCATTGAATTACTTATGTCGTGATTTACTAGCTAGCTTCACCTTTCTGAGTTATTGAGATATTGACACTGTTTTGGTGTTCTCATTCTGTGCCTGACATCTCGTGAAGATTTCGGGGACACGTTCAATTGCTCGAAGGGTGATCACAATCCCGAGTTGCTGTTCTCAGAACACTTTTTGCAGGAGAATCAAGGGGATGACAGGTCAGATGATATAGTAGACAATTTTATTGAAGCTAAAATGCCCTCGGGAAATGAAATACAAATACATATATATATATATATCATTTGATACAAGCGCATGGCTTTGACAAGAGCAAGACCTATGTCGGGAACATCGCCTCTAAACTCATCTCTGCTATGGTCCTCACTTCCTCTTCCGTCAGTCCAAGTCCCAATGGAGGTTGTGCAAGGAGGAGCGCATATTCCCCGGTGATAGAATTCCGAAAGGGTAGGGTATCGTCCGTCTGGGCCGAATGAGAATGTCAAAAAGATTTCAGATATGTTCATTAACTCACACAGATAGCAATGGGGTGACGGCGCTGTAGCCAGTACCCAATGTGATGTGACTCGAGATCGGACACTGTCTTGCATCTATGTTGTTAAACTTGGTAAGCTACACAAGGAATCACAGTCACAGTGTCATGGACAAACGTACAACAAATTCGAAGTCAAGCAGATCTCAATACACGTTTTGTTTGACAGCACGACCTGTTTTGCCTCCTCGTCTAGAAACGTCGCGTGACCCAGTCGGTCTGGTTTGTAGGAAAGCAGACGCAGCGTCTCCTCGGACGAATTGTCTAACGTCTACGGGATTAGCCCAAAAATTCAGCCAAGGGTGAGCATCTATACTCAATAAAATGAACCAAAAAAGAAATTGTAGTACCTCAGCGATGTGCAAAGTTATACCAAGTCCGACCTCTCTGACCTTTGCAAATACATCTTCCCAATCAGAGACGTTCCCAGCTCTTGGATCACCACACAAATCTATCCCGACGATGCCCAAGCCCTCCCGCTTGAGTCTCAAAACCGTACTCACAATCTCGTCCATCACTTCCTTATTCATCCTTCGATCCAAAGACACAATTACGCTTATTCTCCTTCTCGGGGAGTTATGGCCGATTGGTTCGGATAATGGAGAGAGCGTCTGAAGATATTGTTCTATGGTGGCGAGAACCGTACATAGGTATACCTCGCGTGTCATATAAGGGGTCTCGCGAGGTGTAGTACGAAGCTCAAGGTAGGTACACTCTGGTCCAGATCCGTCCTTTTTCGGAAGGAAGAAAGCATCCAATACCCCCACCGTAGCTCGTGCCAGGGCATCAGGCGTGCTGATCAGAGCATAGATGGCAGGAAAAAGCTTAAAAAAATCATCAATCTCGTCCAAAGCCACAGCCGTTTTGAGTTTCTCTAGTCCAGCCTGAACAGCGGCATTGGAAATTGTCAGTTCCAAAGCCGAAGGGTTATAGGAGGAGGCGAGATCTTGAAGGATAGCAAGCGGGATACAGCCATTCAAATGGGCGTGAAGTTCGGCCTTTGGAAGAGACCGAATAAAAGTAATCTGACCTGGCGAGAGGGACGAGAGAGCCATGCTGCCGGGTCCTGTAATATCTGACATGGCAATTCTGAACTCTGCTGAAAGAGCAATAATAGAACCCAGTTCCGAGGGGCGTGCATCGGATCAATAGATGCCTGAGAATATAAATGAGGCGCGATGGGAAAAAATCTCCTTACAAGATGAATTGTCTAATAGAAACGATGCTGCATTTGGTTTTCTTATGAACTATAACTATTCAGCCTCTCGTGATGATCCACTACCAGCAGGCCTCGACAAAAGGATCTGTGGCGTTACCTTCCTATACATAATGTACAGAATTGTATCATAATTTGTTTACACTAAGCTAGAAGACGAAGTGGCCGGCCTTCCAAAAATGCCACAATGTTATCCACTGTCTGGGCCCAGAATACCTGTAACCCCACGCAGCAATAGTGAATGACGGTCACAGTAATTGCAATAACGAAACCGGAGGCACATACCTTATAATTTTCATCACTCACATAGCCATTGTGCGGACTCAAAATCACCCGATCTCCGCACTTCCTCAAGGGATGATCCAAAGGTAACGGTTCTAGAGCATAAACATCCAGTGCTGCACCAGCAATCTTTCCTTCTTGGATCACTCTCACGAGTGCATCCTCGTCCACAAGGGGACCGCGGGAAGTGTTGATGAAATAGGCAGTAGGCTTGAGAAGTGCGAGGTCAGAGGCAGTGATGAGACCTTGAGTAGACGGTGAGAGCACCAGATGGATAGAGACAATGTCGGAGCATCTGAGTAGGTGTTCTTTGCTCGGGGAATGGGTAACACCCGGGACTGCAGAAACACGGGAAGGAGTGAGATTGGGAGACCAGGCGAGGATATTCATATGGAAGAGCTTCGCAATCTAGAGATGTACCCATCAGAATGAAGCCATGGATGGTTCAGTTCACCGCACCTCAGCAACCTGGGTACCTAAAGTTCCCAATCCAATCAGTCCAAGCGTTTTACCGGCTAAACTTGCCGGAACGATAGTTTGCCATTGGGGACAGCAGGATTTTATGTTGCGATCTTCTTGAACAATGTGGCGTACAGAGGAGAGAATGAGGGCCCAAATATGCTCTAATGTTGATCCACTGTTTGATCCAGGGACGGCATAGCTGTCAGTCCCAGAGACAGAAATACCTTTCAATTTGGCATGCTCAGAGTCGATACCACGGTTTCTGCTGCCCGTTGTTGCAATGAATCTGTAATCATACAACAAGACATGGATGTATACATTATTGGACTGAAACCTACTTGAGATTTGGCAACCGATCTAATAGAGATGGGGTAAATTTGGTCCGCTCTCGCATAGCACAGATGATCTGATAGGGATGAAGCTTATCTACAAGGGCATCTTCGTCATGGAGTGTTTCATGGAATGAGTCGACAGAGAGGAGAGAGGAGAGAGGAACATTTCCAGAAGCAGAAGTGACAGTGGCAGTCGACCATTTATCTGTGCTTGTAAAAGCTACATTCTGATAGTCATCAAGAATGGCTACTTTGATCGAAGAGTGACTCATTGACAATGCTATGTGACGGAAAAAGGGAGGAGGGTAGGATGGTTGTTGTATATGGAAGGGGGACACAAGCTTTTCTCAATGGGGAGCTGCCAAACGAGAATTCCCCCAGGTGTCACCATAAAATGCCTTAGCTACTTCATAAGGTACTACATGATTCCAAATATGGTGTCTGGTGAGAAAGTTTCAAGATATTAGATTAATATCCATAATGTTCAGCCACTGATTGTTTCCAAGAGAGAGCACGTGCTTGTAGTTTTTTTTTCGATTCAGCATTTGTATTCCGCAACAAGGAAGCTAAGACGCGGAGGGCCTAAGCAGGACCCAACGTTAGGTGGTGTGTCTACAAAAGGCATGTGGCCATGGATGTAGGCGAAGTTTCTAGTGGATGTTTGGGGTAGCAGCAAGTTCGGAGGGATCGGTAACGTGCTTGGAGAGAGAGAAAAAGAAAGAATTCTATATTTGGATACCGCAACAAGCAAGTGCTAAGACGCAGTAGAGGGGATACATAGGGTCCTCCGTGGGGTGATGTGGGTTGGAGGTGGATGGATGAACAAGAAAGGATTTCTCGGTGTCCTTGAAGAGGGAGTGGTTATATCAAGATGTAGACACATCGACTGGCATGGTACTGCTGCTGTACCATCATTGCATGGTGGAAATGAGGGGAATGAGACCGAAACAACAATAATGGCTCCACTTAATGACTGCGGAGATACGTGGAAGTATACATCTGGTCCACTTCAACAATTTCCACTTCTATTCCATGGAACGTGAAAGTATTTTTTCTCCTCCGGACGTATTATTATCTACGCGCATCAAACAAAGTCTCTGACTAATAGCTTGTTACTGGTGATTACACTGTGAGTATAGCAATGTACACCATGCAGAAATTATATCGAGGCCTGCAATTCTCCAATTTTCCAATGAAAGCAGGATTTAAATTATTCCCATACTTAGTGACTAGGACTAGGACAGTAAGACTTTTTATTATTGATGAATGCAGAGGCGATTTTTTATTAAACGATAATGATATATACGAATAGTTCAAGCCTCCTTCTCCGAAGTAGAAGGGCTAGCAGGTGTTTCAGAGCTTGCCTGAAGGAGTAACATCGTCAGAACGCGATCACATGACAGAAGATCGGGCAACAGATCTTAAAGGATAAAATGCATTGTCACTCACAGATTCAACGGGAGCATCCGCCTCTTCTTTCGCAGATTCCTCATTCACAACAGAGGCATTTGGTTCGACAGCCTCACTGCCAACGGGAGCTTGTTCAGCAGCAACAGTGGTCTCTGCTACAGTCTCTGGCTACCGAGATTCGAGTGACGCATAAATTGGACTGACTACCCAGACTAATTGTACTCACTGATTGGGAATCTTTAGGCACATCACTCTCCTGCCCCCAAAAAACTCTATCAACATACAAACCGACCACCAGGCAAGAAAAAAAAGCGTATAAGCGCGTACCTGGGAAAGAGCAATAGAGGCAGCAACATCAGTAGGGGTGCCCTCGTCGTCCGTCATAATTTCAGCAGATTTAGTTTCCTCTTGCTCAGCCTCAGAAACCTGCGAATGCGAAGAAGTTTCCTTTTGCAACGCCGGGAAATCATGATAGTCATTGTGAATCGCGTGCTCGGCTTGAGACTTGCGAGCAGATGGCGACAAAAGGTATAAAAACTAATGTAACGGTGAATGAATGAATCCAATTAGGTAGTTCTGACAGAGTTCGTCGACGTACGGCAGGGCCAAAAACAAGTGTAGCTCCGACCTAGTCGAATTGAGAATTAGGATGATAATGATAATTTCAGGGACTTACGATCCAGGGTGTGTCGGACTTTGGAACGGGATGTGACTGAGCACTCATATACCTTCTCATTTGGAGTCTGACATTCATGTTTACGTGTGTCCTCGCAGACGCGCAGAATGAGGGACGAGTGCTGCGGACGAGACGGGCAGACATGTTCAAATCTCTGAGAGCACACAGAGAAGAAATGATTTAGCGTTTAGTCGTCGTGGGACTCTGAAGCGGGTCAGACCGGATGATCTTGATCATCATCAGAACTATCATAATGTCATGTCCTATGCATTACCACTCTAGCCCTAGCTTCGACAGTAAAACAAGTCCCATAGCTGCTTGAAATGGCTCGTCTACAGCAAACCGCTCATCTAGCAAATGATTCACCACCCCTTCTTTTCCAAACAAGTATGTACTTTCTGGTAACCGAAATGGTTCCAAATGTTCCTGTAAATGAATTAGCGGGGCACAATCATAATTTAAACTCGAAAAATCCAAAAAGTCAGAACTGGTATTCCACTGTGTCCCTGGTGCCTCTGGTGTCATTGTCAATGAGGGATAACCCGATAATTCTGGGGGCACTTCCAAGTTAACTGGTCGATATTTCGGGCTGAAGGAGGAGAGACGTGGAGAGATATCTGGATCAGTCAAGGCATTCCCCCCAATCGAGCAATCCACAGAAACCGGAACCGAGATGGTAGGGTTATTAGAGGATGGAATTGACCCAGAGACAGCCAAAGCTCCAGCTGATGCCGGGAAAAGTGTCTGTACCCTTGAAAATCAGCACATTGATCTAACATAGATAATGGTCCAATGACCGGAAAGAGCGCAGCATGGTCCAATAGCATAGCACGATGAACCGCAGGATAATTCTGATACAGTCCCGCATACCCAGCCAATGTTTGTAAGTGAAGGTCCAAGAGCAATTGTTGATTTAAAGTAGCCGATTGGGCTGCAGAGCAAACTGGTATCAAATCAACGCGCATAACACTCGTATCTACTCCTACCAATTGAAGATCCAGCAGTCGATGCCAAAGCAGAATGAGTGTAAGCAGGAACAGATTCAGAGGAAGCATATTCCGGATACTGGATTGGAGACGAGGTTCTGCGAGAATTAATTTCCGAATCCTTTTGGTAAGGAGAAGTAGCCTCAGCAGAAACAGGATCAGAGTAGTAGTTGCCTGGCACTGAATGCCTAAAGTCATTACGCATGACAGGCCGATTTTGTCGACGGTAAGAACTCGGTCGTATGTCCTCGCATAGTGTTACAGATTCTGGTTTTTCTCTTGTATCCTGTGAATATATGCTGTTTTCCTGAGGTCTGGATGCCATTGCGGAACGAGTAGGAAGTGGGATGGGTAAAGGAGGCTGCATAGGAGTCTGACGAGTCTGGCGAGTCTGTGCCCGACCAGATGTTGTGACAGAAGGAAGGAGCTGGGGAGGTTGACGTTGTCTGGAAGCACTAGAGGCGGTAGCAGATAAAGGTGCCTCCTGTGATTCTTTTTTGACAGTATTTTCGGATTTCTTTTTTGTCTTGCCTTTACGAGGAGGCCGTTTTCGAGACGCCTTGACTGGTCCAGCTTTCTCTGTGGTAGATACTATATGTGGATCCGGCATAGGTGGCGAGGAGGACCGGTTAGCTATCGACACGTCGAGATTATCCTCCTCGACTTTAATGACGGGCGTGGCACCAGTTATATCAATTATTTCTCCAAGTTTCCTAGACTTGCTTCTCTGACGGCTAAACCAGTTACTAATCCACTTCACTGGTCTGAGGCGAAATCCGCGTCAGTGATCTAAAAACGTAGAAAAGATGCGCATACAATCCAGTCCTTTGACTGAGCTCCGTAATAGCTAAGGGTGAGGGGTTAGAGGATACTGAAAATGTAGCCTTGAGCAGAGCAGTCTGTTCTGGTGTTGAGCGAATCGCAATGATTTTCGGTTTTTGCTTGCTCATGGTCAGTAGTCAAAGTGAACGTTGCAAATAAAATGATCTGCATGACATCATTTCCTTATCTGTAAACTCAATATGTCACACGGTTGAAAACTCGGGTGTATTCAACAAATGTAGTTTTTCACATGTTTCAACATTTTTAACATCAGAGGGGTTGCTAAAAGTAGATATTTGCCCTCAACATCAAGGCGCAAAAATGACGCTTCCAGCTGCCAGGACAACTCCACGCAACTCTCATGATGCCCGTGCAAGCTGGAAAAAAAAGGAAGTTCATCGGTAGATAAAGAGAACCTCTGCAGGAAAGTTGCTTGTCTATTTATACCTGGTCAAATCTAGAACATAGATTGTGGTGGTTCACTGGGAGATTCACTGCAGGCCAGATAGGTGGATCAGGACAATGAGCGGAAAAGAGGTGAACAAGGGTCCCATTTATAATTATCACGTTGAAAGAAAGGCACATGCAAACACCCCTCAATACAACTGGAGCCCATACGGTAATCAGGATGGTCAGCTTAAGCCATTAGGGTTATGCTCCGAATGGGAAGGCGATTGTTCCTGTTCCCTCGTGATGAATCCAAACAATCCACGGGAAAAAATTGAACACAACATCAATGCTGATTTCCATGAAAACGTCACCCAGATTCATAACCATTGTCGGCTGCCTTTGAGCCAACAGCGGTCAATCTGGAATCCCGAGGGTGATCCGGATGCTATGTATCCCTATCCATTCGATTCCAGCTGTCATTTAGGAGTGTGGAGTGTCGTTTCCCCGCCCCAGAGTGATAGTTTGAACAACTTCAGGAAACCCAGGGCTCACTAGCCCTATAAAATGTGTAAAATGCATATCGTCTTCACCACAAATGACTGCCATCTATAGTCACCTAATTGTGAATCGAGTTTTCATCAAAACGAGAGATTTGGAAGTTGATCTTTTCCGGAGGAACCGCGGTGGAGTTCCCAGTCCAATCAGAACAAGTACATTCCCTGTGACAATGGATGCCAAAATAGCCCATCCTCAGTCGTGAAGTGTGTCAATAGACCCGCTGATATCTCGCTAATATACCATGGTGGAAAACCGAATAGGGTCAATTACAACGAGATGTCAGGTATTGACCACCGATCTATTTTTATGCTAGCTGGTAGGCTCTGATCCGGCGTAGTTCTCAAACCTGGGAGCCCACGTAACAGGGTTCACGAGATGAAGTAGCACAAAGCGACGAGTAGTGGCTCATGGGTATGATGAGCTTTTTGAATGTAAAGGCCTTTCTCTGTGAAATTCTGCGGAGGGAAAAAGCATATCAGTGTTGAGAGCGACGATCGCATCACTGCCATATATATGTCATCAACAATAGAGCGGCTGCTCGGGTCATCCGAATCTGATTGACCCAATATGATATAACCATCATTGACATACCAATAATCATCCAAACAAAGAGTGCTGCAGAATAGACAGCCACCGCGCTTAAGCAGAAATGCTTACATGTAAGGGAATCAGGATCGAATTTTTTGGTAACAATGCACGAGAAGAGGAGAACAGAAGGAACAAGAAATCTTTTTTGTGCTCTTAGCCCGCGGAGGCCACCACACCCTCAAATTAAAATCACTGACTTCAAAGCCAAAATAATGCATCCAATGTAGGATTCGAAATAAGAGTAGGCGATGCTCTCATAGTCAGGACTAAATATCGTCCACTTCAAGATGAAAGACAACCAATTTGGTTTTCTTGATTGTACATCATGAGATCGTCATTCTACAGTCTGAAATTACAATGGCCATATAACATAAGGAGTTCAAATCAAAATGCCCAGAAGATAAGAGTGAGCGAAAAGTTCCGTCCAAGCACCATCTAACGTCTTGTCCTACACGACAGAGTTACTGTGTAATACGTGCCAAGAAATGATGAAGCAGTGACGAGGTCGGTAATCAAAGAAATGAAACTAAAGTCCAAGTAGTCCCAAGAAAGTGGCTATTTCGTTCGTATATGCAGATAGCTAGTAAAGATGCAGGTGAATCGACAGCCTGCATGTGAAGGCGAGGTGTGGCAAAAAGGATAACAATAACTCATCGCAGAACTAACATGATGTCCTCTCCATCTCTACAGCAATAGCGAGGCGATAACGACAATAGCCATCCCCGCTGTCGTTATCACCATGACAGGCAATTTTTGTCCAGCTGCCTCCGATTCAGACCTCCGTTGCACTCCGGCTCCCGAATCTGAACTTGCATTGACACTCGACACGTTTCGTAATAGTTGCGTCGGCAACATAATGGGCTGATCGGACACTTTGAACATGGGAGCCAGAGGTGATCCGTCAAATTGGAACATATGCAGCTTGGGTCCTTGTTGTGGATCATCAAAAATCAGCCACTGCTGGTACAATTCTGAAGTGACTCTGTAATCTTCAATAAAGTTGGAAACGGCGGCACAAGGATCCTGAACTTGCTGGAAACCATCGGGTCGGGGGGTCATTGACATGGAGCCATTGGTATTGAGGCTATATGTGCCATGGGACCAGCCAATGACACCAGTGATACATGTTGGCTCTGAACCTAATTTACGAAACAGACATGTTACATGAGTGTATCAGGACATGGAGAAAGAGCTATCGCACCATTACTATTGAAGCGGTAACGCGCGATTTCATAGTTTTTTTCATCGCTGTACATAGAGCGGTCAGACGGATCCTGTACTCTGACAAGTCAAAACGCACAAAGAATAAGAGATCCCTGTTGTCGCGGGGTAGATGAAGGTCATATTAATGGGGTTGGCAAATCCCTTGTAAACAGAAAGGGGCAAGTCAGACTAGGAGCTCAATAAAAGTTATTCATGAAAACCCACAGAGCCAGTGACGACATTTTTGCTGCCTGAGCTCCAGGTACCAATCAGAGTTTGTTGCGCCGTCTCGAGGGGCTCTTGTGAAAGAACTGTCGGAGCAAATGAGACCAGCAGAAGACCGACAACAGGAAAGCAAAGCATGGCGAGCAATATTCTGTATATTCGGCCCTTCTGTAGAAAGACTATTGAGCAGCTGATATGGTAGGGAGAACAATGAAAGGACGTCGGCAACGACGAGAAAACGGGTGCAATGTCTATTTGTTCCTGTTTGCTGATTGTAGACTAGTGATCGGAGGGCAACCTCCCAAACCCAACACAGGATAAAGAAAAAAGAAAAAAAAGGCCGAGGCGAGAGTTATGTTCACCAGGGGGACTTGAAATGTTGTATGTCTCTGGGTAGTCACTAATCC
>Ga0153948_1000998_pt1 | contig 15042 bp, 14 predicted proteins | sample TSNJ032MetaG_FD_104696 | JGI IMG/M metagenome (GOLD analysis project Ga0153948, IMG submission 104696) | Attine ant fungus gardens microbial communities from New Jersey, USA - TSNJ032 MetaG | ecosystem: Host-associated > Fungi > Mycelium > Unclassified | place: USA: New Jersey, Wharton State...
GAATACTTGGCTAAATGCAGGTGTTTTGTACCTTTTTTCGTATCATAGGGAATGCACCAGCCACCTTTTTTATCACGGTATTTTTGCCGTATCTTGCCGATGCTGGTTTTATGCTTCGCCGCAAGTGTTTTTAGGCAACTGTACTCCATCAGATAGCCGAAGTAGCTTAAATCGCAAAAGTTTCCAGCCATATGATAGTAATTACAGATACCTCGTAGTTCCGCATTGAAGCTCCCGACGATTTCAAGGTCTGTGAGCCGTAGCAAAGACAATCTTGCGATTGGCTCTATTTCACCGTTTTTCTTCTGCCCTATGATTTTATTGTCAGACAAGAAGCGCATAATTTTATCTTGGAGAGGTATGGTCAGTTCACAACGGTTAGACAATGTTCTTTGTGTAGCCCCTCTCCCATTGGGGCGAATAACCCCATTACGCATAACCCGCACGTTATACCCAAGAAACCTCGCATACTGGTTGCTGTGGGTAATTAGCGTCTTTTCTTCGCTCAACTCCATTTTCAGAGTATCCCGGATAAACGCTGTAAGCTCATCTTTGATACGCTGGCAATCTTCCTTACTCCCGTTTACGCCAATTAGAAAATCATCCGCATACCGAATATATACAATCCGTTTGTCGGTCTGGGATTTGGCCGGTGTTTTACGCTGTTCTATGCCTAATTGCTTGAGTTTTAGGAGCAGAGCCGATTTCTCGTTTTCATCAGACGCTTTTTTTATTTGTTTCCTGACATATGCAATCTGATTACAGATATGAGTATATTCATCGGTCAGACGGTTTTCAGCAGGCTTGTTGAATAAACTGCTCTGGCTTTCTACAAACTTATCCAGTTCGTGCAGGTAGATATTTGCCAATATCGGAGAAACGATACCACCCTGCGGCGTTCCGCTGTGAGTGCTGTTATACTGGAAATCTTCCAAGTATCCAGCTTTCAGAAATTTGTAGATTAGCTTGATGAGCCGTGCGTCTTTGATTTTCTTGTTGATAATGCTCACCAAAACACCGTGATTGATGTTATCAAAACAGCCTTTTATGTCGCCTTCGATAAACCATCTTATGCCGTTGAAATGGTATTTCACCTTTTTCAGAGCGGTGTGGCATCCTCTGTTTGGCCTGAACCCATGAGAGCAATCCAGAAATACAGGTTCATATACCGCTTCTAAAATCATCCTCAATACTTCCTGAACGAGCTTATCGGTAAAAGTGGGAATACCCAGCGGGCGCATTTTCCCATTGGCCTTTTTACGATAGGTTCTTCGTGACGGGTTTGGAGTATAACTTTCATCAGCAAGGGATTTAATGATATTATTCACTTTTTCCTCGCTGAACCCGTCCGCTGTGTCGTCATTCACGCCTTTGGTAGCCGCGCCGTTGTTTGCGTAGAGCTTTTTGTATGCGATAAAATACAGGTCTGGACGTAGCAGGTAACGGTAAAGCCGCGTAAATACTTCGTCTTTGTTGGTTTCAGAGTTTTTCTTCGTTCTCTCCAAAATCTCTATTGTTGGTTGCATTTGAGGTTTTCCTCCCTAATCAATTTTTGATTCTGGCGCACAATAACTGCTCCCCTTCGCCATGTGAGCGGCTTTCCCGCTTCCGTTTTTACGGCCATCCCTGTCAATTCAGGGTTCTCCCAGCCTGATTTCTCAAGCCTGACTACTATGAGAGCTCCGTTGCCATGTAGGATATTCAGCGTCATCTTCCTTGCTTTTTACACTTGGAATTTATCACCCGAAGGCATTACGCATAGCCTTTTCAGACATTCCTATTTAGGCAATCCCCAGTTAACGTGTAGAGTAGGATGCAGATTGTCGGATATGCTTTCGTTTCTTTACCACTGGTTCTCCAGCAGGTTACATGGGCATTGTGATAACCGATATGCACGAACAAAATATGCAACCGCACCCATGCCAGAGGTTTCAGGCACTTTCCTCTGTCCCATCGAAAAGGAAACTCGAAACTCGCAATACCAAATACAGGGCTATCCTCATATCTGCTTAACATTGCAGGTCAGTCGTGCCCTTTTGCCTTTGGGCAACTCCCCGCTTTCCTGCCGTGCTATGTTCCCGTATCAGCTTTCGCCTTTCGGTTAGGCAGGTTGTGTGACATCGCTGTGAAAACTATCCTCCTTTCCTAGCGCGTCAACCGCGTTATCATGCGGTGCAGTTCCTATGCTGCTTCTCTACACGCCCTATCTGGGCGCACCTGTTCCTCTATGCGCATTTTATCCAAATCGGAGAGCTTGCGCTTGATGGTCTTGATGGCCTCCGCTTGGTCGATACTGCGGATATGCAGGTTTACCATTACCTCGCTGTCGAGGTCGAGGAAATCCGCCAGCATACGGTCGGTGAGCTCCGGCGCGATAATCTGAACGAAGCTCGCCGCGCCGATGGTATCCCCCATGCGGAAGGCGCGGCCGTCGCGGAAATCGAAGCCGGAGGGCGCGATATAATCCTTCGTGTTGTTGCCTGTTTTGACTATATCCCGCCAGTCGAAGCGGAAACGCTCGCGCCCGCCCGGATGGAATTGGCCGTGAAGCACTTCCAGCCGTTCATGCCCGGTGAGCGGCCGGGCTTTCACACCAAGCACCTTGAAATTGTTGATAATGTCGGCCTCTATGCGTTCCAGCCTCATGCGCGCGTCTTTCAGGTTGGCGGCCTCTATCCCGAACGTGATATACTTCGTTTTCACAAGGCCGTTGTTCCCTTTGGAAAGCTGATTTTTGAGCATACCCGCGTACTCCCGGCGAATGGGGTTGTAATCGTCCGGTTGGTCGGGAATGTCGATTGACCGCTTGAAATCTTCCAGATTGCCGCGCTGGTTGAGGAAAGAAAGCTGTATGCTGATACTGGAATCGAAGTAATTGAGGAAATCACAATACGCCTCGAATATCTGCGTCTTGTCCTCGTTTTGCGCCAACTGATAATTTATATCGTTGAATGTAACGGTTTTGGTATACAGCCGGTCGTTTACCTGGCATATGCCGTCGCGGTACATTTCATGGTAGGGGATGGATTGCTGCGCCGTCTGGGGCGCGGTTTTCCGCCCGAACAGCCGGGCGAGTATCCCCGCGAAAAAACCGCCCTTTTTATCGGACGGCTTCGATGAAGCGGCAGGCGGCTTCTTACCGGGCTCGGCGCGCAAATCGGTCTTATTGCCCTTTGCCTGCCGGATGTTTTCGGACAGGCGCCTTTCCTGCCGGGATTGCTGCTTTGTCTTGATTGGCAAGTATTTTTCCCTCCTTTTCTATCACGCTGTAAAAGTTTTCGGTCTTGTACGGCCTCGCCGCCGGAAAGAACCACCGGGCGCGGAGAATGTTTCGCAGTATCTTTTCCGCCGGTTGGTCGTCCTTCTCGAACATGGCGAGGAAGAAAAACGGCAGCATGAGCCCGATCATCAACAGCACCGCCGCGCTGTTGCCGATAACGTCCTTTGTAACAAGGTAGGTCGGCACACCCACGGCGGCGGCAAGGGAAAAACAAATAAGCTGCCGTTTGGTGAGCCCGAGCGCAACCTTCGTTTTGACTTTACTCAAATCTTTGGGGACCGGGACGAATGGCATTGTAAAAATCGCCTCCTTTACTCGCGTTCATAACGGTATTTCATTTGCGGCGGGTATAAATCGGCGGGAGGCTTGCGCTTTCCCGTCCAGCGTTTGCCTCCCGCCAGCCCCGCGCAATAACTAAATAGAGGGGTCCGACTTCTTAGGAGCGGATTTTTCCGGCTTTGGGGCTTTGGCCTGAGCCTTCGCTTCCTTCTTAGCCTCATTGAGCTTATCCACAGCGGAGGGCTTTTCCTGCTCCGGCGCGCCTTTGTCGGCGACGCGGTCGGCAAGGCCCTTCTCGACGGCGGCGTTATAGGCGTCCATAACGGTAGCGGAAAGCTCCGCCCGGAGCTCCTTTGTCGTTGGAAAGCAAATATCCTTGTAATTGCCCTCCCTGTCCTTCGTGCTCGGCATCGCCACAAACGGCCCCTTTTCGCCGCCGTCCATAACCTTAATGCCGTTCACGGCGAAACAACCGTTGATAGTGACGGAGGCGAAAGCAAGCTGTTTTCCCTTCGGTTCCTCAAAGGGGTATGCCCGCGCGTCCAGTTTGACGGCCGGGGTCCCGGTGGCCTGTTCTTGATTGCTCATGTAAAATCTCCTTCCATATACATAATGTAGTTGCCGCCCGGCTAATGGGCTGAAAAAATGCCCTTTGCGAACGCGCCGCTTTTCAGCAGAGTAAAACAAAGCAGCGCAGTATATCCCACGCACTCCCATATCGCTATGTGAATGTTGCCGGAGGCCGTGATACTTTGAATGAGTACGGCATAGATACCGACGCACACCATAATGAGGAAGCCTTGAAACGCCAGCGCGAACAGGGATTTTAGGTAGTTGTTTCCCATCTGGCCCCATTCGCGGTTCGCCATCGTACTAAAGGGGATGGGCGCGACGCTCACGGTCAAATATATCTCTATCATCCTGCCGTACACGACGATAAAGACACAAACCGAAATAGCTTGCATGACAAGGTTTACTATGGCTGATTCAAGATACAGCCCCAAGAGTTCGTACCACTCCATTGCCATAAGCTGCGTTTGCAGGTCGGCAAGGGCAAGGTTCATATCGAGGCTGCCGCCGATTATGCCCGCGCTTTGGTTTACCGCGTTCTGCGCCAGCGCAAACACCGCCATCACAATATCGAAGGTATGCGTTAAAATGTAGACGGCGCAAAAAGTTTTGAATATCCACTTGAAGAATATCCATGTTTCAAAGTCGTGCATGTTATTACGGTCGATTATCATAGTGATAAGCTCGTAACAGAGAATAAAGGTCAATATCATTCCCGCAATGGGGATAACCACCGTTTCGGACAAGGACTTAATCATGGAGAAAATGCCGGAGTTGAAGGACTCCGGCGTTTGCCCCACTTGGCCGGCAATCTCACCGACTTTTTGATTTACCATATCAAACATGCCGGTGAAGTTCGTCGTTATGCCGCCGATTAAAGCCTCCTTGATCCATTCGGTGATTTTGGCAAGCAGGCTATCCATCGGCTATTAACCGAACAGCCCGGACAGCAAGGGAATAAGGTTCATGCCGATAAGCACGACGCCGCCCCCGGCCATGAGCTGTTTCATGCCCTGCGACTTGGCGCCCGGATTGTCCGAGCCGTACCCTTCAAGCAGGTTGATAACGCCCCACACCGCGAGGCCCGCGCCCAGCGCGATAACAAGGGTTTGCAGCATGGTAATGGCTTCTCCAAAAAAACCCATAAATAATTTCCTCCTTTAGAAAATCGGTTGATTGTTGACGGTGACTATATGTGAAAGCGGAGCCTCGCGGCTCCGCTTTAAATAGGGAACGCCGCCCGGATGGGCGGCGGGAAACAAAAAAAGCCCGCCGTTCAGTCATGGGGGTTTGCTACTGAACGGCGGGCGCTTCGCTGCCGGGAGCGGGTATCTCGTAAACCTCGTAGGCTTCTCCCGGCTTCGGCCTTAACCGTGCGCGGAGGAATCTATCAACATCAAAGATGTTTTTCTTGTCCGCGTCGGCAAGGTATCTATAATTCGGATGGCGGGTAATATCGTACTTCCGGGAGAGGAAGGGGCGTTCCCCGCGTAACATGAGAATACACTTCGATCCGTCCATAACGGCGAGCTCGTCCACGCTCATAAGGTCCTTTCCCACTTTGGAAAAGTTCTGCCCGTGGGAGGTCTGATTACTCCGGGTAATGGATTCATTATATAAATCCACGGTTTCCTTCCCCAAGAGCTCCGAAATTTCTTTGAGCGTGCCCTTTTCCTTTCCGCCAAGAAAAAGCGTCGCGTCCATATTGCCGGCAATCGTATCCGCCGCATCCTTATAAATTGTTTTCAACTGGCTTTGGGATTGGAGAATGACGCAGGCGGAAATCTCGCGGCTTCGGATGGTGGCGATAAGCTGCTCAAAGTTCGGGATTTTTCCCACGTTGGCAAACTCGTCTAAAATACAGCGTACATGCACTTTCAGACGGCCGCCCTCGCTTTCCCCGGCCTTGTCGCACAGGGTATTGAACATTTGCGAATACATCATGGCCGGTATGAAGTTAAATGTCGGGTTTGTGTCGCTGATGATAACAAAGAGCGCCGTCTTTTCGTCGCCTAACGTATTAAGCTCCAATTCGTCCACCGCCAGCAGGTCGCGGACCGCTTGAATGTCGAAGGGCGCAAGTCTGGCGGCGCAGGAAATAAGTATGCTTTTTGCTGTTTTGCCCGCCGCAAGGGAATATTTGGCATATTGCCGGACGGCAAAATGATTGGGCTTTTCCTGCGCTAACACTTCAAACATAAGGTCAATCGCGTTCTTAAACTCGTCGTCGTCCTCGCGGACCTCCATTGCGTTTATAAACTCGCAGAGCGTTCCGAAATGCTGTTCCTCCCTCGGCGCTTCGTACCAAATGTAGGCGATTAAAGCCGTGTACAAGAGGGTTTCCGCTTTTTCCCAGAAGGCATCCCCGCCTTTTTGCTCTCCTTTCGTGTTGCTGATAAAAGTATTTACCAGCGTCAAAATATCGGTTTCGTTGTGAATGTAGGAGAAGGGGTTATACCTCATGCTTTTTGCGAAATTGATTGTGTTGAGCACCTTTATACGGTAGCCGTTGCGCTGTAATAATTTCCCGCACTCAATCAGGATTTGCCCCTTCGGGTCGGTAACAACGTATGAGGAATGAAGCTGCATGAGGTTGGGCTTACAGAAAAACCGGGTTTTACCTGAGCCCGAGCCGCCGATTACCATTACGTTTTTATTCCGCGCGTACTTGGGATTCTTCGGGCGGCTACTCATGGTAAGGCTTTCCGTGTCGGTCAGAATGACGTTGTTTTCCGGCTTGGGGTCGATATACGGTTTTATATCTTTTTCCGTTCCCCATCGGGCGCTGCCGTACTCAACATCCTTCCTAAACTTTTTAGCGTTCTTCTTCTTGCTGTACACGACGGCATAAATAATGCCCGCACCCGCCGCGCCGATCAGAAGGTCGAAGGGCACGAACGAGGGGAAGGGGCTTGCCATTGCCGCGCTGAGCGTTTTCATGCTGCCGATGATTTTAGCGAGCATATCCGAGCCGGAAGCGAGGCGGTACGCCATGCCGAGCTTGTTAGCAAACCAAAACATCATTGCGTAGGGCATATTCGGCAGGACGTATTTACGCAGCGCCGGTGTAATATTCAGCTTCATAACTCCGGCCCCCCGCGCTCTTTATTTTTCGTCCGGTCCACAACCCGGTTTTTCACGATCTCCTTAAACTGGCGTAAGGCTTCCAATACGGACGGCTTTACCGGCCCCTCCCGCTTAACCGCCTTCGCAGAAAACTCGCTAAAGGCGGCGGTCAGGGCGTCGGCGTCCTTCGCCTTAAAGAATACAAGCCATTTTGGAGGACTTACGGAAGCATCTTTTTTCAGCGCAAAATCGACGCCGTACTTCCGGGCGATACTCTCAAAAGCCTTGATATTATTGTCGCTTATCTCGATATTGGTAACGCCGGCGCCCTGCCTCACAAGCTGCTTGACGGTCTGCTTGCCCTTGTAGGTTTTGGGCGTAGTCAAGCCTTTTTCCACCTTTTTCATTTCAGCCAGCGCCTTTTTTAACGCTTTCATCAGCAGGCGCGCCGATAACTTGTTAGCTTGAATTATGACGGCCACGGATTTTTCGTTTAACTGGTCTTGCATATATTTTCATCAACTCCTTTCCGTCAGCGCATATTATCCGCCACATATTCCCGCGTCTCGCCGTCTGAAAAAGTAATTTCCACGGCGTAAGGGTATTTGTGGATACTATGGGTTTTCACTCTGGCCGACACAACCGCCAAATGCTCCGCCTCGCACTTTTCGGCGTCCTCGCGGCTCGGAAACTCCCGCCGGCACTTTTCGCAGCGAAAAAAAATAAGCGGCATATATAACCGCCTCCTTTACAATTCCGCGTCGTGGGATTTTTTCGGAGTGCTGGGCTTCTCCGTGCCGATCTTTGCGACGGCCTCCTTCGCGGCGGCCAGCTTATTCAGCGCGGACGGCCGCTTTTGGGGCTCGCCGTCTAAACCGCTAATACGTTCGCTCAGCCTTTTTTCGGCGCGGCTGCGGGCGTCGTCGCTAAGATGAAGTTTATACAAGCCGCTGGTGGAGGAATGGCCCACGTTATTGAAAACAAAGTCCACTTGATTTTCCTTCAACGCGCCCGCCACAAAATAATACGGCCTGAGCTCGCTAAGCTCGCCTCGCGCTATATCATGGCTAAGCCCGGTTTCCACAAGCGCGAATATTTTACCGTCAACGGCCACCGTCGCGTAATACCAGCCTAAGTGACTGCTGGATTCTTTATCGCCCCCGTTGTTCATTTCAACATTGAGGAAGGTATACGGTTTCAGGCCCTTTTCGGCTGCAATCGCATTGTCAGCCGCTTCACGTTTTAGGAGCGCAGGTACTATCCTCGTTTTGATTTCGGCAAGGATTTCCGGGTTATAATTCGCAAGGGTGCCGTTTACATACTCGTTTTGCACTTTGGCGGTTTTGGCCTGCGGCGTCCTGCAATTTCCGATGAACAAAGATGAACCGTTATCAAGGTCAAGGCTAATATCGCTCGTTCCGCGCCATTTGCCGGTGCACGGGGAAGTCCTTATACTGGCGGTCTTGCAGCCGAATGTTTCCGCGATAATGTTTATCCTGTCCTGCAAGGGCAGCTTTTCATATCTTTTTGCTATATCAAAGCCTTTTTGCTGTAATTCGGAATAATCCATAGGCTACCTCCTTTACTTGCGGCGAGAGCTTAAAGCTCCGCGCCGTGGGATTTTTTCGGCTCCGGCTTATCCGTTTTCGCCTCGCCGCCTTTAGCGACGGCCTCCTTCGCGGCGGCCAGCTTATCCATGACGGAGGCGCTTTCCTTCGCCGGAAGCCCGCCGCGCTCCGCGCTCTCAATCGCCGGCGCCGACTTATAGAACGTATTGCCGTAGGTATCGTCAATACTGAAACGCCATTGGCCGCTGTACGTTTTAACCGGCTTTCGGGTTATCGGCTTTTCATCCGTGCCGGCAGCCTTTAACCGGATTGTCGTATCGCTCGCCTTTACAATCTCATAGACAATTTCGGTGGTGACAGACCGCATTGTGTCGTCCGGGTAATCGCGCCGTATCGCCTTGAACTGCTCTCCGACCGTAAACGGATGGATGTCTGGCTTTTTTTCCTCGGCCTTGATAATATCCTTTATTTCGGCATATGCGGCTGTACCGCCCATTCCCGCCGCGCCGCCGGTCAAAATCTTGTAAGCCACATTCTGCGGCCCGGCGCTTAAAATCTCCACCGCCCCCCAACGGCCTATGTCAGCGATATATCCGGGCTTGACATTATCCTTGCTGAAACGGAAGCCGCCCAAATCATCGAGGCAGTTTTCAAGATAGCCTTGCTTATCCATAGCTTTTTCGGCAAGCTCTAACTCGCGCCCAATCAAAGCGTTAACTTCCTCGACGGTGACAACTTCGCCGCCGCGCCACTTTTTTTCCTCGCCATTTTCGACGGCCTGCAAGATTTTTTCGTAATGGATTATGTTTTTCTCCCGGGCCCGGACTTCTTTCTTGCACTCCTTAATTCTGCGGTCAAGATATGCCGGGTCGCTAAACTGCGCTTTTGAAGCGGTTTCCCGCGCCGTCTGTGCCCTATCTTTGAAATATTCGCTTTTGCGGTATTCCTCAAAACCGCTTTTGTACCGCGCGTACAGGCGGTTGCGGTAATTTGTGAAGGCCCTGCCTGCGGAGCTATTTATATTCGGCTGCGTAAAGAAAGAAATATCTCCGTGCATAGAGTTGAGCGGCTTTTGAAGCTGCTCGCCGCGCTTCTCGGCATTTGCGGCGTATCCCTCGTATCTGTCGGCCCGCGCCTCGGCGCGTTCGGCCTGCCGGTCAAGCTGCTCCCCGTAGGTGAGGCGTTCGCCCTCGCGCTGCTCTGCCGTAAAACCAAGTTTTGCGGCTACTTGTTTCGCCCTCCAAAGGTTCGGCTCCTTCGCGCGGCTAACCCAACATTTACCCTTTCCGCTGAACAGGAACGCGCTTTTTAATTCGCGCTTCTGCTCGTCTGTCATAGCGTTATATTCTGATTTCTCGAAGTGCAGTTCAATTTTGGTGGTTTCAAGGTTGAAAATATAGTGCCGGTTGTTTTCCGCCATTCGCTAACTCCTTTCTTTGCGGCGGGAGCTTATAGCTCCGCGTCATGTGATTTCGTCCGGGCGGCGGGCTTCTCCGCGCTGCCTTTGGCGGCGGCTTCCTTCGCGGCGGCCAGCCTATCCATAACGGAGGGCTTTTCCTGCCGAAAGGCCATATCTAAAGTAAGCTGCTCGCCCGGAGCGTCCGGCCTGATCTCCACCGGGGCGCGAAGCCCGCGCGGGATTTCCGGCGCCGCCTGCCGCTCCGGGTGAGGTTCGGGCGTGTGCTCGTCATGGGTAAGATGATTCTGTAATTTGAGCTCCGCCACGATTTCATCAAACACGGCATTGATGGCCGCGCGTTCCTCGCCCTCCGGGTAGGCTTTGAGAATGGTTAATTCGCCGTCCTTGTCGGTATCGAAGTTTACGGCGCATTGGGCGTGCCCGGCCAGATAATCGGAACGGCCCGGCAAAGTATCCATAATATAGGTAGCGAAGGCCCGCGCCGTCATTTCGGTATTGCTGTCCCAATAGCCGCCGTCCTTCTCGCTGATTTCGCCCATGCGCTTTGAGTTTTTATAAAACTCGGTCTGCACCTTGCCGATAGTGGGCTCCGTCTGTCCGGCCATGCCTTGTAAAATATTCTCAAAGATGTGCAGCCGGTCGCGGGTTTCCTTTGGGATAACGCGCCCGGTAACGCTCTTTTTAAGGTCGTTCAGTTTATCCACGCTACCGGGTTCGCCGGATAAAAAAGCCGCTTTCAGCTTTTCATACTCGGCAAGGGCTTTCTCGTCGCCGGAGCGGGTAAGGGAGGGAAGCACCTCGGATTTCAGCCAGCTTTCGGCGTTGCGAACCGTCCGGGCGTCCTGCGCATTGGCGCGCGCCGCCGCCTGCTCCGGCGTTTCGGGCTTGTATTTAATGGTATCAATGAGCTTTGCCATGAGCGGGTGCTTATGCGGATTCTCCGACAGCATACCGCCCGCGCCCATCTTCCCGCCTAAATAATCATCCAGCCCGTGCCACCACTCATGCGCCAGCGAGCCCGCCCCGTTCATCTTGGTAAGGTTGATAACCTGCCGGAGCGGTTCGTAGTGGGCGACGGCGTTTCCGCTGCCCCTTGCGCCGAACGCGATAGAAAGCGCGCCTTGATAGGAAATATCCTTGTCGCTGATTTTCAGCGCGGCGGCCAAATCCTTTAGCGCGTCATAACCCATGTTAAGCGACGCCTGCCGGTCGTTCTGGTTCATCCAGTTTCCAAACTCGCCGCCCTTGAAGCCGAAGGCGTCAAGATAATCCTGTCCGGTGGCGTTCCTGCCGCGCCGGTAGTCTGGCAGACGGCCTCCGTCCGGCCCTTCGCGTTTTACATTCTTTAGCTGCTCCGGCACAAACCTCTTTTTACCGCCCGCGCCGCGCTGCTTCGCAAAATCCTGTACCCATTTCAACGCCTCCGCTTCCGTGGCGAGATTCGTCTTGATAACACGGTGGCCTTTAGCGACGTAAAAGGTATTCGGCTGCCAATCATCGTTTTTCGACCAAGTGTTTTTACCGTCGTTGAAGCGGATTTCATAGCCGAGAGGTATTTTTTCCTCTTTGGAAACGCCAAACTGCTGCTTTTCGGCTTTCCGCACAAAATCGCGCTGATATGCGTATTCGGAGGAAACATGAAGGGCGTTTACGAGCTTGTTTGTAATGGTAGGATTGCTCCGGCCCTTCTCCGTCCATGTATAGCGCGGCCCGGATATGCTGCCTTCGCCGCTCCGCTCCATGTATCCGTTATCGAGGACAAAACGCCTGTACGCCGCCATAGCGTCGGCCTTTGTTTGAATGCCGGCCAAGACGCTTTGAACCTCGCGGACGGTATCAATATATTGTTTCTGCCGGGCAAGGCGCTTTTCCGGCGCTTCGTCGCCCCGGACGTATGCAGGGGAAGCCGCGAGGCTGTCCCGCGCCGTCTTAATGAAAAAAGCCACGTCAACAAGCATACCGCCGTCAATCATGGCCCCGTAATCGGGTTTCTTCCAGATGTTATCTTTTTTGACGTACTTGTCGGCCTCCCGCCCGTTCATGGCCGCCAGGTCGCCGGAGAGAAGGCCGCGCTCTTTCCATAGGTCTTTTTTCGCTCCGCCTATTTTCTCCCCAAAATCCTCATGCTGTACAGGGTTCGCCATAGCGCTGCCTCCCTTCGTTAAAGCTCCGCGTCATGGGATTTAGGCGGTCTGTCGGATTTATCGGCATTGACTTTACCCGCCACCTCTTTCGCCGCCGCCAGCTTATCCATGACGGAGGCGCGCGCTGCCGGTTCCCGCTCCGGGTTCGGGAAAGCGGATACCCTGCAATTATCCGGTATGTCGTGCTTATCGTTATATAGCTCTACAAACTCGCCGGATTCAGTCAGATAGCCGCAAGGGATAAACTGCCCATTCTCCGCCTTGACAACATCCCGCACATACGCGGTTTCATCGAAATACTGTTCAAGACGCCCAATATATACGGCGAGGTCGCGCATATCCGGGTCGTGGGATTTTTCCAGCCGTTCTATCCCTCCGGCGTACTCGTCGCGGCCCATTTCCGCCAAAAACTCGCCGTACTGTTCCAAACTGTAAGCGGGCTGAATATCGAAACAGTCCAGATTTTCGGTCACGTTTATAATGTCGCGCAGACTATCACAATGCCGTCCACTCTGCATAACTCCCTCAAAGATAGGAATATTATGTGGTCTTACCTCGTTAAGCAGCCGGTCGGCCAGATAATTGATTTCGTCCACATCGGCGCCAAACGGCAAGCGGTCATACAGGCCGGATATATTCGTTTTGTAGTCGATGATAACGCAATCTCCCGCGTTTGCGCCATCCAAGCCGATTTCCTTTAACGTGGCCTGTAAATCCTCTTTTGTCGTAGGGAAAGAGTGCCATGCGCGCATATACTCCCCATCCCTTAAACGGTCAATATCTGAAAACATGCCCGCCATATCGCCGGCATTGGCAATCAGCGCGATAATCGGAGCGCTGCGCTCCGGCGTTTCGAGAATATCAGCCATAAAATCAATCCTCCTTTTGTTTTCGTAATGACGCCGTGATGCCCGCCATAACGTATTCGGCGCAGCCCACGACGATTGAATTACCGAGAGCCCTGTACCGGGCGCTCTCGGATATGGGCTTGCCGTCGTGCCCGTACCGCGTCCAGCCCACAGGTACGCCCATGAGTATTTCAAACTCCGTGGGCGTCAGCTTGCGGATATGATCTTTCTCCGGCGCGTCCGGGTAGTGGACGGCGATGATCTGCATATCCCCGGATAACAGCGTCGGACAGGGGCGGCCCGGCTTGCCGACAGCGGACAGGAACATGCGGGGGTCGCGGTACTGCACGCCGCCGCGCATTTTCCGCCCGTGAAAACATCTTACTTCTGCATACGGCCGCCCTGTTTCAGAAGCACGGCCTCCACCGGCTCCGGGAAGCGGCAGCCTGCTTTCTTCGCCATCCGCAAGTATTTGGTGCAAAGGTAGGGGGTTAAATAATATTTCTCCGGCGCGCTGTCCTCGATAATCTGCCACAATAAACACCCTTCGCCTTGATTGGGCGCTTCGGAAATGTTGGGAATCCAAGAGCCGCCAAGCGATACAGGGGCAAGCGCCGGGGACCATGCCGGCGGGCGCCCATTTTCCGCTTTCAGGTACAGGAAGCGCGCCGTTTGCGAAGGTTTCAAGGACGGCCCTAAAATCACTCCCGCCGTTGGATGAAAAGGCGCCTTGCACGTTTTCCCATACGGCAAAGGTGGGGTATCTGCCATTTGTCGCCTCCCTCATTTCGTTAATAATTCGCATAGCCTCATAAAAAAGGCCCGATTGCTCCCCGGCCAGCCCTGAGCGGCTTCCTATCTGGGACAGGTTTTGACAGGGCGAGCCAAAGGTAAGCACATCCACCGGGGGAAGCTCGCCGCCGTTCAGCTTCGTAACGTCGCCAACGTGCGCCATGCCGGGAAAATGCCGCTTTGTTATGGAAATGGGCGCGGGTTCTATCTCGCTCGCCCATACCGGCCGGATACCGTGCCGCGCCGCCGCCAGCGGGAATACGCCGATGCCGTCAAAGAGCGAGCCGAGGGTATTCAGCGGCACCGGCTATCTTCGCCCGCGGTCAGGCCGGCGATTACCTCCGGGCAGGTCTCAAAAATCTGCATGAGCCTCCGGGAGAGGCCGCAGGGCTTCGCCGCGCCGGTCGTCCACATGCGCACCGTCACCGGGGATACGTTCATCAGCAGGGCGAAGGCTTTTTCATTCAGGCCGAGCCCGGCCATGAGGCTTTTCACGGCGGCGGGGGGATAATCGGGTATGGCGCTCGCGGCGGCGATCACCCGCAGCGGCGTTTGTTTCTCTGTCTTTTTCATTGGGTATTCCTCCTTCACAAAGTAGCGGCCGCCTCCTTACCGGGGCGGCTCTGCGTTTTTTCGGCTTTGCTCTGCGCCTTGATATGCTGTATGAGGTCGTTCCAGTCCTTGCCGATGGGGGAAGGCTCGGACATAAGGCGCAGCCCGGAGTATTTGGGATTACTTTTCAATTCCTCCGTAATCCGTGCCATTGCCGCTATGCCCGCGGCGTCGTTATCCAGCCGCAGCCGCACGTCGTTGATTTCCGGCCGGTCGGTCAGAAATTGCATAAGGGCGCGGGAGGACACGCCGCCGAGGGAAAGATAATGCTCTTTGCGCCAATCGAAGCAGCCATCCATAGGCGAACGCTCCATAGTGGCGAATGAAAGCGCGTCAACCGGGCTTTCAAAAACATTTACCACCGGGCTATCCCCGCGCGCCGGCACGGAAAAACTGTAACGCTTATCGCTGCCGAAAACGTCCTTCTTGTAATCGCCGCTTATCCCGCGCTTGCAGGCAAACC
>Ga0153948_1001000_pt1 | contig 15037 bp, 12 predicted proteins | sample TSNJ032MetaG_FD_104696 | JGI IMG/M metagenome (GOLD analysis project Ga0153948, IMG submission 104696) | Attine ant fungus gardens microbial communities from New Jersey, USA - TSNJ032 MetaG | ecosystem: Host-associated > Fungi > Mycelium > Unclassified | place: USA: New Jersey, Wharton State...
AGCCAAGGGTGTGAAGATGAATGAAGCAATGAAGAAAATGATGGATGCCGTAACAGTGGAAGTCACAATCCGGCAGGGAGGAGAGGCTATAACTGAAGAGATGGTGCTGTCTCTTAATAAAGCCCTGAACAAAATAAGGAAACCGATTTAGACAGCTGACGGAGAAAAGGAAAACGCAGCAGTTAAGTTACCTGGAATGAAAATAATGAGTTGAAGAAGGAGGACGAATTAACACATCCTCCTTTTTATCTTTAAAAATGTCTCCGTTCAGAGAAGGTTGTTGTTTCCCCGCCCACAGAAAGGGTCTGTCACGCTGACGCCTTGAAATTCTTGCCTGCCGGCCAGCTTGTCAATCAGACTGTCCAATATGGTTTCGGTATAGGCGTATGCATTAATATATGTTTTTATGTAAGGGACATCAAACAGATGATAGGGATTCCCCAGGCTGATAAAAAGGGTGGGAATTTCATTCAGAAACCAGGGGGCATCATTGCCGCGGGCGTGCATACCGGTCCAGTCAAGCCGCACCGATAGCTTGTTGCTGGGGGTGGCGTAGGCAGCAATATATACAGCCGCATCAAAATTGTTTTTCAGGAAGCTGACACCTCGGATGTTGTCTTCCATCGACCAGGCCATGTCGCGTCCTTGCTGTCTGTCGCGCAATGTTACGGTAAAACCCTCCCGGGTGAGATATTCCACGCATTTTCTGCGCAGTTGGGTTTGGGGGGAATCATCCGCCTGCAGCACATTAAGGTAAAGGCGGGGGTACCGCTTCGGGGTCAGCGGCAGCATCTGCTGAGTGTCTTTCACCAGTGTGATGCCTTGTTCTGCAGCCTGTTTAGCCCAGGATTTGTGTATCTCACTGCCGATGATTCTGAGGGCGCTTTTGGCCGGAACCAGTGTACCCTTTTGCTGCTTCACATGCAGCCTAATGGATGCTTTGACAGCCAGAATACGTGCGGCTGCCTCTTCCAGCCGTTCACGCTCAAGAAGACCGCTTTTTAAACCCTTCAGCAGGAAGGAGACATCTTCAGGCAGGTTTTTGTTGAACAGGATCATGTCACAGCCGGCAGCAATGGCACGGGGTATGGCACTTTCCCGTGGGCAGTAGGTGAGAAATCCCAGCATGTTGGTGGAATCTGTCAAAATCATGCCGTTAAAGCCCAGTTCATGCCGCAGCAGTCCTTTAAGAATGGCCGGGTTGAGCGTGGCAGGAGTATTCGGGTCGATGCCCGGGTCCAGCTGTCGTGAGATTTCAGGAAGGCTGATATGACCGGCCATGACAATAGGTGCACCCTGGGTGATGAGAGCGCGGTAAACCTTACCATAAGATGCTTCCCAGGCGGAGCGGTCTAAGTTGTTTTCCGAGATGGCAAAATGCTGGTCCAGCTCATCCATACCGTCTCCGGGGAAATGCTTGATTGCGGCAGCAAATCCGTTTTCCTTTGCCGCTTTCAGGTATCCGGAGGCAATGGCAATAACCGTATCAGGGTTCTTACCGCAGGTGCGGACATTGGTAATGGGATTTCGAAAATTAAAGTCCAGATCTGCTACAGGTGCAAAAGCACAGTTGACACCGATGCTTCCGGCTTCACCGCAGCAGACACTGCCCAATTTGTAGCCTGCCTGTGGGTCGCCGCCTGCAGCCAGCAGCATTTGGTTGCCCATATCGGTGCCTCCGGTCACACAGCCGTTGGCCCCGCTTTCCAGATTACCGCCAAGAAGCGGAGGTATAGACCAGGAACAGGCTGCCGCTGCAAGCTTATCCCGCAGTGGGACAGGGGCGTCCGGGCGATAGACAATGCCGCCTGCTCCCATATCCGCAAGATAATCAAGATTAGCAGAAGTTTCTCCCCCAGTCAGCTCCACAAAAAAACAGCTGACCGGCCATCTTTTCAATGGACAAGCTCTCCAGCGTTTGTTGTACCCAGTAAATTGCGTTTTCATCCAGCCATAGAGGCGCTTTTTGTAATGCTTTCCAGTCCATCATAGATATACAAACCGCACAGCGGTCGGGCTTTTGGATTCAATGCTTCCTGCACAAGACAAGGCGCCTGTTTCCGGGTCAATCTTGGTCACATAGAGAGCATCGTCCATCAGACCGGCAGTAATCATCCATCGACCGGTACGGTCAATTTGGATTCCTCTTGTCATTCCTTTACCCACCGGATAACGTCCCTGAAGCGTCAGTCTGCCGGTGCTGCGGTCCAGCTCAAAACAGGCAGTCATATTCTGGGTATTGGTGGTGTAGACAAACCGTCCATTGGGGTGAACCTGCACATCGCAGGCCCAGGGCCGGTCCCCGCCCGCGCTCTTGGCGGCAATAATGGTATTTTCGCTAAAGTTCCTGTCCACTGTGTCAATGATCTGCACTTGAGTGAGTTCGCCGGTTTCCCGGTTTAAGTGATAGCTGCCAAGATGTGCATCAAACTCGTTAATGACCATGACCCATGGAGTGTCTTTGCAAAAAGCCACATGCCGGGGTGAAGAGCCGTATGCGGCCGGGCAGACGAATTTTTCCTCCAGTTCGTTGGTATCCCGGTTCAGCTTGTAGACAAATATATTATCTCCTCCCTTATTGGGCGCAATGACATAATCGAACTCATCAATGGCAACAGAGTGAGGGTGCGCGCTGGCGTGGAGCATTGGGTCAGCACCCGTACCCCTCAGGTTTTTTATGTCCAGCACTTGACCAATGCCACCGTCCTCCACAACGCTAAACAGTGAGATGCTCCCGTCGTCACGGATTACCTCAGGCTTATATCCCTCATTGTTTTTTATGAATTTTGTGCTGTAAAAATAGGAACCATGGTTTGCCAGCAAAAGGTAGCGTCCCTCCTTGTCGATGCTGATGTAGCTGGGAAAGCAGCCATAAGACAATGAATCGTTCAAAACCTTCAGATTTCCTGTTTTGGGATGGATGGAGAAGGCTATCACCCCGCCACCAAGGCCTCGCTCATTTTGGGCATTGGGGTAGTCGCGGGTTTCATTGGCGGCATACAGGTATTTTTGGTCCGGAGAAACCACCAGCGTGGCGGGGCTGCACAGACCCTTTACTTCCCCTGCATAGCTTAAGGCGCCTGTTTCATCATCGAATGAATAGACGGTCACGCCCTCTCCCTTGCCATCCAGAAACGTATCTGTCAGGCTCGTCCAGTATTGCGGTCCATAACTGGCTACGTAAACAAATATTTTTTTGCTCATGTTAAATTCTCTCCTTCTTTAAATGAATGGTCAGACCTGTCCGGTCAAATATGGTAACCTAAAACAATGGGCAGAATCTGCGGCAGTTCATCTATGCGCCAGGCCGCCCTTTCACCTGCCCCGTCGCCCAGGGCAACGCAGGCGAACCCTCCTGCACAGGCAGCTTGTACGCCGGCAGCAGCATCCTCCACTACCAGGCAGGCCTCAGGGGATAATCCCAGTCGCTGAGCCGCCAGCAGGAATACTTCCGGGTCAGGTTTGCTGCGCCGAATATCACAGCCACTGACCAGGGCGGTAATAAAATGCCGGATTTTCAGCCGTTCCATAATAAACGCTGCATTTTCGCTGGAGGAGGCAACAGCCATTGGGATATCGGCACTTTTCAGCTTTTCCAATGTCGTAACTGTCTGAGGCGAGAGGTCATCCGGCTGCATCTGCGACAACATTTCCCGGTACAAGCTGTTTTTTTGCTGCAGCAGTCGGGATTTGGCAGCGGCTGGCAACGTCATGCCGCCATGGATTAAAAGAATTTCCAGGCTTTCTGCGCGGCTTATCCCGCGAAGCCTGTGGTTTAAATGCCTGTCAAACGGGATGCACAGCTGTTTTGCTATTTGTTTCCATGCCTGATAGTGGTACTCATCGGTGCTGCATAATACACCGTCCAGATCAAAAATAACTGCCGAATATTTCATGTTGTTTCCTTTCCAAACCGCTTCCATAGCTCATGCCCTAAGTCAAAAATAAGCTTTCACCCGAGCTATGTCAACAATATAGGAGCATCATAATAAATTTGTAGTTTTTTTTATAAATTTGTAAGGGTATTCCCTGAGGAAAATTCATGGTAATATAGTTATACAAATAAAATCCGACGAAGGAACATGTTTATATGAAAATTTGGTTATCATAATTATAATGTTTGGGCCTGAAGGTATGGACACCTGTTGATTGCTCCGCACTTCATGCCTCTGTGATTCTATGATGACCTTGGAGAAAAAGCCATGAAAGTGATTATTGCCGACGACGAAATCCACATCTGCTCCCTGCTCAAGCATCTCATTCAATGGGAAGAGCTTGGGCTTTCTCTGCTTGGGGTCTTCAATGAGGGGCGAAGCGTATTGGCCCAATTTGAAAAGGAACCGGCAGACATCCTGATCTACGACATCGAAATGCCCGGCATGAACGGCATAGATCTGATTGAACAAGTGAGGAAAGCGGCGCCGGATTGTCAGTTTGTCATTGTCAGCGGATTTCGCAATTTCGAATATGCCCGTAATGCCATGCATCTTGGTGTAACCCACTACCTGCTTAAACCCATTGACAAAACGGAACTGAATAAAACCCTTCACGCAGTCATCAGCAAATCGCAGCAATCCGGTGATATCCAAACCCTTCTCAGTAACACTGCGGCTAGGCAGGATCTGTTTAACCTGTTAAACGCGTGCCTGTCCCCCGGCGATATGGCATCAGTGAACAAAAGCTATGGGTTTCATTTCACTGCTGGTGCTTTCAACTGCATCAAGGCGGTATTTTCCGGCGTGAATGCGGAGGCGGATGTGCTGCCGCAGCTGGCCAGGCTCTTTCGGAAAAGCCTGCGCGCCAGGCTGGAATCTTTTTGCAGCGAGGTGGAGTTTTTCAAGGCTTCGCCGGTCAGCGAGTGCATACTCATCAACTATCCCCGGCAGGAAGGTATCCTCATGAATTCATTACTGGACAACATCTTTCATGAAATACTTGTGGAGCTGGGAGGCCGCTCCCAAAGCCGCTGCTATTTGGGCATTGGAAAGAGGGTGGAGAATACGGCTGAACTTAACAAGAGTTTTGAGACAGCCGTGTCCGCTCTCAATTGGCGCTTTGTCCAGCCGGAAAAGTGGGTATTTTACGCGGACTTTCAGAACGCTCCAAAGGCAGCCGGCACCAAAAATCTGCTTACGCTGGAGGAACGCCACAGTCTGCGGCAAATAATTGAATCTATTCAGCCAAATCAAGCCAGCCGCTGGGTGGATGACTTGTTTAAAAAGAATGAAAAAATTTTTACAGAAAATCCAAACCTGATCCGTGACTGGTACGATACCACCATTGATTTGCTTATTACGGCGTTCGATGAGTTGAATGTTCCCATTGGGGATAAAAACGGTTTTCGTCAAACAGCCGCTATAGCTTTTGACAACAGTCTCACTCTCCAATCGCTGAAACGAAGTACAGGCGGCATCATTGCACGGGAAATTACCCGGCGGCTGATAGAGAAACAGTTAAATGCCTCGGCTTATGTACAGCAGATAAAAAATTACATTCAAAAGAATTATGCACAGAAAATCACACTGGAAATCATTGCGGAAGTACTGCACCTGACACCGGTATACTTAAGCATCATCTTCAAAAATGAAACGGGCATGAACTACAGCCGGTATCTGACGCTGGTACGCATGGACAAAGCAAAAGAACTGCTTAAACGCTGTGACAGGAACCTGACACAGATTTCCAATGAAGTAGGGTATGACAGCACGAATTATTTCACCAGGCTGTTCAAGGAAGTCACAGGAATCAAACCTTCTGAATACCGCAGGCTGCATCAGCGGGATATTGGTAACTGACGGAGAGTTTTACATGAGACAAGAGAAGAATGAACCGGATCGCCGCCGGCTGCCGGAGAGGCGGACAGCACTGCTTAGCCAGACGGTGCTCATTGCTAACATTATATTGCTGATTGTTTTGGTTGGGTTATTGGCCTTCCTGACGGTTACGGTATTTCGCTGGCCTTTCTGGCTGATTGCCGCCGCAGGGCTTTTGTGTGTCGGTGTAATTCTGTTACTGGCTGTGATGGTCGGCAAAGTGCAGGAACGTTACAAACAGCTGATCCAAAATGAACTTTTTGAATCGCGCCGCTACACCCAGGAAATTCAGCTGCAAAAACGACAGGAACAATTAAACGCTCTGCAAAGCCAGATTAACCCCCACTTTTTATACAACGTCCTTGATACCATCCGTGGTATGGCCATTGAAGAGGGTAACATACACGTGGCTGACATTATTGCCACTCTTTCCGCCATGTTCAAGTACAGCATGGATTATGCAAGCTCTCTTGTCACTATCAGCAATGAAATTGCCCATTTGGAATGGTATCTGAAAATCCAGGACATGCGGTTTCCCGAACGTTTTCATTTTGAACAGGTGCAGGAATGTGATTTTAAAGACCTGCAGGCCATCACACTACCCAAGCTGACGCTACAGCCCATTGTGGAAAATGCAATAAACCATGGCTTTCGAAATAAATCTGAAGGTGCCATAATACGCATACGATACATTCGTACCCAGGTGAATTTCCAAATTATTGTAAGTGACAACGGACAGGGGATGGAAGATGATCGTGTACTGGCCCTGAACCAAAGTTTCCATCTAAGCGGCGAAGCTGCTGACAATCTGTGGAAAAGCACAAGCGGTATTGCGTTGGCTAACATTGATTCCCGGGTAAAAATCTACTGCGGCGAATCGTATGGCCTGCACATTGCCAGTACCGAGGGCATTGGCACCGATGTGACTCTGTTGCTGCCCATTGGAGAGAGAGAATTATGAAAAAGGAAGTGCTGCGCTTTACTTGCGTTTCCGTGCAAGACTATAAACTTGGGAGCCTGACGGACGCCACCTTTTGCCTGTATGAGGGTGAGACGGTGGCCGCAGCAGGCTTGTTAAATTCCGGGAAAAAAACACTGCTCAGTTTGCTGCAGGGCAAATTACCCAATTACCAGGGGCAGATTGCCGTGAATGGGCTGCCGGTGCGGCTTCATAGCCTTATGGATGTACACAGGGCAGGCATTGTCACTATTGGCGGGGCGGCATTATTTTTTGAGAACTTGAGTATTGAAGACAATATAAGCATTATGCAGCAGGGCAAACGGCTTTTCTCATTGTTCCATAAGCGTCTGGACGATGAAAGCGCTGCTTTGCTATGGGATGCCCTGGACATTGACGGGGTGTTGAAAAATAGCCGTGCTTTGACCGTGTTTGAAAAAAAGAAGATTGAAATCGTGAAAGCATATGCCGGCGGCGCGCGAATCATGGTTTTTACCGATATGACCAGTTATTGCGGAGAAAAAGAATCCGGAGAACTCAGTGCGGTGCTTTCGCTGCTCAATTTGCTTAAGGTAACGGTTGTCCTGGAGTATGATGCCTATTTCAAGCATTTTTCCGAAAAAGTTCAGCGCTGCATTGTTTTTCGGCACGGAATGGTTACCACCACACTATACAGAGAGCAGGGTGCTTCCTTTATGGAGGACACCATTAATCATGTGATGGTGGGACGTGTTTTTGCGAAGCACAACCCAAGGTTGACAGCGTATAAAAAATCCCATACACATGGTCTGGAGCTTGCAATTATTTCCAAAGCAGACGGGCGGCAGATTCATTTAAGCGGCGGAACTATTGCGGGCCTCCACGAGGCTGCTGAAAGAATACCAAGAACACTGGAAGCATTTGCGGCGGCAGTCAATGAGCGATATCGGCTGCTTCTGAACGGGCAGATGCTAACTTGTGAAAGCGTCCGTGATTGGGTGAATAACCGGATTGCTGTTATTTCCAAGGAATCGTCTGAAATGCTGGTATGTGAAAATCTATCCCCGGTGGAAAACGTTGCCTTACTGGCCGGGCAGGTATTCGGCAAACCTTTTATGTACGACAAAGATATGGCATCTTATATTTTTCATCATACTCTTGAAAAATATCCAATTTTAAAACACTGCAAAAACCTGCACCGGCATCAAAACTGCCAGGGGCTGACCCAACAGCAGCTTTATGAAATCATGCTGGCGAAATGGCTGGCCATCAACCCCTATGTAGTGATTATGTTTGCTCCATTTGATGATTTTGACCCTAAAAATATGGAACGCTACAGAGTACTGCAAAACGATTTAGCCCATGCGGGGAAAATCGTTTTGATTATTTCCTCGAATCTGGATGAGCTGGAATCAAACTATTCACTGGTAGTTCCTCTGCCTTGGTAAAAAAGCGTTAACTATCCATCTGTTTAAAAAATTTGTTATATTATTAATTTTGTATAGTTTTCAAAGGGTAATTACAAGTGATAACATAAAAGCACAAGATACCCACACAAACTACACAAAATACAAGGAGGATTGTTATGAAAAGAAAATTTGCCCTGTTTCTTGCTTTGACGCTGACTGTGGTACTGACAGCCTGCAGCGGCACTTCTGCACCTGACAGCCAGTCAACGGGTGTCCCCACACCTGCGGATGGCTCTGACCCAAGCCAGGCGTCAGAGTCGGCAGGTGCCGCCAAGGCAAAGATTGGCGCGCTGCTGCTTACCGACAACGACTATAATAACCAGATGGGTGTAGGTATTAAAAAAGCTGCAAATGAAAACGGCTACGATTTTATGAGCGTAGTAACTAATTTTGATCCTGAGCTTGAACTTTCAGGCCTTGAAACACTGTACGCCTCGGGTGTGAAATCGTTCTACACCATTTCCATCGGCCCCGAGGTTTTAGCAGAGGAATTAAAAAAATACGCCGATTTGGGTGTGCTCTGCCACAATGCCAGCGAAGGTTTCAACGCCACAGTAGTGGAAGACAATGCCACTATCTGCAGTTCCTTCAGTGAATCGGTAAAGGCGTTCATGAACGACAAAGGCATGGAAACAGCGGAAATTGCAGCTTTCTGGATTCCGGGCACCATGTCCAACAACTCAGGCGTAGGGTATGAAGCATACACTATGCTGCCGGGAGCAGTGAAAGACACCTTTGGAGACAGTGTGAAAATTGTGACCGACCTCGAGTCAGAGGATGCGTCGGTAGAAACAGCTGCCAACCTGACCGAGACGGTGCTTAACACCTATCCGGACACCCGTGTATTCTTTTACTACAATAACGACATGGCCATCGCAGGTGCCAATACCATTGCTGCCGCTGTCGCCGATTGTTCTGATTATTATGTTTTTTCATCCGAGGCGAACGACGAGGTGATTCGTCTGATCGGCATAGATTCCAGCCCGCTGCGCGGCTGCACCATGAGTGACATCGAAGGTTTTGGTTACGATGCCGGTCTGCAGCTGATTAACTGGATTGAAAACGGAGAAATGACCAACATAGCCCCCCAAAAGATTTTAATCGACGAAAGGAATGCATCCGGGTATTCAGACTGATAAAGGGAAGGACGTAGAGTAATGGCAAAAACCGTATTGTCTTTTAAAGATATTACAAAAGAATTTCCCGGTGTCCGTGCACTGAAGGGGATTACCTTTTCACTGAAAGAGGGCGAGGTTCTCGCTCTCATCGGTGAAAACGGGGCAGGTAAATCAACCCTGATCAAATGTCTGACAGGGGCTTATGAGCCCAGTTTTGGGGAGATTTGCCTGCAAAACAAAGCCTTCAGACATTTGTCCCCCAAACTGGCAAAACAGATGGGCATTGGAGCGGTTTACCAGGAGTTTAACCTGGTGCCCGACCTGCCGGTTGTGGAAAACATTTTTATGGGCAATCTGCCGGGCAAAGGCATCATAGTGGATTACGCTGCGATGTTGTCCCTTTCAAAGGAAATTTTCAATTCCTTTGGAGTGGACATCGACCCGAGAATGGAGCTGAAACAACTTTCTCCCGCAATGATGCAAATTGTAGAGATTGCCAAGGCTATTGCCCAAAACCTGAAAATATTAATTCTGGACGAGCCCACCGCCCCGCTGACCACAAAGGAGACTGAAATTCTATTTGACATTATACGAAAAATCAAAGTGAAGGGAGTGTCGGTGATATACATTTCCCATCGGTTGGAGGAGATTTTCCAGATATGTGACAGGGTGGTGGTTATGCGGGATGGTGAAAAAGTGGGCGAGCGGCTGGTATGCGAAACCGACCGTCAGGAGTTGATTCGACTGATGATAGGCAGGGAGCTGACGAACTATTTTCCCCAGCGCCGAACCTGTCCGACAAAAGAGGTCATACTCAAAACCCAGGGTCTGTGGGGGAATGGCAGCAGAGATATCACATTTGAACTGCATCGGGGAGAAATATTGGGCTTTGCAGGGCTTGTAGGCGCGGGGCGAACCGAACTGATGTCGGTGTTGTTCTGCGATGCGAAACGTGAGGCAGGAGACGTTTTGGTTAACGGAAAACCTTTCAACGGCAAGCATCCAATGGCATGCCATTCAGCGCGGCATTGCATTGCTGCCGGAAGACCGCAAGCAAAAAGGTTTGTTGATGGACAAGAGTGTGTCAGTTAATATCACACTGTCCAGTATTAAAAAGTTCAGCCGTTTTGGTATCATCAATTTCAGCCTGGAAAAGGAATTTGTGCGTATCTACTGCGATAAGCTCGCAGTTAAAACACCATCTTTGGAACAGCCGGTTCAGTATTTAAGCGGCGGTAACCAGCAAAAGCTGATTGTTGCAAAATGGATGGTTACAGATTGTGACATAATTATTTTCGATGAACCTACCCGCGGCATCGATGTGGGCGCCAAGCACGAGATTTATGAATTAATTCATCAACTGGTGGAAGAAGGAAGGTCGGTCATTATTATTTCTTCGGATTTTGAGGAGTTGATTGGCCTTGCCGACAGGATTGCAGTGATGTCGGAGGGTGAGTTGGTGGGATTTGCGGATAAAAAAGACTATGATAAGGAAGTTTTACTGGATATGGCTTCGGGTAAAAGGTGAGAAGGTAATGAAGATACTTTTGGCCCGCCATAGGCAAAATGGGGTATAATAATGAATAAAATTAAAAATACGGCAGTCACATTACTGAGCAAGTGCATTTCCCAGATCATCCTGATGATTTTAGTGATTTTTTTTGCCCTGCAGGTGAAAGGGATTTTTTTTACCACTACCAACCTGATCTCCATTGTTCGCCAGGTTTCTACCATGGGTATCGCCGCTCTTGGCGTATCCTTCCTGATGATCACAGGGAATCTGGATTTTTCGATGGGTTCTATCTATGCTTTTGTGGGCACCTTTACGGCCATACTAAACCTGCTCAACATTCACATCGTTCCGGCGATGCTCATTGCAGCTCTCTGCGGTATCGGCATCTCCTGTTTTACCTGCTGGATATCCATCAGCTTTAAAATTCCCCGGCTCATTTCCTCTATGGCTATGCAGCAGTTAATCAACGGTCTGTGCGTAATCATCGCTGGCAACAAAACTGTCTACGGCCTGCCGGAAAGTATCAAATGGCTGGGGCAGGGGTACATCGGCATCATTCCTGTTTCCTCTATTTTGTTTGCAGCACTAGCAGTTTTGGTTGCATTTGTTTTTAATAAAACTTATTTTGGACGCTATCTTTTTGCCGTGGGCGGCAATGAAGATGTAGCTCGCCTGTCCGGTATCAATGTAAATAAGATCAAATATCTTGCCAGTATCATTGCAGGCCTGCTGGCCAGTATTGCAGGACTCATATCCATGTCGCGCACGTTTTCCGGCAGCCCTTACGCAGGCGGAACCCTTAGCACAGATGTGATTTCCGCCGCGGTTTTGGGCGGTGTATCCATCATGGGAGGCACCGGAAAAACCTCTGGTCTCGTAACCGGAATACTGATTATCGGCACCTTAACAGTGGGGCTGAATATGATGAATATGAACGCTAATTCCCAAGATGTTTTTAAGGGTGCTATGCTGCTGGTGGCAGTGATTCTGGACAGCCGGTCGAAAGGCATTAAGAAGCTTGCCATGAGGCGATAAGACATAACAGTTCAGCCTGTTGTCCGGACTTTATGATAAGTCAAAAGGGAAAGAGAGGCGGGTGTCTGCATAAATGATACGGGAATTATTTAACGAAGGATGGGATTTCTGCCCTGAGGAACTGACAATACTGGACTTTAAAGGCACCGGTGCCGGCGGCATGGAGAGAGGCATCACGCTGCCTCATGATGCCATGATCCATGAAAAGAGAACCCCGGATACCTCCAATGGGAACGCCACAGGTTTTTATCCGGGTAACAGCTACACCTACCTTAAGCGTTTCGATGTGCCGGTATGCTGGCAGGAGAAGGATATTTTTCTAGAATTTGAAGGCGTGTATATGTATGCCTCTGTTTATGTAAATGGGAATTTTGCCGCCAAAAGGCCTTACGGATATGCAGGATTTTCCCTGTTGCTCAATGATTATCTTGTATATGGACAGCAAAACGCTCTGGTGGTGGTGGCCAAAACAGGCCATGAACGTACTGGCCGGTGGTACACCGGCGCAGGAATTTACCGCGATGTTTATCTTACTGTATGTGACCCGTTACATATTCCCCTGGATGGGGTGCGGATTCACACCGCTGAGACAGACAAGGAAAGTGCTTGTGTTATGGTGGATGTTGATGTGGAAAACAACCATCGCCTGGAGCGGAAGATTACTGTTGTAACTGAAATTGTCGATCCCCGCGGTATGGTGGTGCAGCGTGCTCAAAGCCCGCTCACCGCATGGGGACGCTCTCAAAACAAATTAAGACACCGGATTTTTTTAAATCATCCTAAGCTGTGGAGCTGTGAGCAGCCTGACCTTTACCAATGCATTGTCCGGTTAATGGAGGATCGGGAGAAAATCGACCGGAGTGTTGAACACTTTGGCATCCGCAGTCTGGCACTGGATGTTGAGAATGGGCTTCGCATCAACGGGCAGCCGGTAAAGCTGAGAGGTGCCTGCATCCATCACGATAATGGGCTTATTGGCGCGTGTACTCTACCTGCGGCGGAAGAAAGGCGCTGCCGCCAACTGAAGCAGGCAGGGTTCAATTGTATCAGGAGTGCACACAATCCAATGAGCAGAGCAATGCTGGAAGCCTGCGACCGGCTGGGAATGCTGGTTATTGATGAAGCTTACGATGGATGGAACAAAGCCAAGATTGATCACGATTCCTCTCTTTATTTTGACGAGTGGTGGCAAAAAGACCTGGTAGCCATGGTCAGAAAAGACTATAACCACCCCAGTGTGGTGATATATTCATTGGGCAACGAGATTAAAGAGGCGGGTACACCTCAGGGTGCGGCACAGCACAGGAGCATGGTCAACTGGATGCGCTGCCTGGACGATACCCGGTATTTCACCGCTTCCATCAGCGGTCTGTTCATCCTTATTGACCGCTTGCCGGATATTCTGGCCGAGAAGGATGCTGCGACAGAGCCATTCATTGACGGGGATGCTGCAGCGGCTTCATACATTGACGAGGACACATCGCACCGGACAGGCAGCGACGATATTAACAGCCTGCTGGCCCGGCTCCACAACGGGATGGGAGATTTGCTTTTTAACCATCCGCTTCTTAAGGAGCGGACCGAAGAGTTTTTTGCGGCTGCAGATATTGCAGGCATGAATTATATGACTGAATGCTTTGAAAAAGACCACAAGCGATATCCTGACCGGATTATCTTAAGCGCCGAGTCGTTCCCTGCCGACATCGCACATGTTTGGGATGTGGTTGAGAGAAACCCTTATATAATTGGAGACATGACATGGGCCGGATACGATTATCTGGGGGAAGCGGGATGCGGAATCTATCATTATGACGGCAGGCAAAATTTTTCAAGCAATTGGCCGGACCGGCTGGGGTATATTGGAGACATCAATCTGATTGGGGATCGACGTCCCATCAGTTATCTGAGGGAAATCGTATATGGACTTCGCCGCGAACCCTATATCGCTGTGGAACGACTTGACAAATATGGTCTGCCTGTTTCAACAACACCATGGATGGGAAAGGACGATATTGCCAGTTGGAGTTGGCCGGGATACGAAGGGAAGCCTGCGATAATCAATGTCTTTTCCCCGTCCGAAGAAGTGGAGTTGTGGTGCAGCGGGGAATTGGTTGGGCGAAAACCTGCAGGCAGACGAAACGGATTTACAGCGTGTTTTGAAATAAGCTACCGTCCGGGCAGCCTGACGGCCGTTGGATTCACTGCAGGCAGAGAAGAGGGAAGAATGAGTCTGTATAGCGCCCAAATGATAAAACGGCTTACGGCAAAGGCGGACAGGGACTGTCTTAAGGCTGACGGGCGCGATCTTTGCTTTGTCAAAGCCGGCGTTTGCGATACCCGGGGCATTCTCCATATTTTATCAATAGTGGAAATATCCGTGCAGGTAAAGGGTGCCGGAACCTTGCAAGGGTTTGGCAGCGCTGACCCACAATCAATCGGATGCTATGATGATACTTGCTGCTCCACTTTTGATGGTTCGGTGATGGCTGTAGTTCGAGCAAAAAACAAACCCGGTACTATTAATCTCACCTTTACCGCAAAAGGGATGGAACCCTGTACTGTGCGAATCGACTGTGAATAAACCTGGATGAATTAATCGGCGGTATAAAGCCCGGAGAGATGTATCACAAATTTTATAAAAAGTGGGTTATTAAAAGCACAAAAATGTTAAACAGTGTGTTTTAATGACCTTATCTTTGCGTTGTTTTATTATTTGATTTAATTTGAAAAAAAGCGAACCTTTTTTCATTTGGCAAAAATATATAGTATAAGGAGAATGGCAATTCAGCAAGCCACTAAACCGCCAGACTGAACTGTTACCAGGGAGGTGATGAATATTTGGATGTTATAACAGCTTTACTCAATGAGCATGGAGATGCGATTTACAGCTTTTGCATATATTTAGCAAAAAACAAGCACGATGGAGAGGACTTGTTTCAACAAACCTTTATAAAAGCGATGGAAATATCATCAAGGATAGATAAGAATAACAATCCCAAAAGTTATCTCATGTCCATTGCAGTAAATATTTGGAGGAATACCATCCAAAAACAGGCCCGCAGAAGCCGTATTACGCAGATGATTGATACCGGTGGTGATGAAGCCGGATTGTTTGTGGATAACAGCGTTGATATTGAGCTTAACCTCATTAA
>Ga0153948_1001001_pt1 | contig 15030 bp, 12 predicted proteins | sample TSNJ032MetaG_FD_104696 | JGI IMG/M metagenome (GOLD analysis project Ga0153948, IMG submission 104696) | Attine ant fungus gardens microbial communities from New Jersey, USA - TSNJ032 MetaG | ecosystem: Host-associated > Fungi > Mycelium > Unclassified | place: USA: New Jersey, Wharton State...
AATTTGGGCTTTAACAAAGTAATCTTTATATTTATTGCCTTGAATTGAGTATTGTTGTTATATACTAGAAATTTGGTATAAATTAATATTTATCTTCTACTTGGTTAAGAGTAGAAGTATTACATTTTAGACTAGCTCTCTTCTATTCTAGTTATAGTATATATATAGAGTAGATATATAGTAATAATCTAGTTCATAATTAAAGTTACACTTTCTATAATCTTGTAGTGCTCTCTCTCTGCTATATATCTTTTAAATATAAGAGGACCTTACCAATACTACTCCTAATGCCAGACTAACCTCCTAGAGCAACTTTACAATATATTAAATATTACTATACAATATTTAATTATTCTTAGCCTATCTCTAAAACTCTAGACCCTGGTATCCAGGACTATAGGGACAGAGATACACTAGTGTTAGAATGTATATATAGTGTAGTATACCCTTCTAAAAGCCTCATTCTAATCTCTGAGGATTCTCCTGGAGGTAAGTATAACTTATATTTTTGAACTGTAATTTAACTGAGGATTTTCCTAGAGTCACTTTGCTCTCCTTTGTCCATTTTGACCTTCTATATAACTCTACTCCTCAAGTATGTTAGTACCAATAGAAAACCCTCAGGGCCTAGTCAATGTTCTGAGCTACCTTCAATATCACCTACAAGAGCTCACTAAAAGACAGAATATTTTGGAAAACAATATCAACACTGTTCTTGCTTTCTTGACAATCTAGCTTCAGTAACTCACTCAACTAGTCTTGTACTTCTCTCCTACTCTGGTTGTGAACACCTTTCTGTTTCTGGTATCTCAGTCATCACCTTCACCCTCTCTGGCACCAGCCTTCTCTTACTTGCAAGTATAGCCAAAACTTCTCTTTTTACTAGACTTTAATAAAAAGTAGATATATAGCAAAGTGGTCTGAAAACCTCTTCTACCAGAAAGTAAACACTAGTATTTTTCCTTTTTAGTCTTGGTTGGCCTTTAAACAGTAGTTTTGGGCCCAATTCTTTTTTGTCAACATGGAAGTAAATGCCACCAATACTTTAGAAAGGTCCTCCTACTACCAGAACAACTGGACAGTAAAGGACTATTTGAACTCTTTCTAGGCTTTGGTCTCAGATACTAGCTATTCCAATCTAAGGACTTTTGTTGTCAAATTCTGGAGAGGATTGTAGATAGGTATCCAAAACCAAATCATGACTATACTAGTTGGATATCCTAGCAATATAGACCCAAAGACATGATATAAAGCTACCAGAAGGATTAACTAAGCTTATCTGGCAAACAAGGTCTTTCAGTCCAGCCAATGGTAACTCCTTCTTTTTTCTACTCTAGTTTGTCCACCTCTTTTGTTAGTTATCTGTTCTCTTCTACCTGTAGCCTATTCTCTGCCAGTTCTAACTCTTCTGCCTCTACATCCTCCTCTTTCAACTCCATCTATAGCTATGGATATTAATACCACCTGGAAGCTCTATTCTGTACCTCCAAAAGGCTATTATAGATACAGAAATACAAACTACCTAGTAAAGAACTGTCTCTACTAGATGGACATAAGACTGTTAACAGCAGAGCAACAGAAGGAGCTAATAGAAGATCTTTTGGCCTTGAAAGACATGGTTTCAGAAAAAGAGAACCCTTTGGTAGAAGAGGATTTTGCATAATATAGCTGGTAAATAGTGTGCTCTAGTTGTCCCTAGTAAATAGGTTTTATGTACTTAACATAAAAGAATCCAATATAAGTACATATGAACCTAAAGCTGCACTCTTTTTTTCTTCTACTGTAATACTAGCAATTTGGAAACCAAAATAGAAAAAAAGACTTCTAAAGCAACTCTCCATAAGCATACTTAATATACATAGAGCCTTTCTAATCCTAACCATAGAGCTTTATACCACTGATATCAGTAAAGTCTACCTTATCAAGATACTTCTAGACTACAGAGTAACTGGAAGTTTTATTGACAGGGATTTTGTTTGCAACAAAGAAATCAACACCTAGAGTATCTCATATCCAATACCTATATTTAATATGGATAGTACCTCCAATGAGGCTAGACAAATTTCTAAAGTTATAGATGTTGTTCTTCAGTATAACACCCACTCAGAACAGATGCTCTTTGTGGTCTTTAGTCTAGGAAAACAAGACCTAATACTAGGATACCCCTAGTTTAAGGATTATAACCTAGAGGTTGACTGGCAGAGAGGTGAGGTACTGATAACTTGTTGTTTGTCCTAATATAAAGGATGTCAAACAATATAGAAGAAATATGCTATATAAAAAAGGCAAAAAGTTTGAGCAATAGGTATCTGTTAGAATAGAGGGTTGCCTGTACTGGTAAAAAACACTGATAAAGAAGAATCTCTAACCAAGACTGATGGACATAATTAAAAGCTTAGAGATAGGCTATTTATAATATGGCTGCTACTAAGCTTTTTTATCAAGAAACTCTAAGCCATTACCATTACTTGTTAGTGCCTGGTGGAAGAAGCTTGTTATAGTATAGAAGTCCAGGCCATCTGTAGTCTGCTATTTAATTATGCCCAGGAATTTGAAATGGTATTTGCTAAGAAAGACTTTGACATCCTCCTAGAGCACCACCATTGGGACTATACCATTAAACTTCTTTTGGGCTTGGAGCCCAGGTCTTCTAAGATATATTTCTTATCTCCAATAGAACAGAGAGAGCTTAATGCCTTTCTAGAAGAGAACCTGTAAACCAGATATATCAGATTATTTAAGTTTTCCATGGTAGCTTCAGTATTCTTTATCAAGAAAAAGAACAGCTCTCTCTGTTTGGTCCAAGACTACTGAGCACTTAACTTTATAACTATTAAGAACAAATACCCTTTCTTGCTGATCTCTGAGCTTGTCTTGCAACTCTGTAGAGCCAAATACTTCATCAAGCTTGATATTTAGTGAGGGTTTGATAACATGTATATTAAGCCTAGCAATGAGTAGAAGACTACTTTCTATACTAACTATAGCCTGTTCAAACCTCTTGTAATATTCTTCAAAATAACCAACAGTCTAGTCATTTTCCAGACAATAATGAACAATATCTTCTGGGATCTCATTGTAGAAGGTATAGTAGTAGTCTATCTCATCTTTACTAGATTTATGAAAGAGCACATATAGACTATCTGGAGAGTATTGGAGATCCTGGCCAAATACAAGCTATTTCTACACTCTAAGAAATACAAGTTCCAGAAGGAGTGGATTAAATATCTAGGACTTGTTATCTTGGAGAACAAAGTCTCTATGGATACCATAAAGGTAGCTGGAGTCCATGAATGGCCTATCCCAGGGAACTGGATGGATGTCCAGGTATTTCTTGGATTTATCAACTTCTACCAAAGGTTCATCCAAGGCTTCTCTATGATAGCATGCTCTCTCTTTGATCTTATCCATTCTAACTAAGCTTGGATATAGGCTGAAAGGGAGTAGAAGACCTTTAACAATCTCAAGATAGCAGTGATCTCTACCCTGGTGCTGGTATTACCTTAGGACTCAGATCTTTTTAGGATTGAGGCCAATAGTTTAGACTTTGCCATGGGTACAGTCTTGTTCTAGTAGTCTCTACTGGATGGTAAATGGTATCTAGTGGCCTTCTACAGCAAGTCCTTATCTCTGGTAGAGTGCAACTATGAGATCCACAACAAGAAGATGTTAGTCATTATCTAGGCTCTGGAAGAGTAGAGACATTTTCTCAAAGGAGTAGTCTACTTAGTGAAAATATAGATAGACCACAAGAACCTGGAGTACTTTATGACAGCCAAGAAACTCAATTGTTGCCAAGCCTACTAAATTTTGTATCTTGCCCACTTTGACTTTTTTCTCAATTACCACTCTGGTTGCTCTATAGAAAAACCTAATATACTATCTCAAAGGCTGGATTATAGTAGTGGAGTCACTGATAACAAGAAAATTATCCTACTCTACCTAGAGCTCTTTACTATTTACATTCTCAAAGAAGTAGAGTTAACAAGGGTTGAACAGAAAGTGCTGTCCAAAATCTACCATAGCAACCACAAAGGAGATCTTGAAGAGTCTGTTGCTAAAGTAGCCTAGAAGCTTTGCTAATCTGCCAGCAGATTGATACACTCATTGGAATGGTCCAATATTAATAGGTTACTCTACTTTCAAAACAAAATTTACGTACTCTGGAACCTGGAACTACAAAGGTAGATTGTTTTACTATACTATAATTACAAGATAGCAGGACACCTCAGATGCTGAAAGATACTGGAGCTAGTATCCCACAACTACTGGTAGCTCCAGATGTTGAGATATATAGGCCAGTATATTAGCATCTACAATCTATGTCTTTACACCAAATCTATAAGACACCCTCTGACAGGTAAATTCTATTCTCTCCTAGTCCTGGAAGAGTAATGGGATATACTTAGCATTGACTTTGTAGTAGAACTCTCTGAGTCTGAGGATTGCAATATGGTTATGATAGTAGTTGACTTGATGTCTAAAAAGGTATACTTTATTCCAACTTATACAGTGGTCACTATAAAGAAAGCAGCAAGACTATTCCTCTATCATGTCTGAAAACTCTATGGATTCTCTCAATATATCATCTTAGACCATAGAGCATAGTTTGTAGCTCTGTTTACTAAAGAACTTTACAGACTACTAGGTATACAACTAATATCATCTATGGCCTAGCACCTCCAAATAGATGAATAGACAGAGAGAATCAACCAAGAGCTAGACCAATACTTCCAAATATTTGTAAATAAATGATAGAACAACTAGTACAATCTCCTGCTCTTGGTAGAGTTTCAGCATAACAATTATATCTATACAGCAACCTAGCAAACTCTATTTCTACTTGATACCAGATGAACCCCATGTATGGGCTTCAAACCAAGGCAGTATTCCTCCTGGCCAGAGACTGTCAATGAGTTTATGGAATAAATGAAGACAGTTGTTGAAGAGGCAAAGTTAGCAATCCAAAAGACATAAAAAGATATAGTCAAGTACTATAACCAGAGAAAGACTTCTGCCCCAATATTCCACCTTGGAGATTGAGTGTTCTTAGATGCCTTAAATATCAAGATAATGTGGCCCTCTACTAAGCTACTACACTGAAGACTCAGACCCTACCAGATAGAACAACAAGTGGAACCTATGGTCTATAGACTCAAACTGCCTCCAGTAATAAAGAAAATCTATTCTGTGTTTAACATGGTAAAGCTTTCTACTGCTCTGACTAGCCTAATCCCAGGCAAAAGACTAGAGTCCCTACTACCATCTATTATTATAAACAGAGAAAAAGAATGGGAGATAGAGAAGATCCTAAATAGTCACTGGTACTAGAGAAGATCCAATGTTTTAGTATTTGACCTTGTAGTAGACTTCTATTACAAATACCCAGCTACCCTGAGATACATCTACTAGATGGACTTCAATACCATTTTTAGATCCAGACCTGTTACTTCAAGATACAGTAATCTTGGAAGGGGGGTAAATGTAAGGGAACCTTACCAATGTTACCCTTGATACCAAACTAACCTTCTGGAGCAACCCTACAATATATTAAATATTACTATATAATATTTGATTACTCTTAGTCTGCCTCTGAAACTCTAGACCTTAGTAACTAGAACTATAGAAATAGGGATGTACCAGTACTAGAATGTATATATAGTATAGCACACCCTCTAGAAGTCTCATTCTAATCTCTAAGTATTCTTTTAGAGATGAGTATAACTTATAATTTCAGACTGTAATTTAACTGAGAATTCTCCTAGAGTTACTCCACTCCAGTCACCCTTACATTAAACTTCTTACTCTTGAATTTACCACTTCTTTGGACAATATTCTACTACTCTGAAATATATAACTACACATGTGACAGAAGATCAAGATACAGTACATGAGCTGAGATCAAGGTCATTCCACTTCTGCGTTGTTATTGTATTACCTCTGGACCAGTTGTAAAACTATAGAACCAAAGAACAATATCTTTTATTTCACTTAGTAGTGTGTTCTACTTTCTGACTTCATTCATTGTATCACTTCCTAGAACCCAGAGTATACACTCATAGTTTATTCATAGTAATTTACAGTATATTCCTAGTCTTCCTATACTACTATCCCTACCTATCTAATAATTGTAAGAGATAGACAAGTAGAGGTGTTTTTGTCATAGTCTTGGTGTCTAGGCTTCTTATTAGATCTTTTAACTCAGATATTGGCATTAGCTGGAGAAAATTCACTAAAGTTTTTGATATAAAATTTGTAATTACATCACAGTCAAGAAAATAATGGATAACATGATTTATTGTTTCTCCAACTAGAGTCAAATGAGAGACAGTAATTAGTCTAGCTGAAATAAAGGAAAGATAGTTGTTTGGATCTTGGCTTGGCAGGGAACTTAATGGAGGAACTGCCATTGGTATCAAGTTTATTCTTTTTCCAACTCTGACAGAGAGAAGAAGGAAGTATGAAGGTTATTGGAGGGAGAAAACTCTATAGTATTGAGATAGATGCAAGGTGCTTTAGCAGAGCAAGAGATAGTGATGTAGCCTGAATCTCCACTGTAGCAACTTAGCCTGAGATAACTTAATCACACTTCAAGTCTGAGTTAACAAGGAGAACTCAATAGAGTTTCTATTGGATTCTATATATTACTTATACAACTACTATATAGTCTGTATACTATTTTCCTATACTTATCATGTAATATTATTATATGATATGACTCTGTAATATCCTAACATATGACTGTGATGTGTGACATTTGTTATGTAACACTTTCCCACACTCCTTCCTTGTATAGTAGGTCCAAATAAAAAAAGTAAAGAAAATAATGACTTAGCCATTTTGACAAGTCATGATATCTATAGTATAAACAGAGTCTGAGATTTTGACAATATTTCTTTTTTTCTAATGTCAATAGACTGGTATATCAGGTAGAGGTTGAGATAGTAATATAATGAAATAAGAATGTGGTTGAACAAGCAGAATAGGCTGGAGTTGAGGTGGATTGGCTAACAAATATTTGGGTAGGGCCATTTTACAAAGGTTCTTTCAAACAGCAGAATATCTAGCATTTACCAGCCTCTAGGACAGTATGCTTGAGCTAGGTATAATCCCCTTTTTAACAAGGGATGCCAACCAATAGATCTTTGACTCTATTCTTTAAGTTTCTATAGAATATATTTCTCTATATGCTATGGAGTTGCCTGATCTTCTGAGCCAAGTTTTTAAAGTTTGTAATATACTCTCTGATGAACCTAATTTGTTTTAAGATATATAGATGTTTGGTTAATTGGTCTTGAAAATTGGGGTCTTTAAACTGTTCTCTAAAGACTATGAAGAATTTTTGCCAATCTCCTTGTAGTTTTAGATCTTCTTCAATTAGAATAGGTTTAGCCCAAGAAGCAGCATTGCCCTTTAAGTGCTGGTATGTGAATAACACTTGATACATGTTATTTGCAAATTTTCAAGAGGCTAATAGGAATACTCTATTTATTTTAGTAAAAAACCTGTTAAAATCATAGACATTACCATGGAATGGTTGAATAATAGGGCTTTTTTCATTTTTGATATTATCTTCAAATGGAATAATAGACTGTCTAATAGAAGAAAGGGTTAGAACATCATTTGGGAAGTCAAGTTCAAGGTTTTGAGTTTCAGAATTGCATTTGCATTGAAGATTAAATAGTTTTAGTTGAATTCTTGCAAGTTATGGCTAGAGTTTAGCAATGTTAAAGATAACTTTATTTTCTTCTTCACAATCCTTTTTTTCAAAGGTGGACAGAGGATTGTTGGGCACTTCTACTTCATTATCTGAGATATTAGATTGGAAACACATTATAGGCTAGACTATAGTAGAGAAATTTTGAGTAGGATTAGGGTAGAACAAAGTAGAGTAAAGCAAAACAAGGTAACAGTAATTACTGTTAAATAGTTTTGAACCTCAAATTGTTAGAGGTTACCAGTATTCAAGAGTGATTACTAGTTGCAAAAGTAAATTTGAGGCTAAGCATAGTTTGTATATAGCATTTAGTTAAACTAGTGATATTATATAATATTATTATCAATATTGATTGTGTCCTCTAACAGGATCAGTGTTGAGTTTTCTTTTTATGTCAATTGAGTCTCAAACATTTGTCATTTCTAATATACTTTTCAGAGTAGAAAGTGATAGACAATATCTTCTTGGTTTTTACTTTTATCTTAGAAGCTCTTGAGGTCATTGGATGCAATTCTTTTGAGTATGTAAGAGGTGATCTTGGTAAGAGGTTGAGTTGGTGAATGATTTTCATATTTATACCTTACTCTTTCTAGAGACAAGATGTAGTAGTCACCTGAACAACCTTCTATAAGGTAGTAGACTTAGAAAGCTTGGCTAGTCATTGACTTAGATTGTGTCATATCCATAAGGTCCAGTGTTGGGAATGTGGATGAAGGCTTGACTAAGTATAGTAAGGCCTAGGAGTGGTTTACTGACTACTTTGATAGTAAGCTTGTTATAGTACATAAAGGTTGGTATCTGTAAGAGGATGACTATTACCTTAGAATAGAGCTTAGCTAAGTGTTTGGTTCACATTTATCTAGTGGATCTTATCTTATTATCTATTCATCTATTCCCTGGCCTTTTTGTTTACTTGTTACTCTGATTATTCTATTTATTCTAAGTAGAAAGTGCTATTATTGAACTTTTGCTCATATGATTGTGTACAGACTGTCTTTTATAGTATTTATAAAGGCTTGTATGGGTAGATTTATCCTTACTCAAATATTACACTAGTTTCTAGAACCTTTACTAAGCTTCTTGGTATGACCTTTAGCTATCTACTCAATGTTGCCCTTATAGTATCTTAGCAGATCTAGATTGATCTTATAATCATTTTGACTATTTTTATATTACAGATAAGCTATGCTTTCTCTTTTTAATTTCTTTCTGATATCTCCACTATCTATTTATTTCTACAAACTCTTTAGTACACAATTAAGAACTGTTACTGTTCTTTTTCTACTTTGCTTGTTATAGTAAAAACCTCTTTTGCTCCTTATACCAGAGGATACAACTAGTATTGTTTTGAAGAACAAAACAAAGATGGAAGAAAGCTATAAATTACTGACAGGTTTTTTGGGACCAGGAGATAAGTAATAAAAGTCCTAGAAAAGACTGTTATCTATAATCAAAATTTCTTAGATATAAAACAATGTTGAAGTCAAATGAGTCAATGGATTGAACAGTGGTGATAGTGTAATGGTATCCAAGGCTTTAAAATACCTTCAGAGCTTATAAAAAACTAATTTAAGAAAAACAAATAGTAAACAATACTATAACAAGACAGTAGTAGATGTTCTAATAACTAGTAATTATCTAGTAGGTATGTTGTATCATATGTGGAATGATAGTGCTGATAAATCATGTACCTAATCATTCCTACACCTTCTCTTTTCACTCAAAAAATATAATAAATTTATTAAAGATTAGAAAAAAATCAGAAAAAATCAGAAAAAAAAGCAGAAAATTAGACAAAGTATTAGAGAAAGGAAGTATAGCATACTACAGACTATTGGAGAAAAGAAGTGTAGTGGACTGGAAACAATACTACTGGAAGTTATTGGAGGAAGGAAGTATAGTGAACTGGAAACTGTTGGAGGAAAATAATACAGTGGACTAAAGACAAGACTACTGGCAGTTATTGGAGAAAGGAAGTATAGTGAACTGCAAAATATTGGAGGAAAATAGTATAGCAGACTACATACAATACTACTGACTGTGTATACTACAGACAAGAGTATATTAGAGAAAGGGAGTATAGCATACTGTAGACAATACTAAGACTGTTAGAGGAAGGGAGTGCAGTAATCTGACAGACAACACTGTACACTATTACACAGACTGTTGGAGACAGGGAGCATAGCAACCTGACAGACAACACAATATAAACTCTACTTAGAATTAGTAAAGGGTTCAAGTTAGGCTGGAGGCTCAGATGAAAACCTCATTCAAAAGAGTATGCAAGACCAAATGTGGGAATGATGTCTGCTGACATAGAACTGACTAAGCAGCTTTTTTATATGCTTTCTTTTTTCACTCAATAAATTCCATAAGATTTAATAAAATTCAGAAAAATTCAAATAAATTGGAATAAAATTGGATAAATCTGCAGCTGTCCTAAGCCTTTTGAACAGACATTTTTTGCTTTAATTTCTCAATAAAATCAGTAAAACTCAGTAAAATTTAGTAAAAATCTTTTTTTTCAGTACTTTCATCTATTTCCATATTTGCTTTCTTTCTTTAACACTGCTCACTATTACATGGACTGTTGTAGAATTACCCTGACCCTTGCATAATCAAGACTAAGTTTTATCTAATAATGCTCAATAAATTATATAAAATTCAAATAAATTCAGGAAAAATAAGAAAAAATCAGATTACAACTACACCTGTTTCCAAGCTTTTATTAGCATAGTTTTTTTTATTCTATATTCTCAGTAAAATTCAGTAAAAATACTATTTTTGAGTACTTTTATTTACTTCTATAAACTGTTGTAGAAAGAGAACACAGTATACTAATAGACAACACTGCCCACTGTTATGCCAAAACTGTATAAAACTGCACCTGTCTCTAAACTTTTTATCTAATATCTCTTTTTATACTCAAAAACTCAAATAAATTTAAATAAATCTAGGATTCAGGAAAAATTAGAAGAAATCAGAAACTTTTTCACTTTAAATTCTCAATAAACTCAGTGAAACTCAGTAAAAATTAAAAAAAGTTAATACAAAATAAATAGTGAGCAAAGTGTTATAATCCCTTTCTTATCTTTCATAAATCAAAGATTTCAAACTTTATTCTTATTGTTTGATATATAACTATTGTTATATAGTTTCTTATGCTTTTTTCTTTTCTTGTGATTCTTTTCTTTGATTTCTACAAACTCTATATAGACTGGTATCTCTTCTGGAGTTTTTATTTCTATTTCTTTGATACTATCTCTTTTATCTAGCTTTAGTAAAAACCATACCAAGCCTAGGCTAGTGATATATAAGAAATATGTACAAGATGTATTTCTACATACTCAAACTAATTACTTTTTCCTCTATTTTTATAGTCTATCTTGAGAAGAGGCTCTCCCATTCTTCTATTCAAAATAGAGAAATTGTAACCTGAGTAGACTTTGAGGTTGTAACACAAAGTGAGCTGACTGTGACCTTGTAGACTGTTGGAAGAAGGAAGTATAGCAAGCTGACAAACAACACTATACACTGTTACACAGACTGTTGTAGGAAGAGAGTGCAGTGACCTGACAGACAATAACAAACAATACTGTTTACTGTTACATAGACTATTGGGGGAAGGGAGCACAGCAAGCTGACAAATAATACTGTTTACTGTTATACAAACTGTTGGAGAAAGAGAGTGTAGCAACCTGACAGACAACACTATCTACTGTTACACAAACTGTTGTAGGAAGGGAGCATAGCATACTGACTTCAACACAATGTCAACTCCACTCAGAATTAGTAGAGGGTTCAAGTTGGGCCAGAGGCCCAGATGAAAACCTCTTACACAATACTTTGAGTATCCAAAGTGATTTAGTCAGTGAACTAAAATAGACTGCAGAGAATCATGTCAAAATTACAAGTCTTCCTCCAAATAGCCCTGGAATATCAAATGTTCGATATCCGCGCGACGAACCACAAATCTCTGGCCCTTTTTAAAATCAATAGAGCCAAGCTCAGTTTGAACAACGCCACAGTCCCTGACCACCTTGACCGAGACATGGAGCTCCTTAGGGGGACTAGTAATGCTAGCCATAATGTCCAGCTCAGCTGAAAACTGCGCTCGGAACTGCATAGCCGACGCGTGATAACTCCTGAGATAATCAACCTCATGCGGACTCAATTTCCCTCTGATATCTGTATGGCTGAGAATCGGTGGGAGCGCACCGCCGACAGCCCAATAGAGATCTCTGAGACGATCAAGACGATGAGCATGATACGCGAGCAGACATCGCTTGTTTCGTAGAATGGCGGTCTGGAGGACGATGAGGACGGCAGGGGGCTGAGTCTGTGTGTGATCGGCTATCTGGGCGACGAGGGAGGACTCAAGCTGGCGCTGTTCGCGAACGATGGAACGGACGAGAGCATCGTTGTATTTCAGGAGAGAATTCGTCTGTGTAGAGCGACGAGACTCGTGAAGTAGATCTATAGCGAGGAGACCATACATGGAAGTAGCTAGCAAAAATCACAAATATGTGATGGCTGGAGGAGACGGGAGACTCTGTCGACAAACACGTCCATTTTGGACTGGTTGTGGTACTGCCAGGTGTTTGTGACGTGCTCGTCGAGGTAGTCGAGGATCTCGAGGTGCTCAATCATGTTGTACACCCACTCACTCTCCACCCATTCATCGTCCAATGCCTCGTTCACAAACGCCTCCGACGACTTGTGCAGCTGCCCGAGAAGGCTGGCGTACGTCCTCTCTGGGTTCACCGCCAGGCGGACAAGGGCCCACGACGGGTCAAGGACCTCGATGCCGTTGTGGCCGATGCTGAATACAGGGTGGGGCCCAGTGGGGACCGAGGTAGATTGCGAGGGGACGAGGTGCCAGCAGTTGCTGCCAACAGCAAGGTAGAGAAACGCAGGTGGATGTGCTGGCTGGGGACAGAGCACGCGTTCGTCGTCGTCGTTGTCGGCGACCTCGACGACAAAGACCATGGTAGATCGTGAGAACCCACAGCTCTGAAATGGACTCCAAGGCTCGTCGCTATGATCGTCAGCTCCGCCTCTGGGCTGCCTCCGGCCAGACCGCCCTCGAAGCTGCCCACGTCCTCGTCCTCGCATCGTCTGCAACCGCGACTAGCATCCTCAAGAACCTCGTCCTCCCCGGCATCGGTGCCTTCACCATCCTCGACGACGCCCTCACCTCACCCTCAGATGCCGGCAACAACTTTTTCCTTCGCGGCTCACAGAGCATCGGCAAGCCTCGTGCGCAAGAGGCCGTCTCCCTGCTGCAAGAGCTCAACGACAGCGTCCGCGGCTATGCCGACCTCAGAAACATCGACCACCTGCTCTCTGAAGACCTCTCCAGGTACTCTCTCGTCGTCGCTCACAATCTCCCCCAAAATCAGCTGCGGCGCTTGTCCCAGCTGCTCTGGCAGGACGACCATGCTCCTCCTTTGATCGTCGTCCGCTCGGCTGGTTTTCTCGCAGAGTTTTTCATCCAGCAGCATGAACACACGAGCAAGTCCCCTTTTGTTCAAGGAGACCATGTACTGACATTTTTAGTCTAGTCATCGAGTCGCATCCAGAGACAGCGCCTTCCCTGCGCATCGACAACCCCTTTCCTGCTCTCTTGCAATATAGCCAAAGCTTGGACCTTGATGCCCTTGACCCCACAGATCATGGCCATGTTCCCTATGTCGTGCTCCTCGTCAAAGCCATGCAGCAGTGGAAGCAAGACGTACGTTCTTCCTCTCATCCTCACACAGACCTGTCTCCTCTGAAACCCCTCGGCAGCACGATGGTCTCCCTCCTCAATCCCCTGCAGAGAAAAAGGCCTTCAAAGAAACCATCAACCAATCCAAGTTCAAAAGCGATGAAGAAAATTTCGAAGAAGCACAAGCTCAAGCTTATCGTTCATGGACGGAATCCAAAGTTCCTCCTTCTGTCACTCAACTTTTTCTTGATCCTCAACTAGACACTCTAGACGCGTCATGTAAATGCTCCTTCCTTTCCAACTTTTTCTCCAGCACTCATCCTTCTCTCTATATAAAGCACCTCCCTTCTTTCATCTTTTATCCGCTCTCAAGGCATTCGCAGCACGACCGCCTTACACGCTACCCCTTTCCAGCGCCCTCCCCGACATGAAAGCCAGCACGCAATCCTACATCCATCTCCAAAATCTGTACAAAGATCAAGCTGACCAGGAAAAAACCGTTTTCAAAAGTCTGATTTCGCCTGATGTCGCGATCTCTGACGATGTCATTGACGCTTTTGTCAAGAATGTGCATGGTATCAAGGTGATCAGAGGATCCTGCTGGAACGCACTTGATGAGGATGCTACCGCCTTAGGTCAGTTTTACACCTCTTCACTGAAATAACACTTTATTTGAGCGTGGTGTATAGGTGAGGCCGCTACGACTTCGCCTAAGCAGCTCGCCATCCATCTTGCCCTCTCCGCTGCCTCTTCTCTCGCTTCCTCAAAAGAACCTGCAGAATTCACCGTTGAGGCGCTCACTCAACAAGCACGATCACTATTACCCTCAGGCACACAGTTACCCCTCGAATTCGACTATACAGCAGCTGAAATGTAAGTTGTTACTTCATCAGGTTTTGAAAGAATGGCATTTCTGATGAATTTTACAGTGCACGATCTCCAACGGCCGATCTTCCCAATTCAGCAGCGTTTCTGGGTGGTTTGGTGGCACAAGAAATTATCAAGATTATCACGAAACAGTATATCCCGATTGCGGGTGTTTGCATTGTGGATTTGATAGAGACTTGGACGGGGATGTTGGATGTAGTTTGAAAACGCGTCTCGTAGTAAAATGATAACGCACTGTACGGGTCAATGTAAAAGCATGACTATGCGTATTTCCCGGGTCATTGAGTAAAAAGGTTGTGGTCATTGAAGAATCCACCGACTTTGCAAGGCAACAGATTAATAACACAAGTTTCAACACACAATATCATACAATTCAAGTCAAGTTCATACACCCATTCATCTGAAAAGCCCTTTTAACCCGTCCACCAATTATCAAGATCAGCACTGCCATTGACGCCCTGAAAGGGAAGTATTACAGAGGCTCAGTTTCTGATTGGATGGCAGCTTACCATGGTGATGTACCCAATCAATCCCTGCTTGACGACTCCACCAAGCAAATGGGTCTTGAAAATGGGATTGTACTTGCCGTCTGGACCATGCGAATCTTCAAAGATGTTTAAAGAGTCGCGCCAGTTACGTGTTCGTCCGTGAGTGTGTCTGATAGGATTTTCCGTATAAGGGTGCATCTATGGGAAACAGTGAGACAGTTTGAAGG
>Ga0153948_1001004_pt1 | contig 15002 bp, 26 predicted proteins | sample TSNJ032MetaG_FD_104696 | JGI IMG/M metagenome (GOLD analysis project Ga0153948, IMG submission 104696) | Attine ant fungus gardens microbial communities from New Jersey, USA - TSNJ032 MetaG | ecosystem: Host-associated > Fungi > Mycelium > Unclassified | place: USA: New Jersey, Wharton State...
AAGCACGCCGCCGCGAACGCCGCGCACCGAAACAGGCCGAATGGAAAGCTGCTAATCCCCTGTCAGTAGGGGTAAGCGCCAAACCGGATAACCTGCCTGTTCTGTCGCTTACTCGCAAGGTCAAATCACGCGTAGAAAGCGCTCTGAACCCGATTGATTTGTCAGCGCTGGATGAGTATCGGAAGGAGATGGAAAGACGCGCAGAAGCTGTTGAGCGTAAGAATCGCCGCACCTGGTATAGCAAGCCTGGAGAGTTCGGTATAACTTGCACTGGCAGGCAGAAAAATAAAGGCAAATCTATACCACTGGCGTGAGGTATTAATGGCAAACGTAATAATTAAAGCGGCTAAGGATAATAGTAAAAACCGAAGATTCAAGGCGAGAGGGGAACTGATTGCTAAGCGAAAAGCTGAAGCAAAAGAACTTGAAATTGCTGATGCTGAAAAAAGGAAGACCGATGCTGGCATAGAGGGAGTTAGTGACGGTGTGGCCAAAGCAATACTTTCACCCGCCGCACCAAAAGATACATCCCCTCCAGCAGAGCCGAAAGATGACGCGATGCACCACAAGGTAAATCACGCCCATCAACGACGGCCAGATAAGAAATGGTCATGAACCCGCCGAGTGCGGGTTTTTTATTGCCCATATCTCAGCTGCTTTACGAGGCAGCTTAGACATGAGTAGCGGCTATCCACCGCAATAATCTTTGCGCATCTACAGATGCAGAGGTCTTTCACGTTCAGCGGCGCGGCTTAAGCGCAGGAGAGATTATGAATAAAGAAACTGGCGGTAGAGCTTTTCCGGTAGATTGCGTCGTCGAAAGAGACGAGAAAGGTCATCGGCATGGATTCGAAATTAGCTCTGGCGGAATGACCCTTCGTGACTACTTCGCAGCGAAGGCTATGCAGGGAATGATAGCAGCGCATGAGCCGCAGGGAGCTATTCCTGGTTGGGCATATGAAATGGCCGACGAGATGCTCCGCGCCCGGGAGGCCTCATGACAGTCACTCACAACGGCAGACAGTACACAGTAACCAAAATGGCAGATGGCTATCACTGGTTGCTGGTAGAGGTTGGTAACGTTCGCAACAAGCGCACCATGAATCGTGACCAGTTGATTAATGCAGGTCTAGGACATGTCGCCAGCCAGAACGCAATAAACCGCCAGGCACTGAAAGCGGCGATTGGCAAGAAAGCCATTGCTCGCTACCTGGAAGATACAGTGATGCTGCAACAGGCAATTGAGGCTCAGCGTAAAGCGCTTGGTGTCAGGGTAAATCGTAACTCGTTTGAAGTGAGGGTGTGATGGAAGTTAAAACCCCAGCAAACCCAAGTAGGAAAGCAACAGCCAGAGTTAAGAATCCATTGCCAGTGCCTTGCTCATGCAGATTTTGCAGTGGGCACGTGCGAGTCGGGACACATGAAGAAGTTTACGGGAGGGATTATGGCGATTGGCCTTACATCTACCTCTGCGAATCTTGCCGTGCTTACGTTGGCATGCATCCATTCACATCAATTCCGCTCGGTACATTGGCAGACCAGAGAACGCGTGACGCAAGGAAAAAGTGCAAGCCAGCTTTTGAGCGCCTATGGAAATCAGGACGCATGACACGCAGTGAAGCATATGAATGGCTGGCTGAAAAACTTGGTATTCCAGTTGGTGAATGCCACTTTGGGTGGTTCACTCCAGAACAATGCGAAGAAGCAGAACGTATCTGCAATCATTAACGCCTCCCCCCACTTTCATCACTCCCTGTCCGGCCTTTCGCAGACGGGAAGCGCACAACCAAATTTCAGGAGTTCAGCAATGAATATCACATGCGAGTGCGTGGACATGCGCACATCTGTAGGGCCGCATAACACTATCAAGCTTGAGCTTGAAGGCGTAGTGCTGGCAGGTACGGTTAACACTCGTGAGGTTCTGCCCCAGCTTGATGGAGCGGTGGTTATCGAGTGGCTGGCAGAGCAGGGTTACATCATCACGCGTCAGGAGGCAGCGGCATGAGTGCCATGGAGCGGTGGGATGACGATGCTTTCGTGAGACTGATGCGCGACGTTATCCCTGATGCGCCGGAAGAGAACGATGAGCCGGTTAACCTGGCCGCTGAGCGACAGAATCCGGTGATTAGCTGGGCAGAATTTGCAGGAGACTTCACATGAACCTCGAGCTATTAGACGAGCCGTTTGCTACTGAAGATATTGAGTGGCGCATACAGCAAGCAGGGAAAGCGAGCAAAGGAATTTGGGCCAAGGTGCTGGCATATGTTACCAATCGGGCAATCATGAAGCGCCTGGATGAAGTATGCGGCAAGGCTGGATGGCGCAATGAATATCGCGACATTCCCAACAATGGGGGTGTTGAGTGCGGAATATCCATCAAGGTAGACGGTGAATGGATCACGAAGTGGGACGCTGCTGAGAATACTCAGGTGGAGGCTGTGAAAGGTGGTCGTTCTGGCGCAATGAAGCGTGCAGCTGTTCAGTGGGGTATCGGGCGTTACCTCTACAACCTTGAAGAGGGATTTGCTGTCATCTCAACCGAGCGATCACCGGGCTTTAGCTATGCAAAATCGAAAGAGGTTGGCGTTTTTTACTGGAAGCCTCCAGTCCTGCCTGCATGGGCACTACCATCAGGGGATTCACAGTTAGCACCAGATCATCAACAGCAAAATGCGGTTGAAGCTGATCAGATTCTCGCCGAGTTCTCTCAGTACGCCAGCACTGAAAACGACAGCAAGAAACTGCAGGATAATTACGCGGAAACGTGGTCACGCCTTAACGGATTTGCAGAGCATCAGGCTAAGTGCAAAGAAGTAACGGGAATTCGACTTAAAGAACTAAAACAGGCGGCGTAAATGGCAATTAACACGATCACAATTTCAGGGAATGTCGGAAAAGACGCGGTTCTCCGCGTCACGCCTAACGGGAAGCATATCGCATCCTTCTCACTACCAGCCAAAACCGGATTTGGCGAAAACGAAAAGACATCCTGGCTTCAGTGCAAGATGTTCGGCGCTATGGCTGAGAAGCTTTCAGTAGCGGTTGTGAAAGGTGCGAAGGTCACAGTTTCAGGTGAGTTCCTTATCGAGGAATGGACGCGACAGGATGGCTCACAAGCACAAACACCCACCATCCTTGTGCGTGATATTGACCTGCCTCCACGCGGTACGCCGGGAAATGATATCCCTCGCCAGCAGGCCGCATCTCAGTCACAACGTCAGCAGCAACGACAGGAGCCAGCGCCGCAAAACGCCCCTCCGATGGATTTTGATGACGATATTCCCTTTTAGCATCTGATTTAACCACCACCCAACAACCCTATTTCACCTCACGGAGGCGGGTTAACCACACCCGCAATTCTCTATGCATCACTTATCTAATAAGCGCCTTTACTCGCGAGACGAGCTTATTCGCAAGCTCAGCAAGAGCGTGAAGAACTACATCGCTGTCTACTGGAGCGGAGTTAATCCGGGGGACGGTTGCTTTACCGGTGGCATAAATCTGGTGACGCATGACCCGTATTACGAAGGATGGGCACCAACGCTTGAAGAATCCAGTGAATACATCACCGGCGCTGAGCTGGAACTAGTCAAGGATGTTTGTGAAGCAACTCCGTGGGGCCAGAAATTAGGCGGACTATGCCTGGGCGGGACGCAATACCGGCTCAAACCTGAACTGAGGGCACAGCAATGAATGAGTGGACGTTAACGGAACTGGCGCTACTCATGCGCCACAACAACGCAGAAGTCGCAGAGATAACCGGAAGGAGTATCGAAGAAGTCGGAGATAAGCGGCTGCAGACGAATTTAGAGCGCAATGGCTGGGACAGATTTAACCCTGAACGGGAGGATGCATGACCTATCAACTTCACGTCGGGCGCTGCGAGGACGTACTGAAAACTCTGCCAGATAACTCAGTTGACGCCATCGTGACTGATCCGCCGTACGGGCTGAGCTTCATGAACCATAAATGGGACTACGATGTTCCGACTGTAGAGCAGTGGCAGGAATGCCTGCGCGTTCTCAAGCCTGGCGGACATCTTCTGGCGTTCGGCGGTTCGCGAACCTATCACCGCCTTGTTGTAAACGCTGAGGATGCTGGTTTCGAAATCAGGGACCAAATTCTCTGGATTTATGGCAGCGGCTTCCCGAAATCGCACAATCTCGATGGCGAATTTGACGGATGGGGTACAGCTTTGAAACCAGCCCATGAGCCGATTGTTATGGCACGCAAGCCCTTTAAGCAAACCGTACAAGCCAATATGGCTGAACATGGTACCGGTGCAATAAATATCGAAACTTCTCGCATCTATGGACACGAGCAATCACAGGAAGGACGCTGGCCAGCAAATATCATTCATGACGGAAGTGATGCGGTCGTGTCAGCGTTTCCAGATGCGAAAGGACAGCAAGGAGCGCTGACAGGCAATGAGCCTAGCTCGAAAATGGGAGCAGCTAATTGCTACGGCCAAATGGACCGCCGCCACGAATCAACTCCGCGCATTGATAGCAGTAAGAGTGCTGCCAGGTTCTTTTACTGCGCCAAGGTTACAAAGAAAGAGCGCGACGATGGCCTCGAGCGATTCATCTCAGCATCAGCCAGCGAAATGACTGGCGGACGAAAAGAAGGAAGCGCTGGAATGAACGATCCCCGAGCCGGTGCAGGTAGAACTGGAGGTGCAAAGAATAATCACCCCACCGTCAAGCCGATCTCGCTAATGAAATACCTCTGCAGGCTAATAACTCCGGCAGGCGGTACCGTGCTCGACCCATGGATGGGTAGTGGCAGCACCGGACGAGCAGCAATCGAGGAAGGATTCAACTTCATCGGCATAGACTTGAACCCTGATTATGTGACTATCGCATCGGCTCGGATTGGTCACTCCCTCAAGAAATCATCGGAGGCCGCATGAACTTAACTCAGAGAATTACCGGGTCGCTCATGCGGCCTTTTTTATTGCTGAATTTCACCCTCTGCCGCATCAACGGCCAGTTCCGGGAGCACTGATATGGCTGACATCATAGACAACGCATCAGCACTTGAAGATTTGCACAGAGACGCAGCACTGAGCATGCACAGGATAGACCATAGCGCAGTATCGGCAAAGTATTGTGAATCGTGCGGAGAGGACATACCAGAGCCGCGCCGGGTTGCTGTGCCGGGGTGTAAGACGTGCGCGAGTTGCCAGGAAGTAATTGAACTCAAGCTTAAGCAGAGAGGGGTTATGTGATGGAGTTAACCAAGGGGAAAGTCTACAACGTCGACCAGGAATACAGCTGGATGCTTCACGGTCGAGCGGAATACCACTCCACGTTCAGCAGGGAAAGTGACGGCGAACCTCTGCACAACATGATTATCCGAATGTCGAATGGTGATTTAGAGATGTCTGTTTTCACCACGGGTAATATTCAGTCGGAAGCAGAGGAGCCAGTGTGATGGATTACAGCAAGATGAGCGACTTTGATATTAATAAAGAGGTTGCAGAAATTGCTATCAGTGGCGATTGGTTTCTTGAGCCAACCGACGAAAGTCCGTCATGGTTCTTTAATCACGGAGTAGAAGGAAAAAATACCGTAAAACTCCCCGATTATTGCAACAATCCGGCGGACGCATGGCCGATTATTAAAGAGTTTGGAATTGGCATCATCCCTTATAAAAAAGGCCAAAGTGAAGCGTGGCGGGTAAGTCATGGGCTTATTAACGGAACCACGAAGGATGCCAATCCACTCCGCGCCGCCATGATTGTTTTCTTGCAGATGCAGGAGTCAACCAATGCTCAGGATAATCCAGCCTAACACGTGGTTCGCATACCTCCACGGCGCTCCCTGCAAAATCCTCCGCTCTACCCACGAAGTCATCCACTACATACAACGGTCGCACCTGCATAGCCAGTATGGACCGCTTTCAGCACGATTTTGAGCCGATAAACAAGTATGAAGCGGCGCGTATCGAAGAAGAAATCGAAACAGCAGAACACATTAAACACCTCCGCGCTATGCGGGTATGAGGAGAGATTATGCGCATTGAAGAATTGCCGAAATTACCAAAGCTGTTTCGCGTCATTGAGGTTGATTTAGATGTTCTGCGCAATGGCATAGGTGGAGGTGGTGGCGTGATTTTCGACCTTGACGCTGTCGTTAAACGCAAGGTTCGCCGCGTTTTGCATAGCGGTGGCTGGCGTTGGCAGATGGTACGTGAATGCCCAGATCAGGAGATGTGGGATTACTGCCTTGAACAGGACAGGGAGTGCCTAGAGCTGCTTAACCACGACCTAGGACTGATGTGATTCCGCAACTGATAGCCGGTTCTGACGAGCTGGCTATTGGGTGCGAAAGCACTGCAACGTTATCCCCCATTTAGCCCTCCACGTGAGGGCATTTTTTTGGGAGTAAATCATGCAATCCAATCCCATCATCTGGCTCGTCATAGCTCTCAATGCTGCGGCGGCCTTCATCTCATTTCTACACGAACCGGCAGGTGTGCAATGGCTAAATATGCTGTGGGCGCATTAGTCACCCATAAGTCAGGAGATATCAAGGGAGTGGTTGATGGCGTTACGGAGCAGGATAACAGACCTACGTGGTACCGAATTGAATGGGACAGCGGTGATTACTCATCGCATGCCGAAAACGAACTACGCGCGGCTACTGTTGATGAGCCTCGCGTGTATAAGAAATTAGCGTAAGGAGATGAATGTGAAACTGATTGATATTTTGGTTCAGCATAAGGATGAGATAGCTGAGAGAGGTGAGGCGACAAACTATTTCGCGATGGACCCAGACGGAAGGATTTTTGGTTACCAGTCAATGCCAGAGCCAAACATTATTGGGTGGTCAGTTCCCGGTATCAAGAACTCCACTGATGGGTATGGCTGCCTGGTTCAGGTCAACCCTATAGACGTGAAAGAAAGCTGGAAGGAGTGCATAGTCACGCTCAAGCAATACGAATCCGCACTTGCAGCCAGCAAGTCAGAGTGGGATGGCGAAGGGTTACCTCCGGTTGGTTGCGTCTGCGAGGTTAAAGGATGTATTGGACACTACCTTGAGTGGCACAAGATTACGGTATTTGCTGTACGCGGGAACACAATTTTCTTCGATATAGAAGATGGTCGGTGGGGTCAAACAGATTCACATGAATTTCGACCTATCAGCTCAGAAGCGGATCGCAAGCGCGCTGAGGGTGTTATCGCACTATCACGCATTGATAAGCACGCAGCCCCATTTGAATATGGCGAAAAATTTCCAAACGGAGAACTCATTTGTCCATTCTTTTATGAAATTTATGACTGTATAGCCGCAGGAAAGATTCCACACATCCGCATCGACTAGCCGCCCACCGAGGCGGTTTTTTATTGGAGATAGATAATGAAGCAAATAGAAGAAATTGCTCAACTTGCGCGAAGGATACTGCAAGATGCCCTTCTTCAATGCATGAATAAAGACAATACCAAGGGGGCCTGTTTGTATGGTGCTCATCTTGTCCACACTATGATAAGCCAGTTTACTGGTTGTCAATCAATCGTTCGCGGAGGTGACGGAAAGGATGATGGAGGGTTCTTTAAGGATGGTGTTGGAAGTGGGCATTATTGGGTGGAGGTTGAAACAGCGTCAGGGGCAGTGATTGTGGATATCACAGCTGACCAGTTTGGTTCTGATGCGCTGGTTGTGAAACCATCTTTGGATGCAAAATATTACCGCAACGGCAATCAGGATATTGTGGACAGGCATTACGGAGAATTCATGCTGGAAATTGGAAAATTGGTGCCCTGTGACTTTGCCGTCAAGGAGTAACTATGGAATCACACAGCCTCACACTCGATGAGGCCTGCGCGTTTCTCAAGATATCCAGACCGACCGCCACTAACTGGATCCGCTCAGGCAGACTGCAAGCAACACGAAAAGACCCTTCCAAAACCAAATCCCCATACCTCACAACTCGCCAGGCATGCATTGCGGCCCTCAACTCGCCCCTGCATACTGTCGGTGTGAGCGCGGGTGATGGCATTCAAGAGGAAAGAAAATGTCACTCTTCCGCAGAGGTGAAATATGGTACGCATCCTACTCGCTCCCGGGCGGGAAGCGAATTAAGGAAAGCCTTGGGACTGCCGACAAGCGGCTCGCTACTGAACTACATGACAAGCGCAAAGCTGAACTCTGGCGAGTAGACCGGCTCGGCGATTTCCCTGATGTAACGTTTGATGATGCATGCATGCGGTGGCTTGAGGAAAAGGCCGAGAAGAAGTCATTGAAAGACGACCGCAGCCGCATGGCGTTCTGGCTGGCACACTTCGAGGGGATCAGACTGAAGGATGTTTCAGAGCAGAAGATTTATGCAGCAGTTAACAAAATGAGTAACCGCAAGCTGCTTGAGATATGGAAATTACAGGCAGCCGCGGCGATGAAGAATGGATTACCCGCTCCGGTATATTCAGCGACGCCTGTCACCACCTCCACCAAGGCCAAGCATCTGGCCCTGATGAAGGCGATTCTGCGTGCGGCAGAGCGTGACTGGAAGTGGCTGGAAAAGGCGCCGGTGATCAAGGTTCCATCGGTCAGGAATAAGCGTGTCAGATGGCTGGAGCCAGAAGAGGCTAAGAGACTGGTTGATGAATGTCCGGAGCCGCTGAAGTCGGTTGTTAAGTTCGCTCTTTCAACCGGCCTTCGTCGTTCGAACATCATCAATATGGAATGGCAGCAGATCGACATGCAGCGTCGTGTTGCCTGGGTGAACCCTGAAGACAGCAAATCAAACAGAGCTATTGGCGTAGCGCTGAATGACACTGCCTGTAAGGTTCTGAGGGATCAGATAGGGAATCATCATAAATGGGTGTTCGTGCATTTGAAATCGGGCTACAGACCCGATGGGACAGCAACACCTTCGGTCAGGAAGATGCGTGTTGACGATCAGCGAGCATGGAACGCGGCATGCCGTCGTGCAGGTATTGAAGATTTCCGGTTTCACGACCTGAGACATACATGGGCGAGCTGGTTAATTCAGTCCGGAGTACCGTTATCTGTTCTGCAGGAAATGGGGGGCTGGGAAAGTATCGAAATGGTCCGTCGATATGCTCACCTGGCACCTAACCATTTAACGGAGCATGCGAAGCAAATTGACTCGATTTTTGGGGTTGATGTCCCAAATATGTCCCACAAGGAAAATCAGGAGGAAGTGAAGGAGGCGTAAGTGCATGAAACTTAATGGTACGCCCTGTAGGATTCGAACCTACGACCTACGGCTTAGAAGGCCGTTGCTCTATCCAACTGAGCTAAGGGCGCACGGAGAAGCGTGCACTTGCGGTGTGAAACGCCTGGAATTATACGGTCAATGGCTAGTGAGTCAATGCCTTTTAGCGCAATCGCCTGCCTTCTCACCATCCCCCTGTTTATCCCTCGTCAATACGTCTGTTTTTTCGACATTCCTCTCATTTTTCTGCCACTTGATGACTCTACGAAAAGGCTTAACGCCGTTTAAGTAACGCCTGGTATTTTCTGCCGACCATCGCTCTCACACTAGCCTCCGGTATCCCGGCGCCGAGGAGCCGGAAGATAACAGGACAGTGTAGTGACCTCCCCATTCCCGCTTAACCATTCCGGCTTGCCAGAATGCGATCTCCCCCCACTGCGTAGCGTCTCGCCAGAGATTATCGGCATCAAGCTGGAGCCCATCGTGGCTCTCTCCTCTTCGCGAGTGGTCGGGCGCGAAGTGCTTAGCCTTCTCGCCTCCCCTGAGCAAAGTGAAGCGTTTTTTCAGCAACAGTCGGTGAAACAGTCGCTTAGGTTGCTTGAACTGCAGCTCGCCATGTTAAAAAACACACTTTACGCTAAAAACCTTTTTATCAACCTGCCGATAACCGTATTGAGTGACCCAGAATCCTTCGCCCGAATCCTGCCGCTGCTTAACGCCGGCCAAAATATTGAAATTGTCGAACCCAGCGCACTCTTCGGACTTCCGGCTCCCATGCGTGAGCGCGTGACCCGCCACTGGTGGACGCTCGTCGAACGTGGATGCCATCTCTGGCTTGATGACGTAAACACGGCTTCTGTTCGTCCATTTTTAGGCTGTCGTTTACCGTTATGTGGCGTCAAGATCGATAAGATGGCGTTCTGGCGAAAAAAAGGCTCGCCTGCACTAGCCCAGTTGGTAAATCTCTGCGCACAGGTCGCCAGCAATGTGCTGATTGAAGGTATTGAGTCAAACAGGGATCGGGAGTACGCGCTGCAGGCAGGAGCGGGATTCGGTCAGGGATATTACTGGCCGTCTGTAGGCTGGTCTGAAGAAAAAAGGACATTAGCCTGAGAGAGAATCTATGCGCATGACCGTACGCCGCTATCGGCGTCGTCGTAAAGGAAGCGATTCGCTGGGTTTTTCACATTCGCGTTCCAGCGCCCCTTTTTTTGATCGTCTTGTTTATTTGAGTCAATCCATCAACCAGACACGCAGACCCGACGCCCCCTTTATCGTTCTCGTGACCCACGATCGTTTCCTGCATGCAGGAATTCAGCACGGCCCATCCCCCCTGAAACACTGCTGTGGATATGACACGCTCGAATCAGCTTTCAGCGCGCTGGAAAACTGGCCCTCGGCCAGACTGGTTGTCGATATGGAGAGCCGCACGATGCCGCTGATGGAGATGCTCACCACGCTTCGACGTGCCATTCTGTATCCCCCCTACACTGCCGTGAGCCTGCTGATACGCGCTGATGACTATGATGCCCGGCTGTTTTGTAAAACCAGCGGTCCCTTTGATGTGCTTGAGCGCCAGCTCCCGGCTCAGGCGCTGCAACATGCGTTAGCGACCGCCCTCCCTCCCGTGAATAATCGCCACATCTACTTTTCCAGAGAAGAGTGGTTTGTCCTGCAATATCTGACACAGGGGGAATCACTAAGAAATATTGCGCTTTTTCGCCAGCGCCCTTACAGCCGCGTGGTTTATCGTCTGGGACGAATTCTCAGTAAATTAGGGTTAAACCATCGTCAGGAATTACTGCATCTGCTGCATCGCCTTTCTGTCTCCTCTCCCGAATAACCCCTTAATTCCTAAAGACCTTTAAGAAATTACTTACGCACAATATTAAAATTATGTTTTAAATTAACATTTATGCAAAGATTACAACTATTCCTAATCCAGGATTTCTCGTGATGTTAATCTCTGCGTAGCGATCAAAAAACAGCATTTTCATCCAGAAGTTAAGTTTTAATTTCATCCGTTAAAAAGATGATAACGATGTAAAAACGTGAGTATTCAATGAGTCGCTAAAAACGCCATCCCTTGCTGGCAGCAGATCCTTCTGCAGCAGACGGCTTTTTTTGCTGAAAGGTGAACAGCACTTTCAAATGAAGGTGACGCGCGGAAAGCGGCAATAAATCTTCCGCCGTGATGGCGCAGAAGATTCCGCTTACCGTGGGTGAAATGGCAACATTAAATTAACATTGAGGGGATTCTATTATTTTTTGCAATTACATAAATAGGATAATCCACATTAAGAGGAATGTCTGGTGATTTAGCCCAAATTTAAAATAATCACTTTCCGTCTCCAGAAGATCATATTAATAAGCACATCCTGAATAATTTACAGGCTTTTCGGAGAAAACTTACACGGTATAATAAGCATGCTCCAAAGGAGAATAAGAAATACCTTTACTCTTTCCAAAATATTAATAAGCCAACGCGCTACTGCCATTTTTTATCAGAATGCAAACAAGGATGCTTACGCTTTTTCCAGGGAATTACCCCCCCGTATAAGGATCTGCAGAATTATCCTTCCGGCTTACCAGGCACTTTTGCACAGATTGCAATTGCGCTTTCACAACCTGAGGCATAAAAAATGAAACCGGCATCCGTCATCATTATTGACGAGCACCCTATCGTCAGAATGTCAATTGAAGTCCTGCTCCAGAAAAACAAAAGCATTGAGATTAAACTCAAGTCAGGAGACAGCCATGAAGCACTCGACTACATTCGCAATCACCCTATCGATCTGGTGATCCTCGACATCGAATTACCTGGCACAGATGGGTTTTCATTGCTAAAAAGAATCAAGAACTTAGATGACAACATAAAAATTCTGTTTTTGTCTTCAAAATCAGAATCGTTTTACGCTGGCCGCGCCATGCGCGCAGGTGCAAATGGATTTGTGAGCAAAAGAAAAGATCTGAATGATATCTATAACGCCGTGGAAATGTTGCTCTCTGGATATTCCTTCTTTCCCTATGAGACCCTGAGCTTTATAAATCATCAAGGCTCACACCGGGGAGCAATAAATGACATGCCGTTATCAAACCGCGAGGTGACTGTTTTACGTTATCTGGCCAATGGATTATCTAACAAGGAAATCGCGCAGCAATTATTACTTAGCAACAAAACAATTAGTGCGCATAAGTCCAACATCTACTCAAAATTAGGTGTGCAGACTATTGTAGAGCTGATTGATTATGCCAAAGCGCACGAGCTGCTTTAATCTGAAAGTCCTCCCTGAGACTCCAGTGAGTTTCAGGGAGGGTGTTTAGGCTTAATTATAATTAATCATAAAGGTCGCATCGGCATCTGCGCGCCCCGGCTGGGGATTATTTGCCGTAGCGATATAATTCGCATAAAAACTCAAAACTGCATTTCCCTGCTCATCAACCACCACATCCTGGCTCGCCTGCTGTAACGGCAGACGCGTTTTATCCCGATCGCGTATTTCTACCGCCACATTCGTCGCCTGGCTGGCATCGTTTAAGGCCAACAGTTCTGGGTCCTGCGGATCCGTCTTTCCTGAAAAGGTAATCGACGCCGCACCCGGTGGGCAGCCGGTCAGCTTCAGCGTAAACGGCATCGCCTGGGTTCTGCTGCCCGTGGTGCTGAGCTGTTTGGTCGGCCAGGTGCCCAGCGTCACCGATTTATCGCTGTCGCTCCCCTCAGCCACACAGGTAAAATCGATAATATTGCCGTACAGTTCGATATTGATTTCGCCCAGTGGGCTTGCCGCCAGCACGCCTTTCACAGGCATAAAGGCTACGGCTACAGCGGCAACTAAAATCCCTATGCGCATCGCCCTCTCCTTAGTCGTAATCCACGCGAAGATAGCCGCGTGAGGTGAAGCGCCCTTCGCTCGGTTTATTCCCGGTGACGCTCACCGGCCAGGCGGTGATCCCAACCACTGCCGAGGCGTTATCATCCAGGCGGAACGGGATCTTGCTGGCAAGATTGTTGGGCGTCAGGGGCGTGTTGTTCGTGCTGGCGACGATAAAACCGAGATCAGGATTATCAGAAACCAGCGCGTTCCCGGACACTTTTTCCGTTTCCACTCGCATAGTCAGGTAGGCGTTGGCCTCCACGTTAGTGCATTTTATGGCGATGGTCTGGGTTTTAGGCGAGACGTTCTGCGGGCGATTACCCGCCCCGGCCTGGCTAAACTGCGAGGCGCCAATATCACCAAAATCGAATTCCACCACTTGACCGGCGTTGATGGCGCAGCTCTGCGGCACCTGGATGGTTCCGCTGTAGCTGATGGTGTACACCGGGGTCGTCAGCGGGTCCGATGAGGTGGTCGTGACATAGACCCGGAACATCGTCTGACGCGGGATCTCCACCATATTGATAAACCGGCGCGTCACCTTCAGGCGAAACACCAGATTCGAGTCTTTCACACCGAAAGGTTGATTTTTAGAGACGTTCGGGTGGCTCCCCATCTGAATAAAATTCTGCGGCGGGTAAAACACGCCAGAGTAGCTGTCGGTGATCTTCATCGCGCCATCCAGATACTCATTCAGCTTCAGATATTTGTAGCCATCGATGGTGCTGGTGATCGGGAAATCGGTCACGTAGCTGCGCTTGGTGGTGTTGCCCGATGTCCCTTTCGGGCAGACCGCGTTGACCCCCACCCACTGGGATTTCTCCGCAAGCGTGACAATCTGCCCAATCTGGTTATTGGAACTATTAAACTTATCCGTCAGATCGTAATAGATATCCGTCGGCACACCATTTTCGTTAGCACAGACCGTGGCCAGCGCCTGCGTGACAGGAAGCATTACCAGCAGCGCGGCCATCAGGTATCGACTCTTAATCACAGCGAATCTCCTTCATCGTGATTGCCTGTTGCAGGCTCTTTTCAGGCAGGACGTACGGCGCGTGGCACTGGGCGCTGGCGCCGTTGCCCCACTGAACCAGCAGCTCGCCTTTAAGCGGCAGCCCGCTGAGGTAAATTTGCCCGTCATCGCCCACCATGCTGGTGACGCCGCTTTCGGTTTCGCGCACAACGGCACCGAAAGGCACCGGCTGATTGCCGCGCATGACGGTCAGCAGCGCACGAACGCCAATGCGCGTATCAAAGCTGGCACGCACCAGCGCACCGTTGGTCGGCACCACGCTGCTGACGTTGTTTTCGATATCGGTACTGTTGTTCATGGTATTGGTATCCAGCGCCACGCGGTTGTAGCGATAGACCGTGGCGTAAGGCATCACGGCGTAACCCCGCCAGTCGGTTTTCACCCCGGTCTGGTTTTCGACATTTACCCCGGACGCGCCCGGCGCTTTGATCAGCACGTTGGTATCCCCCAGCGGCTGGCTGAAGGTCACGCCGTCCGCATGGCCCACCACGCCGCCTGACATTTGCCAGTTCAGATCGTGCTGGTCGCGGGAATAGTTGTATCCGGCCCCGAAGGTGCCGTAGGTGGCCTGCCAGTTTGCGCTGGCGCTGCCGCTTGCACCGTTGGTGCTGGTGTGTCCCTGACTCACGCTGTAGTTCAGGTTTCGATCTTCCAGCAAGGTGCCGCTGACGCCGGTCTGCCAGGTAGTATCTCCGCTGCTGTTGCGGCTGGCAGAGGCCGTGGCGTAGGCGCGATCGAAGGCGCTGTCACGGCGATAACCGTGACGGGTAAACAGGCTGAACGGAACCGACACGTTGAACGAGGCCAGCTTGTCTGTGCCATCAATACCCACCGCCTGATTCCACGACCAGGAGACGGAATAGCTCACGCCCCGCCAGCCGCCGGCATAACCCAGCTGATACCAGACGCTG
>Ga0153948_1001007_pt1 | contig 14988 bp, 19 predicted proteins | sample TSNJ032MetaG_FD_104696 | JGI IMG/M metagenome (GOLD analysis project Ga0153948, IMG submission 104696) | Attine ant fungus gardens microbial communities from New Jersey, USA - TSNJ032 MetaG | ecosystem: Host-associated > Fungi > Mycelium > Unclassified | place: USA: New Jersey, Wharton State...
AGCATCGCCCGACCCCGGTCAGCAAAGAGATATATGTACTCATTGGTGATTTTTGGTATGACACATAGCTCTTTTTCGGTCTGTCAAGAAGGAATACGAATCCAAGGTGGTACACAGTACCTAACAGGTTAAGCGTCCCTAGGGTTGGAGGGACAGTAGAAATGACTATTATCTCAGCTCCATTAAATCTAGTCTCTGGCAACGGTGAGCATGTCCATCCCTCTAGATTTCCACTCACCTTTCTTAGGTTATCTGTGGAGCTTCTTGCTCAAATTTCTGCCTTTCACATTCTTACTGGATGCCTCAACACTATTGATGAGCTAAGTCGGCGTTCAACGCAGATGCGAAACCTTTCCTATCTTCATCTTTGCGACGAGGCACTAAATTGCGAGCGTACGTGGGACATGCTTCAGCATTTTGGTGGCACTCTCTTGTATCTCAGCCGTGAAAGAGATCTCCCCCTTTTACCCATCACGATCAATCACGTTCTCAAATCTGAAAATCCTTTGTCTCGACGTGCCGGAATGGAATGATCTGTTCCGACTGTTACCTCTATTACATGCATCTACACTCCAAATCCTGGATCTTGATTTCGGTTGCTGGTCCAACGGCAATCCCGAATGGTTAATCAATCCATTCTTAAAAATGAAGCTCCCGCTTTTGACACTGCGCATATGTTCATTCGAATGTGCTGATGGCTTGGATCGTTTTTTCCAATCGCCGAATATTCAAGCAATTCCTTTGGTGGAAATCAGAATATTAAACCACTTTTCAGAAATATCAAGACAGAGGAGCTGTGCACTTGGTGGAGCTGTTATGGTGGAACATTGGCAACTCGGAACATTTGTCGGATGGAATCGTTTATTTGATGTGCCTCACGACCTTGCCGACTACTTGTCTGGAGACGTTGACGTTCCGCCGTGGCATTAGACAATGTGAAACCACCTTTTAAATTTTCTGTGTTTGAAACGATGAAAAAGTGAATAGCGGTGTCCTTGAAAATAGGTGGTGCGGGTGGACTTGAGGGGATTATTGCATATTAATCGACAAGGTTTTGAGTTTAACTATAGATATATACCAATCATTGTTGTTCTAATGGTGATTTTGTAAATTGTTTAGATAGGTCAAGATATATAGAGAAACTGAACAGAACTTTGAATCAGAATGACATTTTTCGTTTACGCAGCCACGATCATTACTCTATGTCCATTCGAGAAATTGAATATCCGCCTCATCACTCTCCCGTTGCCTTACCTGATTCAAAAAATATCAACAATGCTTGTACAACTTGATCAGGCTTCTCCTGCTGAACCCAATGACCCGCGCCATCAACAATGACAAAGTCTTGATCCCTGATCCCTCCTGTTACGACACTCTCGCTTCTCATGGCTTCGACTATTCCAGGCAATTGCCATGTGCCCCAATCCATTGCTCCAGCAATATACCTCACTGGTGCCTGCATCTTCTTCCCACCCATTGCCTTCACGTTCGCTTCTTTATTCCATGTTTCATCTGTCATTACCCTATATCTGTTCAGGCCGCCTTGAAATCCTGTTTTCCCATAGACATCGGTGTACACTTGGAGTTCTTCTGTTGTCAACCACGTACATGCAGCCTTATGCTCTGCCCCAGGGTGGTAAGGACGGACTGCCTCGGGCATAGTGGTATCAGCCGGCATGATATAATAATGCGGTAGTGCTTCCATGGCCAATGCGACTCCTTGTGCTGACTTCGTTCGCGGTACTTGATGTAAATCATTAACGTGGTCCCAATTTTTTGTCAGTGGACCCGGAAGCGGTGAACGGTTTCCTTCCCAATCGGCACTCTTCACATGATAGTACGCTCTAAAAAATGCCTTCAACCCTTCAGGCGCATTCATTATATCCGCATTCGCCTCAGCCGTTGCGAAATACACAGTATAATGCTTTCGAGGCTTTGAGAGCTCCCTTAAGCAAGCGTCAATTAGGTATGCCTTCGATTCTTCTTTTTTCTGGACAATCTCTGCCTCCAAAGGATTGGGTGGTCCACCAAATGGTGTGCTCATCAGCACCACTCGTTCAAACATGTCAGGTCTGATGAGAGCTGCCCAGGCAGCAACGGACGACCCGTAATCATGACCAACAACTGCGTGTACTCTCTCGTAGCCCAAGGCTAAAGCTAAATTCACGACATCCGCAACGATGTTGAGAATATGATATGGTCGCAGATCATCGTTGTAGGTTACTCGCTTTGTATTATTGTTATCGTAAGACGGTGAGATGGGGACGGTGAGTCCAAATCCTCGCTGGTCGGGTGCGACGACGTGGTATCCAGCGTTTGCAAGGGGTACAAATATTTTGCGCCAGGAATATGCAAGTTCTGGGAAGCCATGGAGGAGTATTACGAGAGGTGGCCTTGACTTTTGGGAAGTTGGAAATGATATTGGAGAAGAACTGAGAGGATACTCAGCAAGAGGCAGGCACTCAAGAAGGTGCATGTTGAGGTCGCCTATGACTACTTGACGTGATACGACTTCCGTCGGGAGACCTGACCAGTCTTGAGAGTTCATGAGGCCTGTTATTCGCTTCCTATTGCAAGGTCTAATGTGGTGGATCGAGTTCGAGTAGAGGGAAATCCCATATGTCCTATCCGGCTGATGTACGGCAGAATCAGTCCTGAGAATCTCTACCCAATCGGTTGTTTTATTTATTGAACATCACCGGGTTGTTTGCCTCGTCGTTGAGATACTTCATTTGGAAATTGATTGCCACCTGACAGGCCCCATTCCTACTCCAGTAAACGGTAGATGATCAGATAGGTCTCAATGTTTGACAAAAATATTCCAATTTCATGGTTGAAAGACATCGATGTATGCCTGTCGCGGCATGCACAATAGGACGTCTCTACCACCGCTGGTAGTATACAACAGCAAATACTATGAAGTAGTCATACTTGCATCACTAGTGTGATCTGCTTTTCAGCCAAGTCCTACATTTCTACTCACTGAGTGTGTATATCTTATTGTTCTGCACGCTATATGATTTCTATACGTTTTTTGCTATTGCCCCTTGCTACTCGGGTAGCTCCTTGTGGATCGGTGTCGTTTCTTATCGGTTGATTATCCCAGATGAGCACCTCGGTGCTTGTCGCCTATCGCATCTAGTCATCAGATGAAGAATTGCGCAGCGGGTTAATCCGATTCCGATCTCATGTCCTCCCCTCATAGTTTGCTACATAGCTCTGAATGGCTTTCATCGAGGATCTTTTCTCAAAAAGCAAAAGCATAGTGACCAGTGTGCGTCAACATTCCAAATCTAGTTCCAATCCACTACCATGAATTGGATTGAATACTGATTGAATACTTTGAAGTGTTGGACATCAAAAATGATCAGTATAATTGAGTCAAAGAACTCTTGAGCGTCGAACAAATCCATCCTTTCCTGATTGAATTTACCTGCTGTTCGCTGGTGAGTACTCCCAAAGAAGAACCCGTTATCGGTTATGACTGAACAACAAGATAGAATAACAATATCACTCCGGTTATGGTGAGACAGCCACGATAACTAATCACACTCGTTCAGATCGCTACATCCTAGCCCAGCACCAAGAATTTGACGACAACGGTAACAAAGTGACCCTGTTTTCTTACAAAAGCTTGGACGAATTGCGTTTGTCAAGTCTCGCCTAGAACGGAGGATCTCGACTTTGTCACACGACACATAGATCTTTACGCAGCGGTCACTGACCCCAAAATGCAACATGGGCGGCCATTCATAAAGTGAAGGATGTGAAGTTGAGGAAGACAAATACACTTCACCATACTCTCCAGAAAACGTGCTAGGATATTTAAATCTTCGCCATCCGAAGCATTGATGGAGTAGGACAGTGTGATAGGCATCTGAGTAACGAGGTGAGGTGAGGTCTAGACCAAGAAGATGACTTGCTGCAGCTCGTCTACATGGAACGCCAGCGTTTATCCATTTTGGTTTTGAATGCAAAATAGTCAACTCTCAGCCTCATGTAGGTGGGTCTCCTGACATCAGACACTTACTATTTGAAGTAGACAAGAAAATCTTAGGATCTAGGTAACGCCCGATAAGTTGTTTACCCATTTATCATCTTGGACATGGCATTACCTTGGACTACCATTTTTCAAGAAAGACTCCGATGTCAAAGAAAATGATCAATTATACAACAAGCAAACTAGTGCCAAGACGCGGAGGGCATGGTCTAAAAGGCAGAAGGCAGATAGCAAAAGGGCGAAAATGTAGGTGAAGTTTATCAGCAAATGGGTTGGGTAGGGTAGAGACATAGCCAATGCCTTTGGAAAGTCAGCCCTCAACCAAGCGGCACTTGAAATCAATAGTGCTCCTGAGGACCTTGATGAAGGGTTAGTGCTGCTGTGGTGAAGCAGCACCATCTCTATGTTTGGGTCTTATTTTGAGGGATCAGAGCTAAGATAAAGTGCATTAGCCAAGCACTGGGAATAATTTTTTGGATTGAATAGCGCCCCTCCGTTTAAAGTCAATCCAGCCCCACAAAGAAAATATTGCTAACTCCAGCATATTTTGTTCAATATCTCAAAAAAATCCGCGTCGACGACATCTCGAAGTACGACTGGATGTTGACACCAACGACTGGCTTGACCACTTCGCTTGGACAAATAGCTGTCAACTGATTAGCCATCACCAAATTAGTCTTCGCGGCTGGAGTCTGTAGCGAATCACTTGATAGGACCATTTTTTTGGTTTATACCTCATTGTCCGTCATGTAAAACATACCACTACATTATTACCGTCACTGCAAAGTTTGGGGTGACAAAGACTCAAAATGTCTGTAGAAAACGACAATTAACCATTGCAACCCTCATCGACTTCGATCCGATCACCAACATTCTACAGATTATTATCTATCTCCTTATCCTTCTGTTTTTCCTTTCATCTATATTACAGGATCCGGACGGACATCCAGCACCTTCTATCGTCTTTGATGTCAAAGTTATTCTGATCCCTACACGAGGATGATCTTGAATGGTGTAACTGTTCGAAGCCAGTACCCATTTGTAGAGTGGATCTACTGAGTTTCTCCATGTTTGAATCTGCCATAAGTCCGGTGCGTGTATCTGTTCTTCGATCGTATGCTTTTCATTCTCGCCAGCTCCGATTTCTTCACACATATTACATTCTATCCCTAATTGTCCTTCCAGTGATTCTTGCCTGCCACCAACACTATGATCAGCTTTTTTCCTAACTTAATCTGAATGACATGAAATGCCATGTACCGGAAACTTTGATCGAAACCCATGTCAGTCGAACTTGTGTTCATTCCAGGACAGGAGTGTGAAAGGGGGAACCTTTGATGTTTCTAGTGTTGAGGGGTTTGGTTGTTACTGACCACCTGATACCAAGCGTTCCAGTGGGCTTGCCCTGCGTTTCTTATATTCAATCAGTCTGTGTCAGGAGTGTGATCTGCCAATGATACCATCAGCATTGTGTTACATGTATCCTTTATACTATACTGCTCGTCACTCTCTTCTCCTGGAATCAAGCCAGTGCGCAAGCAGCACTTCACATTCGTATAGCAGAGCCTATCACTTGTCCAGTAGCTATCGCCTGGCTGTGATAGTCATCAAGTGCCAGGAGCTATGACGTCGCAGGCCTCGCCTGCGATGCCTTATAACTCTCCTCGGCTCAACGCTTGAATTCTCCTTGTCTAGTAGGACAAAATGTCATCTGAAAATCGCTACCGCTGGGTACTATCTGATATAGCTTTGAAGGCTGTATCACTTATGTTATATTGGTTTTCGCCTCCACCTTCTACCCCGTCACAAGTCTTGTTCACGACCTCTTCCTTGTCCTCACCAATGACCTCTTCATCGTCTTCACCTACACCAGCTCCTGCATCTCGAGAATCCTCCTATGATTCAAGCCATTCCTTATCCCGAAGTGCTTCCCCTGCTCCGAGTTCGCCTTCGTCGGTGCATATGAATGAAGGAACCATAACGTCTCGCGGAGGGATGTTCCCGAACGCAAGAGGCTTGACATTCAATAATTGTATATTCCAAGATATAACATCCGTGAAGCCTTGTCCGAACTACGGTATGGTCGATCCCTTCGTGCTTATCGTTTAACTAACTTGCCTCGAAGTATTGGAAAGCCTAGCTGAACAGACGCTATTCGGATCGCCTTTCGATATTATCGACGAAGGGTCACCCCCATGTCATCCCAGCACCCGTCATTACATCATTGAGGTTGCCCAGAAATTTTATAATATCTCTCAATCAAAGAAGATCCTCTGGCTTTCCGGTCCTGCAGGCGTAGGGAAAACTGCGATCATGCGGAGCATCATTCAAACAGGAAAATCGCGGATTGGTGCAGCCCTTTTCTTCTCGAGGTCCAATAAACGCACTGACCCAAGACGTTTTGTGCAAACAATTGCATATCAACTAGCGAAAAATGTTCCTGGGTATCAGCAGTACGTAAGGGATCAACTTTGTGCTGATCCTATGCTGTTGCACAGCGGAACAAAACATCTTTTCGAAAGGCTCGTAGAGGTGCCATTCTGCAATCGACCCTATCACAAAAAGGATGAACCTTGGTTGATACTTATTGATGGGTTGGATGAATGTGAAGGAGAAGAAGCGCAATGTGAAATTGTCGAAATCATAGGAGCTTTCGTCTGCCGATGCCCTACCTCCCCCCTCGTATGGATTGTCGCCAGTCGTGCAGAATATTGGCTACGGGCGGCCTTCAACCAAAAGAATTTTCAGCATTGTTTCTGTCAGGAACACATTGAAATCAACTCTCAAGATGCCCGCCGAGACGTCGAGACATATCTCAGTAGCGAGTTTCAGAAGATACGCAGAGTCTTTGCCCATCATCTGTCCGGGAATGATTGGCCCCTCGAACGCGAGTTCTCTGAACTCAGCCAAGCGGCTTCTGGCATGTTTCTCTTTGCTTCTGCTGCCTCCAGGTTCATTGCAGACCCAACTGCGTGTAACCCAGTCAACCAGCTATCGACTTTACTCTCTATAATTGACAATGGCGGTGATCCAAGCCCTGAACAAGGAAACCCCCTTCTACCTCTTCATAATCTCTATGCTCAAATTCTTGGTTCTATTCCACTGAAAACATACGTCCACGTCACCAGTCGCATCCTCGGGTGTTGCAGACTTCTTCCTCGAAATACAATGCAATCAACTCCCTTTGCACTCTCATGCAACTTTTTGGGAATCACCCAGCACGATGCCTACGGATCCCTTGAGCGGCTTCACTCGGTTCTTGATGTACCACTGCCTGAAGGTGCTGCAACCAAAGAGATGAAAATTCTTCATTCTTCCTTTTCTGAGTACTTAGGAAATCGCTCCGTCTCGAAATGTTATAATGCTGGCAGGTATGAGACAGGGGTTGATATTGTCCGTTGTAGTTTCAGGATTTTACAAGAAGCCAATCAGCACAGTAAGTCGGTTACCATGTTTATATGAAATGTGTTGACTCGGTTGCAAGCTGGGCCATTCCCCCGAGCATCTGAGATAACACTCACATGGTGTCATCCTCAGCTAAGCAACGTACACGAAATGCTATTGAAAATAGCATACGATGGTTTTCGGCTTTTACCCATAGTTCACGACATACCCAATCAACTCTCTTCGCTGCTTTTGAAGGCTGATTTCAGCAAACTTGATTGCTATTTGGATCCCTCAGTCAAGACATCTAAGACTCGGGTCAGCCATCTGAATATGTTTGAATGGCTGATTGAGGAATCGAAGGTAATCAGATTCTGTAGTGTAAGAGGGTTTTTACAGAGTTAAGTGGCAGGCAAAACCGAGTATCTTCAAGGGGACTGTAAAAGAAATGTCTCTGCGGGGAGTGCAAACACGTCTCATAAGGAATGATCGTACAATTATCCATCTTCGATTTGTGATGGAGGGGAAGGACGCAATGGCACGACCTAGGGTGTACTCTAATATGGAGGTACGGTGCCCTCCATCATGGTTATCATTGTCATTTGACTGTCACAGGCGGTACGGAAGAAGTATAGCGGTGAAGGGCTGGAAGCCTTTAAACAAATACTACGAGATCACCGTCTCGTGTCTCCAGCTACGAAGGTTCAGGTTTGGGGGAGGAATCCTATGAAATGCTGTTTATTGTTTCGGGTCGACAGGAGCCCTGCATCTTACAGGTCGACTGTGAAAGAAATTTTTTTCGTACCTTATCGCCCACCTTGTACCCTCTGACCTCTGAAAAATCGAATTATAGATCTAAGTCTTTTGATATCATGATTCCGAGGAGTCGTCTATTTAATATCCAGTAACGCGTTAGTCTGAAACTTGTTTCTGTCTGCTATAGTGCTATCAGGTAGGATCTTCCGAAGTGCCCAGAATGTGAAAACGTTTCAAAGGCGTGGCTTCAAGCGAGTAGTCCACAGGTAGTGTTATATAAAGGTTTCACAAACGAAATTGATGCCATCAAATGTAGCCTTTGATCGAGACAAAATGAAAGTTGATATTTAGAACCACAATGAGATCAAGATGCAGTATATCATATCTAATACCTTTCTGGCCCTTAAGGTCTGCTTTCTCAAGCGCATAAGCGCTGATGTCACGTGCTTCAATTTAATCCGAATACGCGTTCTTCTAATTTGCCCATTTCTTTCCGTTGCCCAAATGCCACCCAAAGATAAAGGAAAAGATGCTACGAAGCAGAAAAGCTTGATGTCCTTTTTTCAAAAAGCATCGGCAGGAGCATCGAGCTCACAGCCGCCAAAACAAGTCGCCCGAAAATCTTCTGCCATGTCTATCACTCAAGACGCGTCTAGTCCGTCATTTGAGCCTCATACTCCTGAGAATAAACGAATCGACGCTCGCGCACCTGATTTGTCACTGGTTGCTAGCTCTGCGTCTTCCCGTGGCGCGAGCACGCCTCCAACAAGCGATCCAGTTGATGTGGACATGGTCTCTGATGGCGAAGAGAATTATCATAGGAGTGTGGTGGGTTGCACGATATATATTATATGGGAACGATCTCAAAATGAATGATGCATCCCAGCAAGTTCAAAATAAGCGGAAAATAATTGCCGATTCCGATGAAGAAGCTAAATCACCAAAGCAGGAACATAGAACATCATATTCTTCCCCTATGCCTACGAAAGGCGCGTACCAACCTGTAATTCCGATGTGTGCCTGACAATTGTACAGACCGTGGCAAGAGGCAGCGTCTTGTACAAGCCATGAGCGAGGCTGAAGACGAAGAGGGTGGCGACGACGCATCGAGCGCCTTTTCTCAACAAATAAGTCGTTTCAAGAAGTCTCCGACGAAGAAAGGTGATTATCACTGATTGATGATTTCCCATCTTTGCTGAATCTTGATGATGCAGGCAAAGGGAATGGGAAAGGTAAAAAAGCGACTTCAGATGACGATGACTTTTTTGTGCATACAGATTCCAGCTCAGAGGTAGACAACAAGTCAGTAAAATCTTCATCTAGTCGCTCGTCTGCATCTTCTCGTCAGTCAATTCTTCGTGATGACGACGATGCAATGGAGGAATCGGATTATGACAAGCCCAAAAAACCGAAGGCAAAGAGCTCAAAGGGGAAGGTCGAGAAATCTACCAAACCTTTGGCAGCTACCTCTCAGGCAAGCTCTGGTTTCCTGACGGCTGCCGAACGGCGGGAGCAAGGGAAGAAGGATGAGAAAAAATCGAATGAAGATCCATATTCTTTCTTGCAAAATGTGAAGGATGTGCGTTCTTGTTCTCAGTCTCAGCAGTCTGAGTGCTTACTTTGTATTTCAGAAAGATGGCAAGAGACCTGGAGAATCTGGTTACGATCCGAGAACACTGTATATTCCAGCTTCTGCATGGAAAGAATTCACTCCATTCGAAAAACAGGTAATTTATTTTCTCAGGTTTGAGATATTGTCACTTGTATTGAAGGCACGAAATGTTTATAGTTTTGGGAGGTGCGTTGTGTTGAGTTTCCGTTTGTATAATCCACGCTGACTCAACGGGTTAGATCAAGCAAAATCATTATGATACAGTATGTAAAGTCCTCTCATCTTCGTAGAGTCGATGATCGTGATACTATACCAGATTTTATTCTTCCAGAAAGGGTGCGTTGGGCGAAAACCTTGTTTTTCAGCAGCGAAGCTCAATTTAGTTCCTAACTAAAGAAAATTCTTCGAAGTACGTGGCACCCAGGATGATGATGGATACATCTGTTCATATTTCGAATCAGCTCTATGAGGATGATGCTAGAATCGGACATCAAGAGTTTGACTTGAAGTTGACTTCTCGTGTCAAGATGTCAATGGTAGATAGACCTTCTTTCTCGTTGAATATTATACTCCAATCATTTTACAGGTCGGCGTCCCCGAGATGTCTTTCAGCTTCTGGGCAGCGTGAGTCACGGTCAATACTTGGTTGACATAGCTGATTCGAGTACTGCGCATGCAGGAAATTCCTGGGAAAAGGTCAGATTTTGATTTTTGACGTTGAAACTTTCTAGACTGCCTATTGAGCGACTCATCAGGCTACAAGGTCGGTCGCGTTGACCAGTCCGAGACTGCGTTAGGTGCAGAAATGCGTGTTGTTGCCAATAAATCTAAGGGCAAAGCTGGTGATGATAAGGCAAAGGATAAGATTGTCAGGCGGTATGTCATTTTGCTGCCAGTGTGAAGAGACTTTCTCTGATACTAGAGACAGGGAGCTCAATAAAGTATTTACCAATGGTACCCTGGTAGATCCTGAGCTACTGACAGACGAACAAGCTGGTCATTGCGTTGCAATTTCCGAACAGCCTTCAGAAGACGGAAAAGATACAAAGAACAATTTTGGAATTTGTGTCTTGGATTCTTCGACCTCGCAGTTCAACCTCAGTGCCTTTGAAGATGATATTTGTCGAACCAAATTGGAGACGCTCATGCGCCAAATTCGTCCAAAAGAGTTGCTTTTCACGAAGGTATGTCATGTTCCACCTTTCTGTGCTTCTGTTCAACCGCTTTTAAGGGAAACTTATCTGTGTCGACAACGCGGATGCTCAAGAATATTCTACCGTCTAATTGTCTATGGACAAGTCTCCGCTCGGTGGAAGGATTCAGCTATGATCAAACAATTGAGCAGTTAATAGCGTTATTTCCCCCGGGCGAAGATGAAGATATGGATGATAACATTTTGCCGTCTTCCGTCCCAGAGTCTATTAGGGAGATGGTCCCATATCCAAAAGCTATGGAAGCTCTAGGCAACAAGATCTGGTGAGGGAAATGGTAGTCGTTGGATGATAACTCCTAATTTGGCCACGACAGGTACCTACGCCAGCTTAACATCGATAAAGACATTATTAGCATGAAGAACTTCAATGTGTACGATCCCATGAAGCGTGGCCAGGGCTTGACACTTGAAGGCCAGAGCTTGGCCCACCTCGAGGTGCCGATCATTCATTGCTCATGGATTCGCACGACTCACAAGCTCACGACTAGATACTTCTTAATAATGAAGGGACCGAAGATGGATCTTTAATCAAACTCTTGAGTCGTTGTATTACCCCTTTCGGTACGTACTTTTAGGCACTCACAGTTATCACTTGACTTGTAAGTTAAATAGGGAAGCGTTTATTTCGCATCTGGTTGTGCATGCCCCTTCGAAATGTTTCTGATATCAATGCTAGGCTCGATGCCGTGCAAGATATCATGGACTATCCCACGTTCGAAGCAGATTTTGCTGACGTCGCCAAAGGTTTGCCTGATCTCGAGCGGATCGTGTCAAGGATCCATGCGAAGAGCTGCAAGGTGAAGGATTTCCTTGCCGTCCTCACGGTAGGTTAAATGTGTTTCGAGCACTGGAAACTGAAAATAATTTTGCTTCAAAGTCATTTAGAAAATTGAGCCGTGGGTTGACCAAACTTGCAGATGAATCAGCGAGCTTCAAGTCCAAAACCATTATGGGTTTACTACGCGGAGCCCCTGATTTGATTTCCCATGTGAAGCAAATTGAAGATATGTTTCAAAAGCCAAATGCGGGAGAAAAGAGTAGGTCTTGTACGAGTTACATCACGGTGCCTTTTGGCTGAGCAATCTAGATTTGGACGAACTCCTGCCTCAAAAAGGGCAAGACATTGAATACGACAAGATCATTGTTGAGATTGCCGATCTTGAAGAACAGCTGCAAGGTCTGCTAGAAGAGCTACAAAAGCAAGTTGGGTGAGCTAAGAGTGTTTAGAGTTGTCTGAGAAATATGACTGATTTGAAGAAGCCCTAAACTTGCATATTGGCACAGTGCAATTGGTAACAAAGTACGTTCCATTGATACGTGGCTTGTGTCGATATTAATACCGTTTTCTAGGACATCTATCTTGTTGAAACAAATGTAGGTCAGAAAGTTCCATCGACGTGGACGAAGAATAGCGGAACCAAGGTTAATTTATTTCACTTATGATAATGAGTGTACGTCTCAATCAGCTTGTTCAGGCCAAAAACCGCTACATAGTCCCCTCTTTGCAATCTACCATCCGCCAACTCAAAGAAGCACGGGAAAATCGAACGACAGCGGCGAAGAATTTCAAGTTCCGTGTTTTTGTGGAATTTGATCAAGATCGTAGTGTCTGGCTGCGCGCAATTCGAGTTTTTGCCGAACTTGACTGCCTATTTTCATTGGCCAAGTCTTCGACGGTTATTGGGTCTCCATCCTGCAGACCTGAATTCGTAGATGACGAACAAAGCACTGCATTCGTCGAGTTCGAGGAGCTGAGGCACCCGATCTTGTGTCTGAATGCAAATTTGGGAAACTTCATTGCTAATGATATAAAGCTCGGTGGAGAAACTGGAAAGGTGGTGTTACTGACTGGTCCGAATATGGCGTAAGTGATGCTCGCATTGTGAATCTACTTCATTCTCTGACTTTCAATCATGAACAGTGGAAAGTCTACTGTAAGGAAATGTTCGTTTCGGAGACTGATCTGGAGCTGATTTTGCTTATTTTTGCTCAATTCACAGTTGATGCGGATGACAGCGATTGGTGTGGTAGGTCGATGATCTGATCAAGGTCTAAATTTGACATGGTCTTTGCAGATTATGGCACAGTTAGGCATGTTTGTACCAGCCGCAAAGGCCAGGTAATTACCCTCTATGGATCATGTGGGGCCATGAACTGATGTATTGTCAGACTGAAGCCAGTGGACGCAATCATCACCCGCATGGGAGCATATGATAATATGTTCTCTCATGCGAGTACCTTCAAAGTTGAACTTGATGAATGGTAAGCTAAATGTGTTTGAAATCCACTGCACATTGTGAATCACTAGTGCATCTCTAGTTGTAAAATTCTTCGCGAAGCCACTCCAAGGTCCCTTGTTATTCTTGATGGTTCGTGGCCATGCTTCTCGGCGGTTTTTGTTATTGACCCACCAAACCAGAGTTGGGACGCGGAACTTCGACCTATGTAAGAAATTGTTCTCTTTTAGCCCTTCTGCAAGTTCATTGTTTTTGTAATTGTAAGGATGGAATGGCGATTGCTGGGGCTGTATTACATCAACTGGCGACTCACACTCTCCCATTGACATTTTTCGCTACTCATTATGCTTCTCTTACGGATGACTTTGCATACCATCCAAATGTTCGGAGCATGCATATGTCAACACTTGTCGATGATGAAAAAAAAGAGGTGAGGGTGTTTCGATACTATCGCGCGAAAGTGTATTAACATTGGCACATCTAGCTCGTATTCCTGTACAAACTGGTTGAAGGTGTTGCGGAGTCCTCATTCGGTACGCATGTCGCAAACCTTGCCGGTGTGCCGTTTGAAGTCGTTGAACGCGCGGATGTTGTCTCTAAACAATTTGCCAAACAATTCAAGGAGCGAATGACGTTGAAACAGAAAGCAAATGCGTCCTCGAGATTGCCTTTAAATATACAAGCCGATTGGGTGTACTTGGTTAGACTCGCTCTTGGGCATGAGAAGCTTGATAGCGGCGCAAAGGGTAGAGAAGTAATGGAACGGATGAAAGAAACAGTGAAAAGTTTTTTGAGTAAGAGACCGATGCAGGAGAGCCTGTGACAACCCTTTTGTGTGCGCCCGTTGCTTCGTAATATTGATAGTGTTTTATCAGAATCCATTCTGACGTTCTTTGCAGATACCCGTCGCGTGTTTTGTGACATGATACCGCTTGGCGTCTGATCCGCTAGCTCGAAATGCTGCTTATATACGACTGATCATATGAAACGATATCTGACGCAGAAATAATCATAACGTACAATGTGGTTCCCTCTTGTTTCAAAATAAATTATGTAGGAGACCATCACGATAGGTACTTATCTGGTATAGGTTTGTTCTTGGCAGAAGTGACTTATTATCATTGGCCAAAGTTAATTGAAGATAAAGAATGGAGAGAATGGAGGTTTGTCCTTGGTCGTGTGACAGAAATACTCGGCGGTCGCGACTCTGATGATGTCAAAGTTCGGCACACGGCATGACCACATGCTCTTCGTTGCATTACTGGAGAACTGCAAGGTAGATTTTGATACTCCTAGGTTGTTCCTGGGTTTAATTAGCTGGCTATCTCCATTTCTATGATAGATAAAACCAGCTGGAAATCAAAGGAATCAAAGGCTAACTAAAGACTGCGAAAGAATCTTATCAAGGTGGGAATGTAGCTGATCATTCTTGTAATGGAAAGAATGGAAAGACATCCTGCATTTTCCGAGCTAAAACACAAGTTGAGAGAGCCCCATTGAGGGGCATGACTACCTTGGCTTGAGCAGTGGATGCCATGGGGGAAGTCGACTTGCGATTTCCTGGTTTTTTATTGGTGGCGCAACTGACAAACGTTTGCAAGCCCAAACGGAACCACATGGAATCGCCGTCGATCATTTAGAAATCCAAAGGAGGAGAAAAGAGTGCTCTTCCGGGAGAGATCGGCTGTGCCCTGTGAAAAAAAATTGATTTGCCGGTAAGTTTTTAACTTATAAACGGGCCGCTTCCAAGGCTGGGAGAAAAGTCCATATCAGGACGTCCCTTGAC